>Ga0209014_10001594_pt1 | contig 13366 bp, 10 predicted proteins | sample BarGraNGADG00212_FD_184491 | JGI IMG/M metagenome (GOLD analysis project Ga0209014, IMG submission 184491) | Arctic peat soil microbial communities from Barrow, Alaska - Barrow Graham LP Ref core NGADG0002-212 (SPAdes) (version 2) | ecosystem: Environmental > Terrestrial > Soil > Wetlands >...
ACCCGGCGTTGGTCCCCAGCCTCGATAACCTCCATATAGGGTGAGAGGTCAGGGGGGCCGCCATCAGCACAACGCACGAGGGCTCCCAGGAGCACGATCTCTCGATGGCTGAAGCCGTGAAGGTCACCACTGTGCACCAGGTACTGGGCGTGGCGGTCACGATCGTAGTACTCGACGTGGATACCCATGCTAGCGAGGCGTGCAGCTGCCAGCAGGAGTTCGAGATCGATGGGTTTGAGTCCGTGGACTGTTTTCGTGGCGTCGAAGAGCTGGCGGGCGACTTCGGCCACGACTCTTGCACTCGCGGGGAGCACTCCGTTTGAATGGAGCAGTCCGTCGACCGATGCTGCCCGGACATCGGACAGGACAGGCGATTCGCCCCGGAGCGCCTGCCATGCGAGCCCCTCGCGGAGACCCTGTCCCGAAATGACGAGCGATTTCGCTGAGGCCAGCCGCATCGCTTCAGCGATGACCACCGCCGCTGCGTGAAGGTACTCCCCGCGGGTGTCGCTGACCCGCGGGATCTTGCACCTGCCTTCGGCGTCCGTCGCAACAAGTGAGTCGCGAAGGGCCTCGACCTCGGAGGCCTTGAGAATCAGCCCGTGTATCCTTCGCAGCGGGTAGCCGCGGCGCTGGCGGATGATCCTCGCCATGTTTCGAATGGCTCCGCCGACGCCGTAGAGCACGGGCGAGGGTCGCTGGTTGCCGAGTTCGTTGAGGACAGCGTTTCGCAGTTCTCGCAGTTCGGACCGGGTCGGTGGATCGTGCTTCAGGTACCTCTGGGTGGCGTAGATGGATCCGAGGGGCACTGACAGGTAGCTGGTCAGGGACCGCTCCTCCACCTTGATTAGCTCCAGCGACCCGCCACCGAGGTCAACGATGCTGCCGTCGCGAATTGGTGTGCTGTTAACAACTCCTAGGAAGCTTGCGTAGGCCTCCTCCTGGGCGGAAAGCAGGCGGACTTCAAGACCTGCCTGTTCTTTGACGGTCGCGATGAATTCGGGGGCGTTCGGCGCTCGGCGAAGCGCCTCGGTGCCGACTGTAGTGATCATGTCCGGGTGGTGAGAGCGAGCCACTTCAGACATCACACGCATGGCCCGAAGTCCTCGCTCGAAGGCGGCGGGCGCCACCATCCCGTTCACCTGCCCCTGGCCGAGCCGCGCGTCAAATCGCTCTTCGTCGAGGACTTCAAATGCCGAGTCGGTGAGTTCGCGCGCGACGAGGAGCCGGACAGAGTTCGAGCCTACGTCGATGATGGCAACGGTGCGGCGCACGTCCAGGATGGGCTCCATGGGCCGGGTGTCGCGTCGGCCGGGCGGGCCTCGTGGTCGGCAGGGCTGTCCCCGTGTGCGGGGGATGCCGTGGAACGCCCGGGCAGGCCGATACGCGGTTCGCCCAATGTTAACAGTCAGGCGTGATCCGGCTATTACATTCTCGCGCCGAGGCACTGATTCAGCTAAAGGGCGCCTCGCGCATCAGCTTCTCGTGGGTTCCGACGGCCATGCTCGACTCATCGCGAGACCATGCGGCATCTTCAAGGTGCCAGCCCTGGCGGGTGTCTGCCAGCAACGTCTCCAGCAGACTGTTCAGCTGGGCCTTGTGCGCCGTTTCGCGGATGGGCGTGAGGACTTCAACGCGCTCGTCGAGGTTCCGCTTCATGATGTCGGCGCTGCCGATGAAGAATTCCGGCTCGCCATTGTTGTGGAACATGTAAACGCGGGAGTGTTCAAGGAAGCGGCCGATGACGCTGACAACCCGGACGTTCTCACTGAGGCCGGCGATTCCGGGGCGCAACCGGCAAATGCCACGAACGATCAGGTCCACCTGGACGCCTGCCTGCGACGCCTCGTAGAGGAGGTGCGTAAATTCGCGGTCCTCGATGGCGTTCACCTTGAAGACGATCCGCGCGGTCCTACCCTGGCGGGCAGCTTCCATCTCGCGGCGGACGCGGAACTCCAGCTCGTGACGCAGGTTGGTCGGAGCGACGAGCAACTCGCGGCTGTCGAGCCGGTCGGCGTAGCCGGTTAGGTAGTTGAAGACGCGGATCAGGTCCGCGCCGATCCGCGGGTCGGCGGTGAAGAGCCCTAGGTCTGTGTAGACGCGGGCCGTGCGAGAGTTGTAATTTCCCGTCCCGATGTGGGCATAGAGCCTTACGCCGCTCTGCTCTTCCCTGACCACGAGGTTGATCTTGCTGTGGATTTTCATGTTCGGGTTGCCGTAGGCGACGTGTACGCCAGCGGCCTCGAGCTTGCGTGCCCACTCGATGTTGTTGGCCTCGTCAAAGCGGGCGGTCAGCTCGACGACGACCGCCACCTGCTTGCCGCGGCCGGCCGCGTCCATCAGCGATGCCAGGATCGGGGAATCCGGTGAAGTCCGGTACATCGTTTGCTTGATGGCCAGCACTGACGGGTCTTCGGCTGCTTCCTCTACGAACCGGGCGACCGTCGCGTCGAACGACTCGTATGGGTGATGCACCATAATGTCGCGTTCGCGGATGAGGTCGAAGAGCGGAATCCCGTTGATGACCTGCGAGAAGGACGAAGGAACGGCCGGGGTGAACGGGGGATCGGAGAGTCCGGGCATAGGCAACGACGCGATCTCGAAGAGATCACTGAGACCGAGCAATCCGTCGGTGGTGTAGACGTCGCGTTCCGAAAGCTCGATTTCCTCCAGCAGGAGTTCGAGCCTCGACGGGGGAAGCCCTCGGGCGACCTCCAGAGAGACGGCCTCCCCCAGTCGGCGAAGGCGCAGTTCGTTTTCGATGAGTTCGAGCAGGTCATCCGCTTCCTCTCCCGGGCTGCCCATTTCAGCGCTGCGGAGCACGCGGAGAGCGTGCCATTCGGTGATCTCCATTCCGGGGAAGAGCATCCCGGCGTGGGCGGCGATAAGGTCTTCAATGGGAACCAGACGGTCGTCGCCGGCATCTATGAAGCGCGGGCGGTTCTGCGGCACTTTGATCCGGGCGAAGCGGTCCTGCCCGCTCGCCGCATGGCGTACGTTCAGGCCGAGCGACAGGCTTCCGCTCGAAATGAACGGGAAGGGATGGGCGGGGTCGACCACGAGAGGCGTGAGGATTGGGAAAATCGACTCTTCGAAATAGGCTGTCAGACGGTTCCGCGCTGGCGCGTCCAGGTCGGTGTAACGAATCACCCGGACACCGTTGGCGGCGAGGGCCGGCGCCAGGACAGCAGCCCAGCAGTTGCTCATCGCTTCCCGCATAGCAATGCAGCGACCGCTGATTAGGCCGGACTGTTCGAAGATCGTCAGACCGTCGACGGTCCGAAAGCCCGCGTCTTTGTGCAGTGAGCGTTTCAGCCAGCCGACGCGTTTCGCATAGAACTCGTCCAGATTGCTGGCAGTGATGGCGAGGAATTTCACGCGCTCCAGCAACGGATTGCGCTCATCGAGTGCCTCCGCAAGGACACGTTCGTTGAACTCCAGCCAGCTCAGCTCGCGGTTAAGGTAGAGATCCGGGGAATCGAGATCCCACTCGACGGGTGGTACAGGCTGCTCTTCCGATGAGCCGGACGCCAACTGACTCAGTGCCAAATGTTTCGGACCCTTCATATTTGGCCAGCCGGTTTGAGGGCCAGCGCTACCTGCTTCGCCATGATTGTAGTGGAAGGTCAGGCGGCGAGTGGTGCAAGGGATTGTTGATAACAATCCGTTAATCAGAAGTGGAACTTGGCGGGTTTGCAGTGTCGACCTTGGGTGGCCTCGTAGTGTTGTTCGTCGCTGGTGAGGGGGTCGGCGGACGGTGGTTCTCGATGACGCGCCGCAACTCACGCCAGTCCTTGCCACGGAGGGGGCGATAGGCCGAAGGAAATTTTGAACGGAGCCGCTCCGCGTCCGAGCGGTATCGTTCGACGATGGCTCCCATTGCCAGGATGGTGTCCGGCGAGAGCCGTCGCGAATAGGCGATGGCCAGCTCACGAAAACTGGCCATCGCGACATAGGCGTCCTGGTGGAGGCCGAGAACGTCCTGGACCGCGGTGACACGCTCGCTGAACGCGATCGCCGGCCGGCCATAGAGCGGCCCGACGAACTCGACGGCGTAGCGGAGCTTCTTTGAGTCGATTCGTAGCGCGTGGTAATCCGCCGGTGGAGAGGTCCGCCTGATCGCGTCGCCGCGGCGTCGGACGCGGCGATAGCGCCGCTCAAGCAGGTCCGGGGCAGCTGCGAGAATGGCGATACGGCCGGGCGCAAAGCTGCGGGCGGGGCCCCGCTGGAGAAACGATGAGAAGCGCTCGATGAGAGAGGCATACCATCGCGAATCGAGGACCCTCAGCATCCGGCGTCGCGCCGCGACACGGTGCGCTTCGAGGATGGCGGCCACGGGTGCGAGGGGGTCGTCCTGGTCCTGTGCGGGTTCAGACCGCCATTCCGCGAAGCGTTCGAGCTGGACATCCAGGTCACGAACCTCGCCCAGGGCTGCTGCGACCCGGCCGAACTGGACGCGGTACGACTCCGTCCGTGCCGGGAGATAGGGACGGAACGCGCTCATGAGCGCGCGCAGCCGGCGCGTCGCCACACGCATGTCGTGGAGCGCCTCGATGTCTTCTCCAAGCCTCGTGCCCGGTTCGTTCGCGAGAATTGTCGCGAACTGCCGTCGCATGATAGCGAAGGCTGCCTCGCCGGCCGTCATGACATCGGTTGGGCGGTCGGGCCCGAACCTTCGTTTTTCGGTCTGGGGCACATGTCCGGTCGCGGCCAGTCCTGCCTGGAACTTGGACGTGTCTGCGGGCAACAGGCCGAGGGTCGCCACGGTAAGGTCGACGAAGCGCCGGGCGCGGTCGACACCAGTCGCATCGACTTCGACCTCTACCCTTGAAAGAGTCGCCGGCGTGTCCTGGCCTTCGACGGGGATGACCACCGTATCGACCGCGATTTCGGCGAGGGGGCCATCGCTGTCCGCGAGGTTGAAGATCCGCCGCGTAGTCCAGAGCGAGAAGATGGGCTCGATCGGCTGGCGCCCGACGATGGCCCGGATGAGTTCGCCCGCGGGGCCCGGACAGGCTGCGATGGCGTCGGGCGAATCGCTTCCCGCCGCTTCGTTGATTTCGCGGCGGCTGCGCATGCCGCCGGACGAATCCGCCATGGACTTGAGAGTGACTTCGGGGCCGTCCTTCTTCCTTCGGATGCGGCAGGTGTATCCGGCGCCGTGTATCCGCCAATCGGAAGTGTCGAAGTAGGTGTCGTGCTGTTCCTTGGTGGGGCCCACAGTCACGACATAACCTGAAACGACGGAAGCTTCGAACCAGCGCGCCGCCGCGGCGGTGTCGGTGGTTTCGTATTGCCATTCGACTTCGATGTGGTCGGCTGGACTTGTGACCATCCGGACATGATAGCCGAGTCAAGTTCACAGGAAGGTAGCGGCGCTACCTCAGTCGACGATGAGCCCTTCGATACCTGCTTCCGGCTGAGGATAGCGGAGCTTCAGGCTCTCCAGTCGGTCGATCAGTGCCTGCGCCACAACCACGTCGCGATACCACTTGTGGTTTGCCGGGACCGCATACCACGGCGCTGCTTCGGAGTTGCAGTGAGTGATCATGTCTTCGAATGCCGTCGTATAGGCGTCCCAATGCTGCCGCTCCGCCAGGTCTCCCGAGCGAAACTTCCAGCGTTTGGCCGGGTTGTCAATTCGCTCCTGCAGGCGTTCGCGCTGCTCCTCGCGGGAGATGTGAAGGAAGAACTTGGCGATGATCGTTCCTTCATCGACTAGCAACTTCTCGAAAGCGTTGATCTGGTCGTATCGGCGTTTCCAGGTCTCGGCGGGGACGAGGTTGTCGACCCGTTCTACCAGCACGCTCTCGTAATAGGAGCGGTTGAAGATCATGATCTTGCCGCGTTCGGGTGCGTGAAGGTGGTACCGCCAGAGGAAGTCGTGGGCCGCTTCTTCTGGCGTGGGCACACCGAAGTTCACGACGTCGCAGCCGAGCGGGCCGATCTCCTGGAACACGCTCTTGATGGTCCCGTCTTTGCCCGCCGCGTCGATTCCCTGCAGCACCACGAGCAGTCCGAACCGCTTGTCGGCGTAGAGCTTGTCCTGGAGTTCATTCAGCCGGAGCCGGAGTGCCACGATCGCTTCCAGCGCCTGTTCTCGGGTCATGTCGCCGGTCTGGTCCGGCGTGTGGCCTTTCATCGAGAAGGGCTTCGTGCGGGGCGGTACAAGGTGGGGATGTTCACTCATGCGTTCAACTATACCCGTGGGTCAGGCCCGGATGGCCTTGGTTTTGGTCAGAACCTCACAGGCAGGGCAGCGCCCAGCCACGTCGCACCGATCGCGAGGACCAGACCCACGATGACTGGGCTGGCGAACCAACTTCCTCCGCCGGCGAAGGAAAAGACGGCCTTGGTGATGGCGTTGGACGTGAGGGCGAGCAGGATTGGCAGGACGGCCGCTGAAGGACTGAGCCTTCCCGAGGCCACCAGGGCTGCGACCGAGGCCGCAGCCGAATGGGCATCCGCGAATCCGGCGAGCACGGCTGTCAGAGCCACTCCTCGACTGCCGAACCATTGATTGGCGGCCGCCGAAATGAAGAGGACGCACGAAACGGTCGCGGCGAACAGCAGGGTCCCTCTCAGGCCAAAGGCGCGCGAAGCCGCGGACTCATCCGTTGCAGTCCTGGTTCGGCTCCGAAGAGCCGCCGTCACGCCCCAGAGGGATGCAGCCGTGCCTCCCATCGCGAGGGGTATCGCGAGGTGTCCCAGTGTGGTTCGGCTCGTGAGAGCGAGGACGAACGCGAGCTGGATGAACGTGGCCACCGTCGAAAGGATGGCGCCAGCGACCGCGGCACCACGGACTTCTGGCTGGTGCTCGGCTCGTTGTCCCATCGACCCGATCGTGACGACACTCGAGACAAACCCGCCCGCCAGTCCCGCCAGCGGCAACCCCAACCGGGGTCCAAGCGTGCGAAGCCCCAAGTACCCGGCTCCGCTGGCAGCCATGACGAGCACCACCAGCCGCCAGATGTGAAACGGGTTCACGACGCCAAACGGGCCGACAGTCTCGTCGGGGAGGAGTGGCCAGACCACGACCGCGGCAGCGGCGAACAGCAGGAGGTCATGCAGTTCGTCTTCCGTGAGGATGTCACGAACGAAGTGGTGTAGCGCTGACCGGGAAACGAGGAGTCCAGCGGTGAGTACACCGAGCGCCGCGGCGAGCGCCTGGTTCTCGGTAGCCAGCGCCCCGAGGAAGAATGTCACCACGAGTGCCGTTTCGGTTGTCAGGCCGGGGTCTTGCTGTCCGCTGGTTCGGAAATAGCTGGCGATTGCCGCGACCACAATGAACGCGCCGCCGATGAACAGCGCGACATTGCCGAGGAGACTCGTGACGCCGCCGAGGACAGCAACCAGCGCGAACGTCCGGATCCCGGCGGCGCTGCGCCCCTTCTTGCGTTCCCGCTCAATACCGATGAGCAGGCCGATCCCGAGTGCTACCGCCAGTCCAAACGACTGATCGAGGGTGGAATCCAAGCGTTCGCTCCCCGTCTGGTCTGGCCAGCTTAACCGGATGGGGGGAGTGTTCCCACCGGGGGGCCGTCTTCCGGGAGGTCGCGGATTGAGGTGCATCCGGCCGCTATAGTGAGTGGCAACCTGCGAACAACGGATCGACGGTGGATACGACGTTTGCGCGGCTGACTCTGCTCGTGATGGCCGGGCTGCTTGGACCGCTGCTGGCGGCCGGGAATCGTCCGCTCGCGCCGATGGTGGTCGGCGAACTCGCCGCGGGCGCGATCCTTGGGCGCACCGGCTTCGACGTTCTGAACGTGAATGCGCAGCCGTTTCCGTTCATGTTCAGCATGGGGTTCGCAATGCTCATGCTGACCGCCGGTACCCATGTTGATTTTGCGTCACCCGGGTTTCGGCAGGGAATCGCACGCGGGTGGCTGGCCCAGGTCGTGGTCATCGCAGCGGCGATTCCGCTTGGCTGGGGGATCGACGCCACGTTTGGGGTCGGACAGCCAACGCTTCTTGCCGTGTTGCTGGCAGGTAGCTCGGCAGCCGTTGTCTTCCCGATCATTGAAGAGCGCCGACTGAAGGGTTCGCACATTCTCTTGCTTACTTCATGGATCGCACTCGCTGATGCCACCACTGTCCTCGTGATGCCACTGACGCTCGTCGGCGCCGGCGCGATACCGAAGGCGCTCGGCGGCGATGTGGCGATCATTGCCCTGGCGATCGCGGCTCTGGTTCTCGCGGAGCGCGTGCGTCCTCGCCCTCTCGCGCTGACGTTGCGGCGGCGTTCGCGGAAGCGCGGGTGGGGCCTCCAGGTGCGACTCGCGATCCTGCTCCTGGTCGGCCTCGCGGCAGTGGCCGAACGAACCGGCGGGAGTTCTCTCGTCGCTGGTTTTGCGGCCGGGGCGGTCATGGCTCGGCTGCGTGAGCCGGGGCGGCTCGCAAAGCAGATTTCGGGCCTGGCCAACGGCTTCTTCGTGCCCGCATTCCTGGTGCTGCTCGGGGCGACGTTGAATCTGCGAGGGCTGGCGACCAGTCCGTCCGCCGCGGCCCTCGCGCTTACCATGGCGGGCACGGTGATCCTCATCCACCTTGCGGGCGCATTCGTGGGCTCACGGACGGACCGGTTGGCGCTGGGGCTGTCTGCATCGGGCCAACTGGGGCTGCCGGCCGCGGCCGCTTCGTTGGGACTCGCCAGCGGAGCCATCAGCCCGACCGTCGCGGCGGCGATCGTTGGTGCGGGCTGCCTCACCCTGGTGGCGGCCGCGATCGGCAGCGCACTCCTGGCCTCCGAGACTCCGCCGCCATCTCCAACTCCAGGCACGCCCACGACAGCCGACGGTTCGGCTGTCCAATCCGCTCCGCAGGCCACAGTGCCGGTAGCCCCGAAGACAGCGTGAGTCTCGGAAGCATCCTCTTCCCGGATGCTCGATATGCAAGGGTGTTGGAGTCAGGTAAATTCTCTCTCTCACACCCGGCATAGAGGCGGAACAAAAGATGGAAAAGAGCGGCTCCAAAAAGGAGCAGGACGGACAACCTCCAGCTGCGGCATCCCGCGCCGACCTCTGGGCGGCGATCGATGTTGGCAGTGCGACCATCCACCTCCTGGTGGGCGCGCTTGAGGAAAGCGACGGACAACCTGGCGTCCGGCACATCGAAAGCCGTGCGACAGTGCTCGACCTGGGTGTTGATGTCGCTCAGGAAGGCGCCATTGGGGAGAAGGCGGCTGGCCGGATTGCTTCGACGCTTACCCGATATGTGAAGGTCGCAAAGCGTTACACGGACAACATCGTGATCGCCGCAACGGAGGCCAGCAGGAGCGCGAGCAATCGTGCCCAGGTGCTGGGGCCTCTCTCTGAGTCGATCGGGTATCCGGTCCACCTCCTTTCGGGCCGCCGTGAGGCCCAGCTGGGCTTCCTGGGGGTGCAGTCTTCGCTGCCATCTGTGGGTTGCCAGGTCGTCATTGATTCGGGTGGCGCTTCTACCGAGGTATCGGTAACCGACGGCCGGGGGCTCAAGACCTCAACATCGATTCCGCTGGGAGCGGCCGTCCTGGGCGCCGGGATCGACGGAGACCCGCCTCCACCCCTGGCATGGGCGCTGGAGGCCGTGCGACTCGGCAAGGCGCTGCGGATGCTCCCGAAAGCCGAGCCCGTTGGGCTGTGGGCGACCGGTGGATCTGCGCACAACCTGGTGGGACTGCATCGCTCGCGGCGACCAGCGCGAACCAGCCGCCTTTCCATGGCGAAACTCGAGCGCAGCAGCCGACGGCTGCTGCAGAACCGGGCGAAGGCGATTTCGAAGCGAACGGGTGAAGACCCGCGAAGGGTCAAGCTTCTTGCCCCGGGTGCGCTCATCCTCGGGGCCATCATGCAGCACTATGGCGCTGTCGAATGTACCGTGCTAGCACCGGGCGTCCGCGATGGGATGATCCTCGCAGCTCATGCGTCTCCCGATGACTGGTGGAAAGATGCGCCGGCTCGGAAGACGGTTCCCGCGACTCGGGGTATCAGGCGCGTTTGAGGTCTGTTAATCCACCGTTAGTGATCGCGTAATAATCTGGCGCTATCTCCATAAGAGTCGCACCACTGTTAAGAGAACCTCGTGCAGTGATAGATGTTGGAAGCAACACTATCCATCTCTTCGTGGGGATCTGGGACGGCTGCCGGCTTCAGACAATCGACGAGGCCAGCGAGCGGACACGTCTAGCGGTTCATGTAGCCCGTGACGGCGTAATCGGCGAGCGGAAGCTCCGCAAGCTTGCTGAGTTGGCGGCCACCTACGCGGTGCGTGCAGAAAAGAGCGGCGCAGCAACGATCGACATCGTTGCAACTCATGCTGTGCGGACGGCGGGCAACCAGGCGGCGGTCGTGGGCGCGCTTCGTGAGGTCAGTCGTCATCCGGTTCGCATCCTGGGAACGCACGAGGAAGCCTACCTGGCCGCGCTCGGGACCTCTGTCATCGCCAGGTGGTCCACGAGAACGGCCGTTGTCGACATTGGCGGCGGCAGCGTCCAGGTTGCAGTAGCCGACCCGGGTGCGGTCCTCTGGACGGGCTCAGTACCGCTCGGAACGGGCAGCCTGGGCCCGGAACTCGGTGAGGCCCGGTTGGGCCAGCGGGCACTTTCAGGGATCAAAGATCGGGTTTCCAGGGCGCTTTGCGGTAGCCTGGATGGAGCATCGGGGATCCCATGGGGCACTCAGCAGGTGCTCGTGACCGGTGGAGCGCTTCGTCGGCTTTCGCTTTTCCTTGGCTCCCCCGACCGGATCTCGCTGGATGCGCTCGACCAGGCGACGGCCCTGCTCAACTGCTCCGAGGGTGTTGGACTGGCCGTGTCGCGCGGTATTTCGCCTCGCAGTATTTCGGTGTTGCGAGCCGGCACCCTCATCGCGGCGGAATTCCTTCGGCTGCGTGGCTTCAGTTCGTGCCGTTTCGTACCGGCCGGCCTCCGCGAAGGCGCCATCATCGCCGCCACCAACCTCCCTCTGCCGCTGGAGGCGTCGCGCTGTGTCATCAGCGATCGCGGTCAGTCACCCCTCCGGGAGCGGCTGGCGCAGTTGCAGTTCGCCTGAAATCGCAGAGTCCCGTTTGGCAGGCTAAGCCGCGTGTGACTGGTCGAGGCCGCTGAGTTGCTCGAACACGACGAAACAATCGCCGCCCTGGGCTTTGACCATGCTCTTGGCGCGTGATACGAGCCGGACTCGGTCCTCGTAGCTGCCCGCTGCAGGGTCAGTTGAAGAGACTCCAGCGATGGTGACTCCGAGTCGTTCGGCGTCGGTCCGGCCAGCGGGGTCGAACCACCGACCTGCCAGGCTGAGGAGGATTTCCTCGTTCTCGCTCCCGCAGGCGCTCGATCACGTGGAGCAAGGCGACCGCGTCCTGATCGATGATGGCCGCATATCTGCCGAGGTGATCGCGAAGCGCCCGGACGGGCTCGAACTGGTAGTGGTCGCCCCCGCAGATGCGCCGGTTCGGCTCCAGGGAGAGAAGGGCCTGAACTTCCCCGATTCAACCCTTCGTCTCGGTGCGCTCACCGACGACGATCGGGCAGCGCTTCCGGTGGTTGCCCGGCTGGCTGACGCGGTTGCGATCTCATTTGTGCATCGTCCGGAGGACATTGCCGATGTCTGGACCGAACTGGTTCGACTGGGGCGTTCCGATATCGGAGTCATTGCCAAGATTGAGAACAAGGAAGCAGTCCACAACCTGGTCCGGATACTGCTGGTGGGCCTGACCCTGCCTGCCTTCGGCGTCATGATCGCTCGGGGAGACCTCGCGGTTGAGGTCGGCTTCGAGAATCTCGCGGTTGTGCAGGAGGACATCCTGTGCCTGTGTGAGGCGGCACATGTGCCGGTCATCTGGGCTACGCAGGTGCTGGAATCCCTGGCCCGGACCGGCCTCCCGGCGCGCGCCGAGATCACCGACGCGACGACGGCGCAGCGGGTCGAATGTGTGATGCTGAACAAGGGGTCGCATATTCTGCAGGCCGTGGAGATCCAGTCACTCCTGTTGAGCACCGCCGACCGGCACCGCATCAAGAAGCGCGAAGTATTCCGGGAATTCACCGATCAGTCCGGGGTCTTTGAAGGGGTCTGACTTCGCTCTTGTTAGCGTCGCGTTAACAACCGGCGGGCATCGTCTTTTTCCGTGAGCCCCACCCGGCGCGCCTTTTGTCCACAGCTGGCATCGCCGCTCATAGCGCAGGCGCGTTGCTGGCCGCCGCCTACGAACTGCTGCTGTGGCGCAAGAGGAGAACACCATGACTAACGAAGAGGGCATCGAAGGCGAACTCCGTTCGCGGATCAGGCAGCAGGCTCAGCGGCTTGCCGAAGAATTCAGCGGGATCTTCGGTGTTGAGACCATTCAGCGGGTGGCCGACGAGTCATATTTGCTTCTGCGTCCTAACGCGCGCCTGACCGAATACGTGCCGCTGCTCGTCTATCGGTTCGCGCGTGAGCGGCTCCGCGCCCAGGCCCAAATGGAGGGAGCGATGTCGAAGGAACAGCCGGAAGTCCTATTTGTATGCGTGCACAACGCCGGGCGCTCCCAGATGGCGGCGGTACTGACTGCTCACTTGAGCGAGGGGAAGGTGCACGTTCGCTCGGCAGGTTCCACTCCGGCGAACGAAATCAACCCGCAGGTGATCGGGGCGATGGCCGAGTTGGGACTCGATCTCTCGCAGGAGTTCCCGAAGCCGCTCACCGACGATGTAGTCCAGGCGGCGGACGTAGTGATCACGATGGGTTGTGGCGATGCCTGCCCTATCTTTCCAGGGAAGCGATACCTTGACTGGGTTGTGGACGATCCCGCCGGACAGCCGATCGACGTAGTTCGGCGGATCCGCGACGAGATTCGGGGACGCGTCGAAGGGTTGCTGGCAGAGCTGCAAATCCGCACATCGGGCTCCTGATCGGGGCTTGGGTCTGAGGAGCACTTGCCGAGGCATGGTCTGGCAGTCCGTTGACCGTGGACAGCACGGGCGGTCTATGCGGCTATGGAGCAAGGATGCCTCGGTCGCTCAGTTCTTCGAAGGCGACGAAGCCTTTAGCTGTTACGGCGCTGTTCGGGTGCGCCGCCAGTCGGGCACGGTCCTCATGGTTTCGCGCCGCGGTGCCAGTCGAAGGAACCTCGGCGACTTCGACTTCGAGATCTTCGGCACCGGTACGGAAGTTGGTGCGCATCCTCGTTCATAGAGTGTTAACGGAGCACAGATACGGTTCGGGCTGATGTTTACATTCAGGAGAAACAGTTGACCACCTTGAAGACGAAGGCAATCTTCGTAGCCGGCTCGCTGGCCGCGCTTTCGATTGCCGCCCTTGTTAGCGGCTGCGGCGGTAGCAGTAGCAGCAGTACCCCAACGTCCGCCCCGGCGACGCAGGCCGCCACGACCGGAACGCCCGGGGCAACC
>Ga0209014_10001595_pt1 | contig 13365 bp, 9 predicted proteins | sample BarGraNGADG00212_FD_184491 | JGI IMG/M metagenome (GOLD analysis project Ga0209014, IMG submission 184491) | Arctic peat soil microbial communities from Barrow, Alaska - Barrow Graham LP Ref core NGADG0002-212 (SPAdes) (version 2) | ecosystem: Environmental > Terrestrial > Soil > Wetlands > Peat...
CACGCCGATCGCGATGGACGAAGGGCTCCGGTTCGCCATTCGGGAAGGCGGTCGCACGGTCGGGGCGGGCGTCGTCGCGAAGATTCTGGCATAACGGTACAACTCGGGTCGGACAGTCAGACCCACGCAGTTCAAACAACCAGCGCGCCTACGGGCGTCGGGACGTAGAGCTGAGCAACCCAGGTTGCCGGTTCCCCGACAGAGCAGGACCCGGACGCGGACTGAATTCATTCAGGAGCAGTGAGTCATGGCTAGGGACAAAATCATCCTCGCTTGCAGCGAGTGTAAGAACCGCAACTACTTCACCATGAAGAACAAGCGCCTCCACCCGGAGCGCGTCGAGTGGAAGAAGTATTGCCCACGCTGCAACAAGCATCAGCTCCATAAGGAAACCAAGTAATGGCCATCGATAGCACGCTGCCTCCGGCGTCCGAGCACAGGGCGGTGGCCGCGGTTCGTGGCATCCCGGCGTTCTATCGGGCGGTCATGATCGAGATGAAGAAGGTCACCTGGCCGGAGGTCGTCGACGTTCGTCGCGCGACCATCGCCATCATCATCTTCGTTCTGCTGCTTGGCCTCGGAATCTTCATCCTCGATTACGTGCTCCAGCAGGTGCTCGGCCGGCTGATCCCCTCGTTGTTCCTGGGGCGCTGATCGATGGATCACCGCTTCTACGCCATCCAGACGACGGCCGGACACGAGAACAAGGTACGCTCGCTGATTCAGCGGAAAATCGAAGCGGATCCGCGTCCCGCGGAGGAGCGTCATATTCGTCAGGCGCTCGTCCCCACGCAGGAAGTCGTCGAGATCAAGAACGGCAAGAAGGTCACCGTCGAGCGAAAGATCTTCCCGGGCTACGTGCTCGTGGAGATGCTCATGACGCAGGAGACGCTGCACCAGATCAACGGCATTCAGGGCGTGATCAAGTTCGTCGGACACGAGCGGATGCCGCAGCCGTTGCGTCCCGAGGAAGTGAACCGCCTGCTGGGGATCGTGGACGACGTCGAAGAGTCGGCACCGAAGGAGGAGATTCCGTTCCTCGTCGGTCAGGCAGTGGCGATCACCGAGGGACCATTCACCGATTTCAACGGCACGGTCGAAGAGGTGATGGCGGACAAGGGCAAGGTTCGGGTGTCGGTGTCGCTGTTTGGACGGCCGACGTCGGTGGAACTGGACTATCTGCAGCTCAAGGGATACTGAGCTGCGTACGACGTCGCACACCACGGCGACGCAAATGCAGCAGTGGTAGTTCGACCCGCTTCTGCGGGCAAACGTAGAGGAGATTATGGCGAAGAAAGTATCGGGTTTCGTGAAGCTCCAAATTCCGGCGGGGAAGGCCAATCCGGCTCCTCCGGTCGGTACGGCGCTCGGCCCGCAAGGCATCAACATCATGGCCTTCTGCAAAGAGTTCAACGCTCGCACGCAGGGCCAGGACACGATCCTGCCCGTCGAGATCACGATCTTTTCCGACAAGTCGTTCTCCTTCATCCTCAAGACGCCGCCCGCGGCGATCCTGGTGAAGAAGGCGATCGGCCTCGAGAAGGGATCGGGTCAGCCCAACCGTAACAAGGTCGGCAAGATCACCAAGGCGCAGATCAAGCAGATCGCCGAGTTGAAGATGCCGGACCTGAACACCGAATCGATCGAGTCTGCGATGGCGATGATCGCCGGCGCGGCGCGCTCGATGGGTGTGGAGGTCGTGGACTGATGCAGACGCATGGCAAGAAGTACAACACCGCGGCGAAGAACCGCGTCGTCGGCACGGCGTACCAGTCGAAGCAGGCGCTGGAGATCGTGAAGACGAACGCCTTCGCCAAGTTCGACGAGACGGTGGATGCGGTGGTGCGTCTCGGCGTCGATCCGCGTCACGCCGATCAGGTCGTGCGCGGCACGGTCGTCCTCCCCGAGGGCACGGGCTCCACGGTGCGCGTGCTCGTCATCGCCGTCGGCGACAAGGCGCGCGAGGCCGAAGCGGCCGGCGCGGATTACGTCGGCGCCGAGTACCTGCAGAAGATCAAGGACGGCTGGCTGGAGTTCGACGTCCTCATCGCAACGCCGGACCAGATGGGCCAGCTCGGACAGCTCGGCCGCGTGCTCGGTCCTCGCGGCCTCATGCCGAACCCGAAGGCGGGCACGGTGACGTTCAACGTCGGGCAGGCGGTGAAGGAGACCAAGGCCGGCAAGATCGAGTTCCGCGTCGACAAGGGCGGCAACGTCCACGTCCCGCTGGGCAAGGTCTCGTTCGCCGTGGAAGCGCTGGAAAGCAACTTCACCGCGTTCATGGATCAGATCATTCGCTCGAAGCCGAGTGCGGCCAAGGGCGTCTACGTACGCAACGTGTCGCTCTCGAGCACCATGGGACCGGGCGTTGCCGTCGACACCACTCCCTACCGGTAACGCGCGATGAAGAGAACCGACAAGGAGCAGCTCGTTGTCGAGCTGAAAGAGAAGATTGAAGGCGCCAAGGCGCTGTACTATACGGACTTCACTGGCTTGAACGTGAAGCGGATGACGGAGCTCCGCCGCCGCCTGAAGAGGGCGAACGTGGAATACGTCGTCATCAAGAACACCCTCGCGCTGCGCGCCGTGAACGAGTCTGGACTCGTTGGCGAGCGGCTCAAGGGCCCCACCGGGCTGGTCATGGCCAAGGATCCGGTGGAAGCGGCGAAGATCCTCACGGACTTCGCCAAGACGAACGACCAGCGGCCGACGGTGAAGGGCGGGTTGTTCGACGGCGCCGCGATCGATGCGGCGCAGGTGAAGCGGCTCGCGGCCATGCCGTCGCGCGAGCAGATGCTGGCCGAGTTGGGAGCCGGACTGCAGTCCCCGTTGAGCGCGATGCTTGGCGCCTTGAACGGCCTGTTGATGAATTTTGCTGGTGCACTCGAAGCACTGAAGACCCAGCGCGAAGGCGCATAATTCCCAGGCGTACGCCTGACTCACACGCCCCAGGGTCCCCTGGGAACACTTTAGGAGAGAACGACAATGGCTAACGCAACCATGAGCAAGGACGAGATCCTCGAGGCGATCGGCAACATGTCCGTCTTCGAGCTCGCTGACCTCATCGAGGCTTTCAAGAGCAAGTTCAATGTCACGATCGCGGCCGCCCCCGTGGGCGGTACGGCTCCTGCCGGCGGCGCCGGCGCAGCGGCTCCGGCCGTCGAAGAGCAGACCGAGTTCACGGTCATGCTCAAGGAAGCCGGCGCGAAGAAGATCCAGGTCATCAAGGTTGTCCGTGAGATCACGGGCCTCGGCCTGAAGGAAGCGAAGGATCTCGTCGACGGCGCCCCGCAGGCCGTGAAGGCCGGCGTGTCGAAGGACGAAGCGAACACGATCAAGACCAAGTTGGAAGACCAGGGCGCGGCCGTCGAAGTGAAGTAAGGGCGCCCGCCCGAACGGGGCCGCGGCGGGCGTCATCTCGATGCCTCCGCCGCCCCCGGTCGCTCGTGCACTCTGACCTTCAACTCGGCGCCTGCGTGCATCACTCTCGTTGCACGGCACCACAACTGTTGTATCCCGACGGCACGTCCCGGTCCCCGCGATTTTTCGCGCGAAGGTTCCGGGGCCACCGCCGTTTTTCCTGTTCGCGGGTGAGATATGCCTGAATTGATGAAAGAGATTTCCTTCGGTAAGCTCGACGATAAGGGGATGGCGATGCCCCATCTCCTCGACATCCAGACGCGCGCCTTCGAGGCGCTGCTCCAACTGGATGCCGCCTCGCATGACCGCGAGGACATCGGACTCGAGCGGGTCTTCAAGGACCTGTTCCCCATCACCGACGTCCACGAGAATTTCTCGCTGGAATTCGTCCGCTATACCCTCGGCGAGCCGAAGTACACGGTCGAGGAGTGTATCGAGCGCGACATGACGTACTCGGCGCCGCTGAAAGCGACGCTGCAGCTCGTCATCAATGAAGAGGTCAACGGGGTCAAGCGCCCACGGAACATCATCGAGAAGGAAGTCTATCTCGGTGAGCTTCCCCTCCTCACGCCGCTCGGAACCTTCGTCATCAACGGCGCGGAGCGCGTCATCGTCAGCCAGCTCCACCGGTCGCCCGGTGTCGTGTTCGAGGAGAGCACGCATCCGAACGGCCAGCGGCTGATCTCGTCGCGCATCATTCCTTTCCGCGGGTCGTGGGTCGAGTTCACCGTCGACATCCACGACATCGTGTACGTGCACATCGACAAGAAGAAGAAGTTTCCCGCGACGGCGCTCCTCCGCGCCTTCGGTTACGGGTCGAACTCGGATATCCTCCGGCTCTTCTTCGCCGTGCGCGGCCTCGACCTCACGAAGGAGCGCGAATCGCGCACCGACATTCGTGAGGTGATTGGCGCCATCATCGCCGAGGACATCGAGCTCCCCGGCGAGGCGACTCCGGAGGACGCACCGAAGCTGCGCACGAAGAAGTTGAAGGCCGAACGCGAGCGCGCCGAGAATGCGCTGCTCGTCAAGGAAGGCGACGAGCTCACGGAGGAGGTGTACAACCGCCTCCGCCGCCAGGGCATCAAGGTGGTCAAGGTCTTCGCGTCGTACATGTCGATCGATCTCCGAGACGAGCAGGATGCGATCGAGCGCCAGGAGCGCCCCGTGCGCCGCATGCTCGCCGTCGACGTCGTCACCTCCGACGGCGAAGTCATCGCCGAGTCCGGCCAGACCCTCACCGACGCGCTGATCAGGAAGATCCGCAAGACGGAGGTCAACAAGGTCAAGGTGTTCGTGATGAGCGGTCGTGCCGAGAGCACGATGGTGAAGAACACGCTCGCCAAGGACCCCACGGCCCGCTACTACAAGAAGGAAAACGGAGAGCAGCGCGAGTACGCCGTCGATTCGAAGACGGGTGAGGAGCTCGCGCTCAAGCAGATCTACGGTCTGCTCCGTCCTGGCGATGCCCCGGATACGCTGACGGCGAAGCAGGCGCTCGAGCGGCTGTTCTTTTCGCCCAAGCGCTACGACCTGGGTCGCGTGGGCCGCTACAAGATCAACCAGCGTCTCAATCTCAACACGCCGGCCGATCTCACGGTCCTCACGAAGGAAGATTTCGTCGAGATCGTTCGCTATCTGGTGGAACTGCACGAGGGCCGCGGTCATGTGGACGACATCGACCACTTGGGCAACCGCCGCATCCGCTCGGTCGGCGAGCTGATCGCCAATCAGTTCTCGGTTGGCTTGAGCCGCATGGCGCGCCTGGTCAAGGAGCGCATGTCGATCAACACCGATCCGGAAAAGATTTCGCTCGACGACCTGGTGAACGCGCGGACCGTGAGCGCGGTCATCCAGGCCTTCTTCGGATCGTCGCAGCTCTCGCAGTTCATGGATCAGACGAATCCGCTCGCCGAGCTGACGCACAAGCGCCGCCTCTCGGCGCTCGGACCGGGTGGTCTGACGCGCGAGCGCGCAGGCTTTGAAGTGCGAGACGTGCACTACTCGCAGTACGGCCGCATGTGCCCGATCGAGACGCCGGAAGGCCCGAACATCGGACTCATCACGTCGCTGGCATGCTATGCGCGCGTGAACGACCTCGGCTTCGTCGAGACGCCGTATCGCATCGTCAGGAACGGCAAGGTGACGAACGAGCTGGCATGGCTGGACGCCAACAAGGAAGAGGACGCGATCATCGCGCAGGCGAACGCGGCGCTGAACCCCGACGGCAGCTTCGTCGAGGAACTGGTGCTCGCCCGCGCACAGGGCGACGTGCCGCTCACGCGGCCGAGCCACATCGACTACATGGACGTCGCGCCCGAGCAGCTCGTCTCGATCGCCGCGGCGCTCATTCCGTTCCTCGAGCATGACGACGCGAACCGCGCCCTCATGGGCTCGAACATGCAGCGCCAGGCCGTGCCGCTTCTCAACCCGCAGACGCCGTTCGTCGGCACGGGACTCGAGGAGAAGGTGGCTATTGACTCCGGTGCGGTGGTTCTCGCGAAGCGCGACGGTGTCGTCAGCCGCGTGACCGCTGATGAGATCATCGTGGACGCGGGTCCGGAGCAGCTCCGTCGCGCGGCAGAAGATGGCAAGGTGCTCGCCCGCCTGACGCAGCACGATCGCTACAAGCTGCGGAAGTACTGGCGCACCAATCAGGACACGGCCATCAATCAGCGTCCGCTGGTCAAGATGGGCCAGACGGTTCGCGCCGGTCAGGTGCTGGCCGATGGTGCGGCGACGGAAATGGGACAGCTCGCGCTGGGCGCCAACGTCGTCGTCGCGTTCATGCCCTGGTACGGACACAACTTCGAGGATGCCATCGTCCTCTCCGAGCGCCTGGTCAAGGACGACGTCTATTCGTCGATCCACATTCAGGAACTCGAGCTGCACGTGCGCGACACGAAGCGCGGGCAGGAAGAGATCACGCGAGAGGTCCCGAACGTCTCGGAAGAAGCGCTGCTCGATCTCGATGAGCGCGGCATCGTCCGCATCGGCGCGCACGTCAAGCCGGGCGACATCCTCGTCGGCAAGATCACGCCGAAGGGCGAGACGGAGCTCTCTCCGGAAGAGAAGCTCCTCACCGCCATCTTCGGCGAGAAGGCGAAGGACGTGAAGGACAGCTCGCTCAAGGTGCCGCCGGGCATGGAAGGCGTCGTCATCGATGTCAAGATCTTTTCGCGCATCGAGGACCAGGTCGTCGAGAAGGACCGCGGCGAGCGCATCGGCGAGGTGCGTCGTCTCGAGGGCGAGGAGAAGATCCGCGTCAACGAGGTCAGGGACGGCGAGCTCGCCGAACTATTGGAAGGCCAGAGCGTTGCTCTGGCACTCAAGAGCGGGACGGTTGAAGAGGCGATTCCGGCGGGCACGAAGATCACCGCGCAGATGCTGCAGACCCTCAAGATCTCCTCGCTCGACCTCAAGACCTTCCGCGTCTCCGACAAGAAGGTGAACGAGAAGGTCCGCACGATCATCGACGCCGCCAACGACGAGAAGGCAAAGCTCGAGGAGAAGGCGGAAGAGCGCATCGATCGTATTCTGCAGCCGGATGAGCTGCCTCCGGGCGTCATCCAGCTCGTGAAGGTGTATCTGGCCGAGAAGCGCAAGATCTCGGTCGGCGACAAGATGGCCGGACGTCACGGCAACAAGGGTATCGTTGCGCGTATCGTCCCCGAGGAGGACATGCCGTTCCTCCCCGACGGCCGCCCCGTCGACATCGTGCTGAACCCGCTGGGCGTTCCGTCGCGAATGAACGTTGGGCAGATCCTCGAGACCCATCTCGGATGGGCCGCGAAGCTGCTCGGTTTCTACGCGAAGACGCCTGTCTTCCAGGGCGCGAACGAGAAGGAGATTGGCCTGCTGCTCAAGATCGCCGGCCTCACGTGGGTGCGCGACGCGCTCGCGCTCGAGACCCCGAAGCTCGTGATCAGCGACCACGACGTGCGGACCATCCTCGTCGACATCAAGCCGAAACGGGTGGAAGGCGGAAAGGTCGTCTTGCTCAACGACGCAACGCTGAACGAGCTCGGCGGGCGCTCCATGTCGCAGGGGACGCGCGACATCTATCACCGCATCCGCGACTTCATCGCGGCGGCGGCCAAGGAGCTGGTGGAGCGTGAGGCGACAGCCCTCGGGCACGAGCTCGCCTTCCATCAGACCGAGGATGCGGAGCAGTCCGCGACGAAGAAGGCCGAGTACAAGGCGGCGATCAAGCAGCTCGAGAAGGTGGCTGCGATGTCACCCTCCGAGCAGCTCGCCGATCAGGAGATGGCGGCGCTCGCCGGCATGCTCGGCAAGAAGTCGGAAGCGGATGTCGATGCCGCGACGGTGGAGATCCTCCGCCTCGCCGGCATCACGCCCTTCGGAAAGGTGAAGCTGCGCGACGGACGCAGCGGCGAGACCTTCGCCGCCCCCGTGACCGTCGGCGCGGTGTACATGCTGAAGCTGTCGCACTTGGTGGACGACAAGATCCACGCGCGCAGCATTGGACCGTACTCCCTCGTCACGCAGCAGCCGCTCGCCGGGAAGGCGCAGTTCGGCGGACAGCGCTTCGGAGAAATGGAAGTGTGGGCGCTCGAGGCGTACGGCGCCGCGCACGTGCTCCAGGAGATCCTGACGGTCAAGTCGGACGACGTGAACGGTCGTAGCCGTGTGTACGAGGCGATCGTGAAGGGGCAGAACCTGCCCGAGCCGGGCATCCCGGAATCGTTCAACGTGCTCGTCAAGGAACTGCAGGCGCTGGGCATCAAGGTGACGATGGGCCAGAGTGAGGGCGGGTTCTACGGCACCGGCGTCGATACGGGTACTGCCGAGAACGCCAACGGTAAGGAGGAGTAACACATGATCGATTTCCGCAGCGTGCGCGACACTCGCGCATCGGCGTTCGACTTCATTCAGATCCGGATCGCTTCACCCGAAGAGATCCGCGGCCCCAAGGACCCCAAGGAGCGCGAGCGGCTGGAAATGGCCGGCGTGCGCAGCTGGTGGTCGTGGGGCGAGGTGACCAAGCCCGAGACCATCAACTACCGGTCGTTCAAGCCGGAAAAAGACGGTCTCTTCTGCGAGCGCATCTTCGGTCCCGTCAAGGACTGGGAGTGCCATTGCGGCAAATACAAGCGTATTCGGTATCGCGGCGTGATCTGCGACCGGTGCGGCGTCGAGGTGACCCTGTCGAAGGTGCGCCGCGAGCGCATGGGGCACATCGAGCTCGCCGTCCCCGTCGCCCATATCTGGTTCTTCAAGACCCTGCCCAGTCCGATGGGCAACCTGATCGACATCACGCTCCGTGATCTCGAGAAGGTGATCTACTACTCGAACTACGTCGTCATCGACAAGGGCGCGCAGGAAGTCGAGAATAATCAGCTGCTCGACGAAGACGAGTATCTCAACCTCAAGACGAAGGCGAAAGATGAGGGCGACGCCGCCTTCCTCGCCGACATCGGTGCGCCCGCGGTTCGCGAGCTGCTCCGCCGTCTCGACGTGGATTCCACGGCCGAGCAGCTCCGCGCCGCCGTCGTGGTCGAGACGTCGCAGCATCGGAAGAAGATGCTGCTCAAGCGCCTCAAGATCGTCGATGCGTTCCGCAACTCGGGCGACCAGGGCGACGTGCGCAACAAGCCGGAGTGGATGATCCTGGACGTCATCCCAGTCATCCCGCCGGATCTGCGTCCGCTCGTGCCGCTCGACGGTGGCCGCTTCGCAACGTCGGACTTGAACGACCTGTACCGCCGCGTCATCAACCGCAACAACCGTCTCCAGAAGCTGATCAGCCATCGTGCGCCGGAAGTCATTCTGCGCAACGAAAAGCGCATGCTTCAGGAAGCGGTCGACGCGTTGTTCGACAACGGGCGTCGCAGCAAGGCGATCCGCGGCCGCGGCAAGCGTCCGCTCAAGTCGCTGTCGGACATGCTGAAGGGCAAGCAGGGCCGGTTCCGTCAGAACCTGCTCGGCAAGCGCGTGGACTACTCGGGCCGTTCGGTCATCGTCGTCGGTCCGGAGCTCAAGCTGCACCAGTGCGGCCTGCCCAAGCTGATGGCGCTCGAGCTGTTCAAGCCGTTCATCATCCACAAGCTGGTCGAGAAGGGAATCGCCGAGACGGTCAAGCGCGCGAAGAAGATCGTCGAGCGCGAGAGCCCGGAAGTCTACGAGATTCTCGAAGAGATCATTCGCGATCACCCGGTGCTCCTCAACCGTGCGCCGACGCTGCATCGCCTGGGCATCCAGGCGTTCGAGCCGGTGCTCGTCGAGGGCAAGGCCATCCGCATCCATCCATTAGTCTGCGCCGCGTTCAACGCCGACTTCGACGGTGACCAGATGGCCGTGCACGTGCCGCTGTCGTTCGAGGCGCAGCTCGAGGCACGCCTGCTCATGCTGTCGTCGAACAACATTCTCAAGCCGTCGGACGGTCGTCCGGTCGCCGAGCCGTCGCAGGACATCGTGCTCGGCTGCTACGTCGCCACCAAGGCGCCGTTCGGTTTCGAGAAGATGACTCCGACGCGTCGCTACGCGAACGTCGCGGAAGTCGAGATGGAGCTTGCGGTCGGCAAGGGCGTGACGCAGCAGACCGCGATCATGTACTGGGTCGATGACTCGACGGCGGCGCTCGAAGCCGTTCGCCTGAAGGGCGCACGCTGGGAGAAGACGACGATCGGCCGCGCGCTGTTCAACGCGATCATCCCGACGGAGCTCGGTTTCAAGAATCACGACATGAAGAAGAAGGCGCTGTCGGAGCTCGTGTTCGAGAGCTACCGCTTCGCCGGACTCGCCAGCACCGTGCAGTTCCTCGATCGCCTGAAGGAATTCGGATTCGCCAACGCCACGCGCGGCGGCGTCTCCATCGGCATCGAAGACCTGCACATCCCGAAGGAGAAGGAAACCCTGCTGGAAGAGGCCACGACTCGCGTCGAGCGCTTCCAGAAGGCCTACCAGACGGGCAACATCACGAACGGCGAGCGCTACAACAAAGTCATCGATACCTGGACGCACGCGAACTCCGACGTCGCCGACGCCATGGTCAAGGCCATGCGCGAGAGCAAGGACGGATTCAACCCGGTGTTCATGATGTTCGATTCCGGCTCGCGTGGATCACGCGACCAGATCCGGCAGCTCGCCGGTATGCGCGGATTGATGGCGAAGCCGCAGAAGAAGCTCACGGGAGGCATTGGCGAGATCATCGAAAGCCCGATCAAGTCGAACTTCCGTGAAGGACTCTCCGTGCTCGAGTACTTCATCTCGACGCACGGCGCTCGCAAGGGTCTGGCCGACACGGCGCTCAAGACGGCCGACGCTGGCTATCTGACCCGCCGCCTCGTGGACGTCGCGCAGGACGTGACGATCAGCGAGGAGGATTGCGGCACGATCATGGGCCTCGAGGTCGGCGCGCTGAAGGAAGGCGAAGACGTCATCGAGCCGCTGGGCGAGCGCGTCGTCGGCAACGTCGCCGCCGAGGACATCGAGGATCCGCACGAGATCGACGAGTCGGGTCGTCCGACGCTGCTGGCGGAAGCTGGTGAGCTGATCGGCGAAGAGACCGCGCAGGCAATCGAGGAGTCGGGTCTCGAGACGGTGAAGATCCGCAGCGTCCTCACCTGTGAGGCGAAGCGCGGACTGTGCCGCATGTGCTACGGCCGCAACCTGGCCACCATGAGCATGGTCGACATCGGCGAGGCCGTCGGCATCATCGCGGCGCAGTCGATCGGCGAGCCGGGTACGCAGCTCACGCTGCGCACCTTCCACATCGGTGGAACGGCCGCCCGTATCGCCGAGCAGACGGCACGCAAGAGCAAGGTTGCTGGACGCATCGAGTACAGCGACCGGTTGGTGTACGTCACCAACCGCGAAGGGCAGTCGATCGTCACGGGGTACGAAGGCGAGATCATCATCCGGAATTCTTCCGATCCGCACTCCACCGTCGGCGCGCGTCTGCAGGTTCCGCTCGGCGCCGTGCTGATGCTCAAGAACGGGGAGGAGGTGAAGAAGGATCAGATCATCTTCAGTTGGGATCCGTACTCCAACCCCATCATCGCCGACGTCGAAGGTACGATCAGGTTCGTGGAGCTCGAGGACGACGTCTCGGTGTCCGAGGAGCTCGACGAGCTCACCGGCCTGCGGCAGCGCGTCGTCGTCGAGGACCGCGACAAGAAGCTGCACCCGCACATCGAAATCTGGACGAAGGGCGGCAAGGAGAAGAAAATTCGCGACTTCATCATCCCGGTTGGCGCGCAGCTCACCATCGAGGACGGTCAGGATATCTTCCCCGGCGAGACGCTCGCCAAGCTTGGACGCGAAGCGTACAAGACGCGCGACATCACGGGCGGTCTGCCGCGTGTCGCCGAACTGTTCGAGGCGCGCAAGCCGAAGGATCCCGCCACGATCTCCGAGATCGACGGTGTGGTTCGCTTCGGCGACATCAAGCGTGGCAAGCGCGAGATCTTCGTGCAGCCCGTGAAGGGCGGCTCGGGCGCCGACCAGTTCATGGTGCAAGATGGTGCCGAGCCGCAGCTGTACGAGGTCGGGGCCGGCAAGCACTTGCGCGTGCACGAGGGCGATCGCGTGCGCGCTGGTGACCGTCTCTCCGAGGGCCCGGTGAACCCACATGACATTCTGCGCATCAAGGGCGCGCGGGCCGTGCAGGAATACCTGCTCAACGAGGTGCAGGAGGTGTATCGCCTGCAGGGTGTGAAGATCAACGACAAGCACATCGGCGTGATCGTCCGCCAGATGCTCCAGAAGGTCCGCGTGATGGAGGCGGGCGACACGGAGTTCCTCGAGGGCGAGCATGTCGACAAGCAGGTCTTCCGCGACGAGAACGATCGGATGAAGAAGCGGAAGGAAACGCCGTCCACGGCGGAGCCCCTTCTCCTCGGCATCACGAAGGCCTCGCTCACGACGCAGTCGTTCATTTCGGCGGCGTCGTTCCAGGAGACCACGCGCGTGCTCACCGACGCGTCCATTCGCGGCGCGAAGGACGACCTGCTCGGCCTCAAGGAGAACATCATCATCGGGCATCTCATCCCGGCGGGTACTGGTATGTACCGCTACCAGGACGTCGAGCTGGAAGGGTTGGAGATGCCGGCGACCGAGGAGCTTGCACCGCTCCCCGGCGCTCTGCCGAATGTCTTCTCGGTGGCCGAGAACGAGTTTCCGGCGTCGGCGAGAGCTGGGGCGCAGAAGAGCTAGGAAGAACGGAACAGAGGAAGAAAGGAAGAGAGGACGGCCCGGGCAGCAACTTGCCCGGGCCGTTTTCTTCGTCCACTTTGGCTCATGCCAGGATATCTCGCGCGGATGGGCCGCCGCGCACTGCTGCGTTCTCGCGCTCGCATCGACCGGTTCAAGCTCGCGAGCCGCAAGCACGTGCGCGAGCGGCTCATGGACGACGACGTCATCGCCGACGCCGTGCGTCGTCACGCCGAGGAGAACGCCACACCGCAGCATGAGGCATGGCGGCGCGTCGACGGGTACATCCGCGAGATCGTCCCGTTCTTCAACGTCGTCGCCTACTACCAGATCGGCTATCGCGCCGCCGGCTGGCTCCTGCGTCTCTTCTACAAGACGTCGGTGGACTTCGAGGACGCACGGGCGAAGGAGCGCCTGCCGCGCGACGCGGTGCTCATCTACGTGATGAACCACCGCTCCAACGCGGACTACATCCTCGTCAGCTACGCGCTCGCCGGTCAGGTCGCGATCTCGTACGCCGTGGGCGAATGGGCGCGCGCGTTTCCGCTGGAGCTCGTGTTCAAGGCGTTCGGCTCGTACTTCATTCGCCGGCGATATCGCGAGCCGCTCTACCACACGGTGCTCGAGCGCTATGTGCAGCTCATCACGCGTGAGGGCGTCACGCAGGGGATCTTCGTCGAGGGTGGCCTCACGCGCGACGGACGGTTGCGTGCCCCGAAGATCGGTTTGCTCGACTACGTGCTCGGCATCGGGCGCGACCCCGCCTATGCG
>Ga0209014_10001596_pt1 | contig 13364 bp, 13 predicted proteins | sample BarGraNGADG00212_FD_184491 | JGI IMG/M metagenome (GOLD analysis project Ga0209014, IMG submission 184491) | Arctic peat soil microbial communities from Barrow, Alaska - Barrow Graham LP Ref core NGADG0002-212 (SPAdes) (version 2) | ecosystem: Environmental > Terrestrial > Soil > Wetlands >...
GGATCAGCACCACCAGCGCGAACAGACTGCGCAAGACGAAGTACACCACGAACCAAAGCACGCACAACCTCGAGACGACGCGAAAGGCCAAAGCTACAGGCCCGACCGAACGAGCCCGCACCGCGCCCTGACCCAGTTTCTGAACCCCACGAGCTCGCCGATCGTCGATGAGGTCGTTTGCAGACGTACCGAAGCGCGACGCGGTAATCGGAGTTTGGGACGATCGTCAGACGTACTGGTGCGGGCGGTTCGCGTCGAACGTGTCAGTCGTGGAGCAGGGTGCCGCCGCGCGGGTGGGGCGCGGGGGTGCCCGGCACGTGGAGCAGGTTCTCGACCGAGCGGACGCCCGCGATCGCGCGCACGGCCTGCTCGAGCTCCTGGATCAGGTCCTCGTTCTCGAGCTCACCCCGGAGGAAGACGGCCCCGTACTCGGCATTGACGCTGATCTGGCCTTTGGGGACGTGCCGGTCGCGGAAGAGCACGCTCTCGACCTTGTGCGCGAGCGTTACGTCGTCCAGTTCCGGTGCCGGCGCGCGGCTCAGCCTGCGGGCGAGGCCGCGCGCATGCCCGCGTGCGAACGCGGCCCTGACGCGTAGACCTCGAGCAAGGCGTTTGCGGACGTGTCGCAGCGCGGCCGCGCCCCGACCCCTTGCCGACTGTCGTGCCCGGCGACCGAGGACGTAGGCGACGCCGCCGCCGAGCGCTCCCACGACGGCCGAGGGCACATCCAACCGCCGTCGCGCCCGTCGCGCTCGGGCCTTCGGCATTCGCAGCTGCAATTTCATCGTCTGCCTCCTTCTCAGGGTCACGCCTCAGCTCCGCCCGTGCACGTTCGACCGTCATCGGGGAAGACGCGGATTTGTCGATCGGGACGATCCACCGAAGCTCGAATCCTCAGGCCTCACCCCGTGCTGCTGCTACGCGAGCAGGACGCGGTCCACCTCGTCGCGCTCGCGCCGGGGGATCGAGCGGCCGGCAGCATCGCGCACACCCGAGCCCGGTTCGGCCTCCCCGATCGCGGCTGCCGAGTACCCCTGCTCGGCGAAGGCCTGAAGCGCGACCTCGACCGTCGCCGCCGGGAAGGCGGCCAGGAGGGTGCCGGAGGCGAGCGTCGACCACGGATCGGCGCCGAGCGCTCGGCAGACCGCGAGCCCCGGCTCGAACCACAGCACGGCCCGCCGGTCGATCCGGATGCGCACGCCCGAGGCGTCTGCCAGCTCGTGCAGCCCGGCGGCCAGGCCGCCCTCGGTTGGATCGTGCAGGGCGCTGGCTCCCAGCCGGGCCGCGAGGAGGGCAGGCTCGACGACCGAGATCCCGGGACGGTCGAAAGCTGCCCGCATGGCGGTGTCAATCCCGCCGAGCCGGCCGACCGCCTCCTGGGCTAGCACCGCCGCGCCTTCGACGGGAGCGGGCCCGACCTGGACGACGACGTTTCCCGGAACGACTCCGCCGGTGGCCACGAACCGGCCGGCCTCCGCCAAGCCGAGCATCTGGCCGATCACGATCGGCCGGGTGACGACCGGGGTCACCTCGGTATGCCCACCGACGAGGAAGGCGCCGACCTCCGTGAGCGCCACTCCCACCGCTGCGAAGAGGTCCCGGACGACGGACTCGCCGGTGCCGGGAGGGACGAGGATGACCGCGAGGAACCAGCGCGGGCGGGCGCCGGTCACTGCCAGGTCGTTGGCATTGACGATCACCGCCAACCGCCCGATCTCCACGCTGCTGAGCGTGATCGGATCGGTCGCAGCGATCAGGACGCCGCCGGGGATCTCGATCGCGCAGGCATCCTCGCCGACGCGCGGCGGCAGCCGGAGCTCCGGAGGCGCGGCCGGAAGCCCGGCCAGCAGATCGGCCAGGAACTCGGCGGAAAGCTTCCCGCTTCGGAGCGGCCGCCCTGTCGGAGCTGTCACTGGGCAGAGACTAGACGGCGCCGCTCGTGCCGAGCTCGAGCCGCATCGCGCCGCGCGCGATCATCGCGTCGACGCCTCGCTCGAGCCCGAGAAGCCCAGTGGAAGGGGCGCCGGAGTTGCCGAGGATGTAGGCGCACTCGAGCGCCGAGTTGGTGGGGTAGACGGGGACGAGAGGCGCACCGATCGAGATCAGCGCCCAGGCGCAAAGCGTCCACTCCACCCGGGTGCGGGCGAGCATTGCCACGCGCTCGCCCTTGCCGACGCCGAGGGAGAGGAAGCCCGCCGCAAGCTCGTCGACCGATCGGGCCACGTCCTCCCACGGGACATCCCGCCAGCGGTCGTGCTCGCGGACGAGGAGGGCGCGCCGCCGCAGCGCGCGGCGGCCGCCGCCGCCCAGAACTCCGCAAGCATCGGCTCCACCCGCGCGGCGGTGACTACGTAGACGCGGGGGACGTCGTCTGCGGCTCGGTCTCGATCATGAGCTTGTGCCACTCGATCTTGTGGAAGCCGCGTGACGACTCGTGCGCCTGCGTCGCGAGCTCATGGATCTCCCTCAGTAGCCCAGGGTCGTGGCTCGCGTCGACCGCGTCGCGTAGGACATGCAAGGCCTTGGCCTCGTCGTGCGACGCGAGCAGCGCCGTTGCCTCCTCGATGCACTCGCCGAGATCGCTCACCCGCTCCTCCTTCCCGTCGAACGCGTGTGCCGTCGCATCGACCATCTCCACCGCGCAGGCGCACGCCATCGGGGACGGCACTGATATCCGTCGAAGTCGGTGAATCCTCCGATGGGTCTCCGGCCGGCGTCAGGCTCCCGCATCGAGTCGGTCCTCGGTGAAGGCTGACAAGCGTCGCCTGGGCCACGCTTCAGTCCCTTGAGCGTTTGGGCCTGTACTAGATGGTTGATCGGTAATTCACGGTCGATTCCGCGGATGTTGCGGTAGCAGGGACCGAAGTTGAGGGTATCGAAGGTCGGCGGTGTCAATGCTCCGTCGACCAGGAGGCCTACGTGCGCGCCGACCTCGACACCCTCGTCATCGCGCTTTATTGCGCTGCCTGCGCATTGTTTCCTTCCGAGCGGACGCCTCGCCGCGGCCGGCCGGAGAAGATCAGCGACAACGAGCTGCTGGCGCTGATGGTCGCCCAGATGTTGTTGCAGTGCCCGAGCGACCGCACCTTCTTGCGGCGCGCCGGCCGTCGGCTCGGGCATCTGTTCCCTTACCTGCCCGGCCAGTCGCGCTACAACGAGCGCTGCCGGCTGCTGGCGCCGAAGCTGGTGCTGTTCTGGAAGGCGCTCGCGGCCGAGACGCAGGGCGCCAGCGACAATCTGCGGCTGCTCGACACGACTCCGCTTCCCTGCGGTCAGTCGATCCAGACGACGCGGACGAGCCAGCTGGCCCCCTGGGCGGGCTTCGGCTACTGCCCAGCGCACTCGCGCCGCTACTGGGGCTTCAAGCTCGTGCTGTTCTGCGCGCCTGACGGCACGATCGTCGACTTCGACCTCGTCGCCGCCAACACAGGCGAGCGTCAAGCGGCGCTCGCCCTGCTTGAGGCCAACTCGATCGAGGGCACAACGATCATCTGCGACAAAGGCTTCGCAGGCGCCGACTTCGAGGCAGCCGTCCACGAGATGCACGCGCTGCTCCTGCGCCCAAGCCGCACCGACGAGCCCCAGCGTCCCAACCCGCCGATCGGCTGGATCCGCCAACGAATCGAGTCGATCGTCAACACACTCAAAGACCAACTCCTGCTCGAACGCCACGACGGCCGCACCCCCGCAGGCCTCCTCGCCCGAGCCACCGCGCGGATCCTCGCCCTCTGCGCCGCCATCAACCTCAACCAACGACTCGGCCTCAACAGCCGCGAGCTCACCGCATACGCCGATTAAGCGATCAACCATCTAGAGGCGCTTCGTTTCCGGGCCGAACAGCCGGCCGAATAAGCCCGGGAGCAGGTTGGCCCCGGGGGACAAGCCCAGGAGTAGTCTTTCCGCGCATGGCCGAGCAACCCAACAAGGGCGCGGTGCGTCTCGTGAAACGGACGATCACCGCTACGACGGCAACTGTCACCGCCGAGACGCTGGAGCTACTCGAGCAACAGGTGAAGCTACTTCCGGACGAAGACTTCCCGGGTGCCGATGCCGACGTGGTGATGCTTGCCAACCTCCGTTTGCAGGCGACCACTGACGCGGCAAAGCGTTCTGAGTTCGACATGGATCACTTGGACACGGAAGCGATCAAGGCAGCCGTTTACGCGATGCCCCGGGACGACTTGGGCGGGCTCGCAATGGTTCGCGCGATCCTCTGGTCTGACTAGGGGACGGCTACCAGACAAACGGTTTCAACTCTGGACGGAACCCACGCGCGGGAGATCGCAGCGCGTCACGAGGCCTCCGGCTTTGAGGACACCGCCGGTCACTGACGGGTCATACGTCGAGGCCTGTTACCAGACGTAGCCTTTCAGCTCGGGCCGCTGCCGCAACGGCGGGCGAGACGTTCAACGGCTGGATGCGGCGCTCAAGTACGACAGGCAGGACGGCGACCAGTCTGCGCGCCGGTAAAGCGGTGCTGTGCGCCTTTGCGCCGCCTCCATGCGCCGGCTCTGTACCCGCGATCCGGCTTGGTAAGCGAGGATGTCGGCTAGGCGTGCGCCATTGCGCCCGTGCGGTGCGGCGCACGAGAGGGCAGGCGGAGGGACTCCGACCACGATCGTGCCCATCGCTCCCCCCTCGCTGGCCGCTCAGTCCACGGCGATATCTGCGGTCTGCGCTTCAGCTACCTCGACCAGATCCTCCGTTCGCATCCGCAACGACGTGTCGTGCACGCCTCCGTCGAAGACCACATGATCGTCGCTCACGACGCCGCGGTCGACGACGACGCGCTCGTCGGCTGGTCCGCCGAACGGCGGCACCGCGCCGAGCTCGAACTGCGGATACGCACTGAGAAGCTCCGCCTCGGTCAGCAGCACGACGTTCGTTGCCGAGACGGCGTTCGCGAGCTTCGAGATGCTCACGCGGCAGGAAGCGGGCACGACCGCCCGGATGTGTACGCCCTCCTCGTCCCGTGCAATCAACGTCTTCGCAACGACTTGGGGAAGCACACCAAGCACGCGGGCCTCGCTCGCCGCGGTCAGCGTGCGCTGATGCGGCAAGAGCTCGAACTCGACCCCCGCCTCACGCAGCCCTGCGACGAGGAGCCTCGTCGCAGCAGCTATATATCCAACTCCGGCATCGCGCGAGTCCCTTTGCTCCGCCGCTTGATGCTCGTGGTCTCGCCGGGGTAGAGGATGCTCTGATGGCCGTCCTCCCAACGCACGACGTAGTGGGGATGGTCGGCCGTGCCGATGACCTCGAGGACCTCGCCCATGCGCGCAAGCTGGCCGACCCGGCGGCCGCTCACCCGGACAATGTCCCCTTGCTCCGCCACCGCCTGTCGAGTCGCGGACATGACACCTCCCTCAATCGCTGGTCCTCCAAGGATCCGCCACCACGCAGCGCGAGGCATCAGTCGGGGTACCGATCCTCCTACGGGCAACTACCGAGACTCAGGCGAGATTTCAGCCTCCAGAGCGCTCCGCCAGAGTTCCGGCGTCGGCGATCTACCGATCGAAGCTGCGGTTTTCTCCCGTCGCGCCGGCGGGACGTTCGACCGTATCTACGGAACGACCCGCCCTCGGGAGGCTTACGCATGAGAAGTTGGCGAAGCGTGTGATGATGCCGCCGCCCACGCCTGCGCAGAGCGACGGCGCGCTCTCCCGTCTGACGCGCTTCTGCGTCGGGCATCGCCTGCTGGTCGCCACCGTCTGGATCGCGGCGATCGGGCTCGGGACCGTCGCATCGCTCCACTTGTCGCCGCTGCTCACGAGCGGCTTCTCGCTCCCCGGGACGGACTCGAACCGCGTGAGGCAAGTGCTGGCACGGGACTACGGCGTGCAGTCGGGCAGGACATTCGTGCTGATCGTGAAGAACGATCGGGCGGGCGTGCGCGTGCGCCGCGCCGCAACGGTGGCGAGCGGGCTGCTGCCCGGCGGCAGGATCGACCACGTCCAGCGCCTGCCGTCCGGTGCGGCCGCCGCTTTCGTCGAGTCACGCCTCAGCGGATCTGCCGCCGAGAGCCGGATCGGCCCCCTGCGGCGCACGCTCGGCTCCGACGTCTTCGTCACCGGCGACGCGGCGATCCAGCACGACCTCGGGCCTGTGCTGGCCCGCGACCTGCGCGTCGGCGAGCTGTACTTCGCCCTCCCGGCGGCGCTCGTGATCCTGCTCGTCGTCTTCGGCACCGGCTCGGCGCTGCTGCCGTTCTTCTTCGCCGGTGCGACCATCCCACCGGCGCTCGGGATCGCCTGGGGTGCAGCGCACTTCCTCGAGCTCAGCGACTACCTGCGAAACATGGTGTTGATGATCGGGCTCGGCATCGCGATCGACTACTCGCTGCTCGTCGTCAATCGCTACCGGGACGAACGGCGCCATGGGCGACCACACGATGAGGCCGTCATGGAGACGATGCGGCATGCTGGCGCCACGATCGTCTTCAGCGGCCTTGCCGTGTCGGTCGGGCTCGCGCTGATGCTGCTGCTGCCCTTGCCGTTCCTGCGCGGCTTCGGCGTCGGCGGGCTCGTGATTCCGGCCGTCAGCGTCGTGTGCGCACTGACCTTGCTCCCCGTGATGCTCATGACCTTCGGCGACCAACTCGAACGAGCTCGCCTGCTTCCGCGGCGTCTCGCCGAACGACGGCACGCGGGTGAGCGCCGCATCTGGGCCGCGCATGCCGGATGGGTGATGCGACACGCCAAGATCCTGACGCCCCTCATCGCGGTGTTGCTCGTCGTCGCCGCGTTACCGCTCATCGGAATCCGCGTCGGCCCCGGCTCGAGCAGCAGCCTGCCGAAGGGGATGCCGGCGCTGCGCGGGCTGTCGGTCCTCCAACCTGCCGGCAGCCCGGATGCGTTGAACCCGACGACGATCATCGTCGACGCGGGCGTCGCCGGAGGGGCGAGCGCCGCCGCTCCCGCCGTGCGACGGCTGGACCTCCTCCTCGAGACTGACCGCGAGGTCGTCCGCGTCGGACGAGCGCTCGGCGCCGCGAACAACCGGTACTTGCGTATCGACATCGTGCTTCACCACGACGCCGCGAGCCCGCAGGCACAGTCGTTCGCCGATCGGCTGCGCAGCCGGATCATCCCCGCCGCCCGGTTTCCGGCGGCGTTCCGCGTGCTCGCCGGCGGAGGTGGCGCCTCAGCCGCCGACTTCGTGTCGCGCACGCTCGGCTCGTTCCCCTGGCTCATCCTCGGCGTGCTCGCGATCACCTACGTGCTCCTCGTGCGGGCGTTTCGCTCGCTGCTGCTGCCGCTGAAGGCCCTCGCGCTCAACCTCCTGACGGTGGGTGCGGCGAGCGGACTGATGATCGCTGCGTTCCAGTGGGGCTGGGGCAGCTGGGCAGGCCTGTTGAAGGTCCCGCAGATCGAGGGGTGGATCCCCGTGTTCATGTTCACGCTGCTCTTCGGGCTGTCGATGGACTACGAGGTCTTTCTGATCTCCCGCATGCGCGAAGCGTGGGACGCAACACGCTCGAACACCGGCGCCGTCGTGCACGGGCTCGCGAACACCGGCCAGATCGTCACCGCAGCAGGATTGATCATGGCCGCAACGTTCAGCGGCTTTCTCCTCGGCTCGATTCCACCGATGCAGCAGCTGGGGTTCGGGCTCGCCGCCGCGATCCTGATCGACATCACGCTCGTCCGCGGGCTGCTGCTCCCGGCGGCGATGGCGCTCGCCGGGCGCTGGAACTGGTACCTCCCGCCCTGGACGGCCCGCGTGCTGCGCGTGCGGCCCCGCCTGACCACTTCGACAGAGGCTCCGGCCGCAGGCGGGACGTAGCCCGGGGAAGGGGAAACGTGCTCGCGGTCGAGTCGGACGCTCGGTGCGCGGAAATACCGATGCGCGTCATGCGTACGCTGGTCATCGTCAGCGGTAGCACGCAACGGCGATCGAACGGAAGGGAGAACACGTCCATGGCCTTTCTCGCTGTACTGCTCAGTGCTTTCGCCGTGACATCTCCGCAGGTGACGCTTACAGCGCCGGGACATACGCCGAAGATCAACACGCACTGGAATTACGTCGTCCGCGTCTCGGACGGCGGCAAGCCGGTCTCGGCGCGCATCACCGCAACGATCGTCGATCCGATCGGCGGCGCACACCCGGTCGAGTTCGGGAAGAGCACGAAGACGATCACCAACTGGCCGTTCAAGGGCGTCTTCAAGGACTTCATCGTCTGGCCGGCGAGCTCACGCGGGGTCCCGCTCAAGTTTCGGATCGTCGTACGGGTCGGCAGCCTCCGAAAGACGATCGCTTACACGGTCACAGCGCACGCGTGAGCGCAGGCTGCGCGATCACCGTCTCGGGCGTGCGCAAGTCCTTCGAGGACGGACGCGTACGTGCACTCCGAGACGTCTCCTTCACGGTCGATCCCGGCGAGATCGTCGCCTTGACCGGCGCGTCCGGATCCGGCAAGAGCACGCTGCTCAACCTGCTTGGGGCGCTCGACACACCGGACGCGGGCGTGATCGAAATCGACGGCAGGCCGCTCGGTGAGCTCGGCGACCCGTCCAGCTATCGCGCCGAGACCGTGGGCTTCGTCTTCCAATCGCACAACCTCCTGCCGACGCTGACGGCCGGCGAGAACGTGCAGATCCCGATGTTCGGACGACGGCCCCGGCGGGAGCGCGAGGCACGGGCGAAAGACTTGCTGCGCGAGGTCGAGCTCGAGCAACGGCTCTCTGCACGGCCGACGGTCCTCTCCGGCGGAGAACGCCAGCGCGTCGCGATCGCGCGGGCGCTCGCAAACGGGCCACGGCTGTTGCTCGCCGACGAGCCGACGGGCGCGCTCGACTCCGTTACCGGCGCGCACGTCCTCGAACTCCTCGACCGGCTATGCCGAGCGCACGGCATGACGATCGTCCTCGTCACAAACGACAACGAGGTGGCGGCTCACGCGGACCGCACCCTCCGCCTCTCCGACGGCGTCATTCATGCCGCAGCGCCTCAACCGGCGCAATCTTGACCGCCCGCCAGGTCGGATACAGCGCGCCCAGCAACCCGACGCCGAGCGCATACGCCAAGCCCCACGCGAAGGTCGACGCGGTGTAGCCCGGGCTGATGAACCCCGCGAGCGAGCTCCGCCGGACGAAGAGCTCCGCCGCAAGCACACCGAGCGCGCAGCCGACGGCGAGGCCGATCAGGCAGATGCACAACGTCTCCGAAAGAATCATCGCTCCGACACGAAACGGCGGCCAGCCGACGGCGCGCAGGATGCCGATCTCCCGCGTTCGCTCGAACACCGACATCGCCATCGTGTTCATGACCGCGATGCCGCCCACGATGAGCGCAAGCAGTGACACGACCCAGCCCATCGAGACAATGAGCCGGGTCGACGTGTCGACCTTGATCGCCTGGCCGGGCTCGGTGATCGCCGCTACGCCTGGATAGTCCCGCTCCAGCCGCCGCGCGAGCGCCTTCGGGTTGACGCCGAGCTTCGCGGTCACGCCGATCGACGTGACCTCCCCCGGACGCTGCGCCAACACTTCGACCGTCCGCAGCGGCAACACGATCCCCAGATCCTCGAAGCGGTCGCCCGAGTGATAGATGCCGGCGATCGTGAATGAACGGCGTCCCACCTGCACGGACTGACCGAGGCGCTTACCCGAATGGTCACCGGCCATCGCCGCTGCACGCACGCCCGCGACAACGACAAGACGGCGATACGCGAACTCATGCTGATCGAGGCCGAAGACGAGCATCCCGCCGACGACGAGCAACTTGACCTTCGTGACCGCGGCGACATCCGGCTCTGCCGCCACCTTGCCTGCAAGCGACTCAGGCAGAAGCGAGCGCGGAAAGTCCGAGGCGTCCGCCTGGTAGAGCCCGAAGTCGGCACGCCCCACGCGCATCAGGTCACCCGCCGTGCGATGCACACCGCTGATCGTCGCGAGCAACGCAACGATCAGCGCCACCCCAACGCCGACGCCGACAGCGGTCAGGACTGTGCGCGCTGCGCGCCGGAGGAGGTTGCGCCAAATGAGGGCGGGCCAGGTCACGCGGCAAGCATTGCCGCAACGACGTAGCTCAGCCGCACTTCTCGTCGTGTCACAGCCATGCCCATCCTCCCCGGATTCGCCGCTCTCCGGAAGATCCCACAGTCGACGCGGGCTGGACGCCGCCCGCGCTCGAGGACGCCTCGCTGCGTCGCCGTTAGCGAGCCTACGGCAAGCGGCGCGCGCCTCGCCGAGGATAAGCTGGTGGTGGAGCGCGCCGCAAGACGTTCCGAGCCGGACAGTCCCCGCCCTCTTGCCAGCGGATGGACTTACGCACCCCACAGGCCGTCGGCCGCGTCGAAGCTGGATCGGGCGTGTGCGACTCGCGCGGCGGCGAAGTCGCGTGGCCCGAGCGGGACGAGGTCGTCCGCGAGCTATCGTGAACATGAGCGGGAACGACGGGCGCGAGCATGGTGCCGAGGTTAGGGCAGGCGAGGGGCCGAGCCCCGCTAGGGACGACGACCACCGGCCGTGAAGCGCGTGCTTCGACCACAACCCCGCGGGGTTCAACTCCCCGGCCCGTCATTACCCCCCTGCCTCCCGGGCCACCGTGCTCGTCTCCTCGACGCTGCGCATGAGTGCTTCCTCCGTGAGATCTCGCTCCGGCCGGCATCCGGCCCCGCGCGCGCGTCGCCATCGGGCCATCACGGACGTGAGGACGCAATCGCGCCTAGGCTTGACGCGCGTAGAGGGAGTCGATCTCCCGCCGGAAGTGCTGCTCTGCGACGTGCCGTCTGACCTTGAGCGTCGGCGTCAGCTCGCCGGCCTCGGCGGAGAACGAGCGGGGCAGGATCGCGAAGCGGCGGATCTGCTCGGCCGTGCCCCGGCTCGCGTTGACCTCGTCGACGATCGCCTGGACGAGCGCCCGGGCCTCCTCGTCGGTGCGGGCCGCCTTCTGCGCCTCGTCGGGATCGAGGCAGACGAGCGCGGCGAGATAGGGCCGCCGGTCGCCCACCACGAGCGCCTGGGAGACGTATCGCGATGTCTCGATCGCGGTCTCGATGTTCTGCGGGGAGACGTTCTTGCCGCCGGCGGTGACGATGATGTCCTTCTTCCGGTCGGTGATGGTCAGGAACCCGTCGGCGTCGAGGGCTCCGACGTCGCCCGTCTGCAGCCAGCCGTCCGGCGTGAGGACTTCCCGGGTCGCGTCCTCGTCGCGGAAGTAGCCCTGGAACACGTTCTCGCCTCGGACGAGGATCTCGCCGTCGTCGGTGATCGCGATCTCGACGCCGGGGAGCGCGCGGCCGACCGTGCCGAAGCGGTGGCAGTCGGGGAGGTTGAACGTCGCGCCGGTCGCGCACTCGGTCAGCCCGTAGCCCTCGAGGACGAGGACGCCGAGCGAGTCGAAGAACTCGGCCAGCTCGCGGGCGAGCGGCGCGCCGCCCGAGATCGCGTGCCGCAGGCGTCCGCCGAGCCTCGCCCGGATCTTGGCGAGGACGAGCCGGTCGGCGACCGCGAGCTCGAGCGCGAGCGGCGGCGACAGCGGCCGTCCGCTGCGGCGTCGTGCGCTCGCGCGCGCGCCCGCGCGCAGGGCCCGGTCCGCGAGGCGCCTCTGGAGGCGCGGCTGCTCGTCGAGACCGGCCTGCACGGCCGCCGCGATCTTCTCGAAGAGGCGCGGCACGCTCGGGAAGACGGTCGGACGCACCTCGCGAAGCGCAGTGGGAATGCCGGCAGCGTCGGGGCAGAATGCGATCGTCGCTCCCGTCGCCGGCGCGGCGAGCTCGACCAGTCGCGCGAACGTGTGCGCGAGGGGGAGGTGGAGCAGCACGACGTCGTCCGACCGGAGCACGTCGCCGGCCGCGAGCACCATCTCGACCATCGCCACGTAGTTGCGGTGAGTGAGCACGCATCCCTTGGGCGGGCCCGTCGTCCCCGAGGTGTACACGATCGTCGCGACGTCTCCGGGCCGGATCCTGGCGCGGGCGCTCTCGACTGTGTCCGGCGCCTGGGCGAGCAGCGTGCGTCCCCGCTCGCGCACGTCGGCGAGGCCGAGACCGCCGTCCGCGCACGCGCCCTCGATCACGACCACGCGGTCGAGCGCTTGCAGCTCGCTGCGGACGGGGGCGAGCTTCGCCTCCTGCGCGCGGTCCTCGCAGACGAGGAAGCGGGCGCCTGAGCTGCCGAGGATGTAGGCGCACTCGAGTGCGGAGCTCGTGGGATAGACCGGGACGACCGGGCTCCCGAGCGAGATCAGGGCCCAGTCGCAGAGCGTCCACTCCAGGCGGGTCCGGGCGAGCAGCGCCACGCGATCGCCCGCGCCGATTCCGAGCGAGAGGAACCCGGCCGCGAGCTCGTCGACCGATCGAGCCGCGTCCTCCCAGGGGACATCCTGCCATCCCTCGTCGCGGCGGACGAGGAAGGGCGCACCGCCGCGGCGCTCGGCGGCCGCGGTCGTCCAGAGCTCCGCAAGCGTCCGCTCCACCGGGGCGTAGTCCTTCCTACGTGGAGGGGCTCCCGTTGTTTGCGGCTCCGTCTCGATCATGAGCTTGTGCCACTCGATCCTGTGGAAGCCGCGTGACGACTCGTGACCCATCGTCGCGAGCTCGTGAATCTCTTTCAGCAACCCGGGATCGTGGGTGGCGTCGACAGCGTCGCGGAGGATCTGCAGAGCCTTGGCCTCGTCGCTCGCCGCCAGGAGGGCGGTCGCCTCCTCGATCTCCTCGCCGAGATCGCTCATCGTCATTCCTTTCGTCGCATGTTGCGCATCCGGTGTATCCGACCGGGCAGGCCGGCTCGCATCGGGGACGGCGCTGATACACGGGCCGCGGTCGGTGAATCCGCCGATTGCTCTCCGGCTGGCGGCGTGGATCTGCGACCGCCGGCACCCACGCTCCCGAGATCGCCGCGCTCGTCGAGGACGCTGCGGCGAGAGGAGCCTGCTGCTGTCCGAGTTCGGGCAGCTCGTCGAGTCGGGCTCGAAGACGAGGAGGTCGCGCAGATCTACGAGGAGCTCAAGGCGACCGGCGTCGAGCTGCGTGACGACGTGGGGCGGGCAGACGAGCGGGCTGGACACGCGCTCACAGAGCTGATGCCTCCGGCCTTCCGGCTACTGCCCAAGCAGCCGAATTTCGGTGAAGCGGTACGTGACGCGGTCGGGGAAATCTGTCCAAGTCCGGCCCCCGCTATCGCACAATTCTGCGACCGGCGACGAGGCGGTTGCAGTCTTTCTGGGGCCGGTGCGAGTTCGGCCGTGACAGTGGCGGCAAGTTCCGGCGTGTGACTTGGCTTGTCGTAGGTGACGGTGATGTTCGAAGCGCTGTTCCCGGGGTTGGCCACCAGCACGTATTCGTCGAACGCGCCGCCGGTGTAGCCCTCGGACAGGTACCACGTGTCTGACGGCATCGTCACGCCGGCAGTGTCGCTCCC
>Ga0209014_10001597_pt1 | contig 13364 bp, 12 predicted proteins | sample BarGraNGADG00212_FD_184491 | JGI IMG/M metagenome (GOLD analysis project Ga0209014, IMG submission 184491) | Arctic peat soil microbial communities from Barrow, Alaska - Barrow Graham LP Ref core NGADG0002-212 (SPAdes) (version 2) | ecosystem: Environmental > Terrestrial > Soil > Wetlands >...
GATCCGGCCGTCGCCCGGGTCCGCGGTGGCCTTCGTGATGCCGGCGATCTCGAGCGCCTTCGAGTTGACCCATGCGTCGTGCCCGTCACGGTTGACCAGGAACACGGGCCGGTCGGGGACGACGCGGTCGAGGTCTGCTCGGCCGGGCCGTCCGCCGGGGAAGTCCGAGAGGGTCCATCCGCCGCCCAGGATCCAGTCCACGTCCGAGTGGGCCGCGGCATAGGCGCCGACGGCGTCGAGGCAGGCGTCCCTGCCGCGGACGTCGTGGAGCTCGCAGCGGAGGCGCGCGAGGCCGCCGTGCGTCGGGTGGACGTGCGCGTCCTGGAAGCCCGGCGTGACGCTGCGGCCGCGCAGCTCAACGTGGCGCGTGCCGGGGCCCTTGAGGCTCCGCACATCGCGGTCGCCACCCACCGCGACGATCCGGCCGCCCCTCACGGCCAGGGCCTCCGCCCAGGTCTTCGCGGCGTCGGCGGTGAAGATGCGACCCCCGGTCAGGACGAGATCGGCGTGTTCAGGATTCGTCATGGCGCGAGCATGCCACCGCGTCCTTCGCCTGCGCCGGGGCGTTCCGCAGGCCGCCTCGGCGCAGACGCCCGCTTCTCGCACACCGTCCCTCGCGCGCCTTCTCTTGCGCCCGGCGAACCGGTGGCAGATAGTGAGGATCGTGGCAGATGTCGCAGGCGTGGCAGATCTCGCGATCCGTCGTGCGTCGGTCGAAGACGTGGACTCGATCTGCGACCTCCACCTTCGGTCGTGGCAGGCGTTCTATCGCGGGCTGATCCCGGACGGGGTCCTCGACGACTTCGCCGCGACGCAGGACGATCGGAAGGCGCGTTGGCGGCTCCAGATCGCCTCCGCCGGGCCGGGAGTCTCGACCTGGGTGGCGGTGCACGGGATGACGATCATGGGTTTCGCCTGGACGAACCGCAGTCGTGACGACGATGCGTCTCCCGATACGGGCGAGGTCAGCGCCCTCTACGTCGATCCCGATTTCGTCGGGCGGAGTGTCGGGCGGTTGCTCCTCGCGCATGCCGTCCGCGACCTGGCGGAGCAGGGCTACGGGCGCGCCACGCTGTGGGTCCTCGAGTCGAACACTCGTGCGCGGCGCTTCTACGAGATCGCCGGCTGGCGGCCGGACGGTGCGGCGAAGACCGAGGTGCGTCCCGGCGGCCAGCTACACGAGGTCAGGTACGAGCGGGACCTCACGGCCTGAACGCCGGAGCTCCGTCGCATTGCGACGCCCGGCATAGGCTGCACCGATGACCAGCGTCGACCTGCTCCACGCCGGCTACGCGGGTGACCGCGTCGGCTCGTCCATCGTCCTCGTCCGCGACGCGGACGCCCTGATCGTCGTGGACCCCGGGATGGTCGCGCGACGTTCGCTGATCCTCGAGCCGCTCGCCGCCCTTGGCGTGACGCCGGAGGCCGTCACCCACGTCTTCCTCTCCCACCACCACCCGGACCACACGATCAACATCGCGCTCCTCCCGAACGCCGAGGTCGTCGACTTCTGGGCCCGCTACAAGGACGACCTGTGGCTGGACCACGACGGCGACGGCTATCGCCTGTCCCCGAGGGCCCAGCTCTGGCTGACGCCCGGCCACACCGAGGAGGACGCGACGCTGGTCGTGGAGGCGGACGACGCCGTCTACGCGATGACTCACCTCTGGTGGCACGAGGACCGGACGCCCGAGGTGGACCCGCTGGGCGCTGACCAGGCGGCGATCGAGGTCGGCCGCGCGCGGGTGCTGGCGGCGGTCGACATCGTGATCCCGGGCCACGGAGGCGCGTTCCGGGTGAAGCGCTGAGCCGGCTCGCGGGGGATCGGCCAACGCCGTCCCGTGCCGGCTGACGCGTCATCGGGCCTCCGCGGCCCATACCCGGCTCCTGCACTAGACTGCGGCCGATGCCCGGACCCGTGGCGCTCGTCGGCGCTGGTGAGTTCCATGCCCCCATGGCCGAGTTCGACCGCGGCCTGCTCCAGGCGACGGGCCGCCCCCGTCCGCGCGTCGTGATCCTGCCGACCGCCTCCGCGCCCGACGGCGAGGCCACGTTCCGGCTCTGGGCAGAGATGGGCACGGAGCATTTCGCCGCCCTTGGCGCCGAGGTTGAGCCGGTTCTCGTTCGGGACGTCGCCGGTGGCCATGATGAGGCTGCGCTGCAGGCCGTGGGCGAGGCCGATCTCGTCTATCTCTCCGGAGGCCATCCGAGGCACCTTGCGCGCGTGCTCATGGAGTCGCCCCTGGGTGCGGCGATCGCGGCGGCAAACGCGCGTGGGGCCGTCATTGCGGGCTGCTCCGCCGGGGCCATGGCGATCGTGGGCCTGACGATGGACTTCAGGTCCGTGCCGAAGCTGCGGATCCCGCTGCCGTTCCCCATCCGCTGGCGGGCGGGACTCGGCCTGGTCAACGGGGTGGCGGTGCTGCCCCATTACAACGCCTGGCCGGAGCCGTTCTCCGCGTTGGTCGCGCTGCAGTCGCCCAGGGGAGCAGTGGTCCTGGGGGTCGACGAGGACACCGCTGCCTTCGGGCGCGACGGGACCTGGCAGGTGCATGGCCGGGGCCGCGTGACGGTCTGGCGGGGACGCCACCGCGAACGGTTCCGCAAGGGCGACGCCTTCCGGATCTGAGACGGGCGCGAGGGCGGCTGAAGCGCCGGGGGCAGCAGGCGAGCCCGGGGGCGCAAGCCAGATAGCCCGGGCCGCAGGCGAGCAAGCCCGGGACGAGGTGCCCGCGCCGGACCCGGTCAGTCCGGCTTGACCGTCCGGAAGCAGTCCGAGCAGTAGACGGGCTTGTCCATGCGCGGCTTGAACGGCACCTGGGCCTGGTTCCCGCAGGACGAGCAGATCGCCACGAAGTACTCGCGCGGTCCGCGGTCCTCGGGGCGCTCGTAGCCTCGCGGGCCACCCACCACCCGGCCGCCATCGCTGACAACCGACCCGCCTCCGCCTCCGCCGTCCCGCGTGGTCCGGCGGTAGGCACGGCACGAGGCACAGCGCTTGGGATCCGATATGAACCCCTTCGCCGTGTAGTACTCCTGGTCGGCCGCGGAGTGGATGAACTCCACGCCGCAGTCCACGCAGGTGAGGGTCCGATCGACGTAGGTCATGAGGCGGCTCCTCCCGGTCGCGCGGGGACGCTGTGGGTGCGTGTCCGGGTGGGGCTGCGCCCGTGGCCGGCGATCACGGCGGGGAGTCAGCCGGGGTCGCGCGGCACGGTGCCATGTTCGGAGCCCGAGATCGGGACGCACCGGTGGTTCGCTCGAGCCAGCCTACACCGGGGCCGCGAGTGGATGCATTTCAGCCGCATTGCAGGACCGTCCGGTGGTGACAGGCGACCTGTCACAATGGCCCCCGAGACTCGGTGTCGCGAGCCGGGAGCGATGGGGGCGCCCGGATCGCAACCGGGTCCCGGGGGCGACCGGCCCGGCCCTTCAGCACTGCCAGGGATCGTGCCTGGTCCAGTGGCTGGATGGGCGGGGTGTGGCTGCTCGCGGGACCCGGTCGGCATGCCGGTCCCGGCGCAACCGAACGAAGCACGCGACCGCATCACGCGCGTGATGCGGCACGCACGGGCCGAGGCACGGAACAGGGAGGCTGACCACCGCATGCTGCGACTCCTCCACACCGCGGACATCCACCTCGGTGCCCGCCACGCGGATCTGGGCGGCGCTGCCGCCGCCTTGCGCGAACGCCAGTTCGCCGCGTTCCGGGCGAGCGTGGACCTGGCCCTGGCCGAGAAGGTGGACCTGTTCCTGATCGCCGGGGACCTGTTCGACTCCAACACGCAGCCGCGCCGGTCCGTGGACCGCGTGGCGGCGGAGCTCGCCCGCCTCGCACAGGCCCGCATCCGGACCGTGATCATCCCGGGTACCCACGACGTCTATGACCGCTCGTCGATCTACCGCGTCTACGACCTCGCCGTCCTCGCCGGGACGCGTCCCGCGCAGGAGCTGGTGACCGTGCTCACCCCCGATCGACCGTGGATCCACCTCGCCGCCCTCGACGCCGTCGTCCATGGTCCCGTGTTCGCGACCAAGCGGGCCCCGCGCAGCCCGCTCCGGGATCTCGCCACCGTGGAGACGCCGCCGGCGACCTGGAAGATCGGCCTCCTGCACGCGGCGATCGCGATCCCCGGCCGCACGGACCACGACGAGGTTGTCATCACCACGGACGAGATCGCGGCCAGCGGCCTCGACTACCTCGCGCTCGGCCACTGGCATTCGGCCCAGACAGCGAAGGCCCGTGACGTGACATACGCCTACGCGGGCGCCCCCGAGCCCGTCGCGGTGGACCAGGACCGCGCTGGCAAGGTGCTCCGGGTGACGCTCGACGAGCACGACGGCCGCAAGTCCGTGACGGTCGAGGAGCGGACCGTCGGCCGCACCACGTTCGAGCGCCGGGAGTTCGACGCGGCCACGGTCGAGTCCCAGCCGGTGCTGGTCGCCGGCCTGCTCGGGATGGCCAACCCGGACCTCGTTCTGGACGTCCGGCTGATCGGCGACCGGCGGGATGACCTGGACGTGGAGCCCGAGGAGGTCGAGGACGCCCTGCGCGCCAGCTTCCTCCGGGTGCGCGTACGGGATCTCAGCCGGCCGGCGCTCAGCGAGGGCGCGCTGCCTCCCGCCGAGACCATCTCCGGCGCGTTCATCCGCAACGTCGAGGGCCGCATCGCGGACCTTGAGGCCTCGGGGGACGACCAGGCCGAACGGGAAGCCGACGAGCTGCGGGACGTCCTGCGCCTTGGTCGCCTGCTGCTCGCCGGGCAGGAGGTGACGCTGTGAGGATCACGCACCTCTCCGTCCGGAACCTGCGGCGCCTCCGCGAGGCGGACCTGGACCTGGCGCCGGGCCTGACGATCGTCCGCGGGCCCAACGAGGCCGGCAAGTCCACCATCCAGCGCGCCATCGAGCTCGCCCTGACCCGCAAGGTGACCAGCGTCGCAGCCGACATCGAGAGCCTCGCGCCCTGGGGCGGGGACCCCGATGCGCGCACCGTCATCGGCATGACGTTCACGTACGACGACGAGGACGGCGTGGCCCACGACGGCAGCCTCGAGAAGTCGTTCCGCGGCGCGCGCGGCCAGGTCCGCCTGGAGAAGGACGGCGAGATCATCACGGACCCGGCCCGTGCCGACGAGGAGCTGGCGTCCCTGTCCGGCGTCCCCACCGAGGGTTTCTTCCGGTCCACGGCATCGGTTCGCCATCACGAGCTCGCGGGCCTCCAGCGTGACGAGGACGCGCTCCGTGACCGCCTCCAGGCATCGATCAGCGGTGCCGATCGCGGCACGAGCCGGGCGCGCAAGAAGCTCGAGCGGGCGCTCCAGGGTCTCCAGGCCAAGGGGGCCAAGAACCCCGGACGTATGAAGGTCGCCGAGGATGCCGTGACGGAGACGGCGGCCCGGCTCCGTGCAGGCGAGGATGCCCTGGCCCGCCTCGAGCGTGATCGCGACGCGCTGTCCGTGGCCCGCGAGCGCCGTTCCGAGTCGGAGACCGCCCTGACCGAGCGCCGCTCCCTGCTGGAGAAGGCCCGGCAGGCGGAGCGTCTGATCGCGGATCGGGATGCCGCGCGCGAGCGGTTCGAGCGCTACCGGGCCGCCGTCGTCCTTCGCGACGAGCTGGCCGAGCTGGACCGGACCCACCCCTCCTCAATCCCGCTGCCGATCCTTCGCGCGGACGTCGAGCGCCTGCGCTCGGCCGACACGCAGATTGCGACGTTCGAGGCGGTGCTCGCGGGCGAGGTGCAGGTCAACTTCGAGGTGGCGCCCGAGGTCAGGTGGCGGCCGCTTTCGCGCGCGGCCGTCGGCCTCGTCATCCTGGGTGTCGCCCTCGCCGCCGCGGGGACCCTGCTCGGCGTCCTGGGCATCCTCCCGGAGAGCGCCCGGATGCTGGTGGTCGCCCTTGGCGTCGTGGCCGTGGTGCCCGGGCTGATCCTGTCGGTGGTGGCCCTGTGGCTGCGCCGCGGCGACAAGACGCAGAAGCATCTCCGTGACGAAGAGGTCCACCGCCGTCTGCGTGGCCGCTCCGAGATCGAGCAGGACCTGCGCGACGCCCGGGTGAAGCGCGAGGAGCTGCTCGCCCGCCTGGAGCTGCCCGGCACCGCCGAGGCCGAGGAGTGCCTCCGTCTCGAGGAGGCGCATGTCGCCGACATCGACCAGCGCCGGGCGCGGCTGGGCGGGCTCATCGGCGAGGAGCCGCTGGACGCCCTGCCCGGCCGTCGTGACACCGCCGCGCTGGAGATCGAGCAGAAGACGGTCGCCCTCGAGGCGCTCGGCCCGATCGCCCGCGAGCCGAGGGCGCGAGAACGCCTCGAGGTGGAGGTCCTGGACACGGAGCGGTCGCTGGAGCGGGCCCGAGACGACGAGGTGACCGCCCGAGCCCGCGTGGAGCAGAACCCCGTGGACGCCGAGGAGGTGGCCGGTCTGGCCGAACGTCTCGCCACGTGGTCGGAGGAGCTGGCTGCGCTGGGACGACGGGAGCGGGTCTACGCCCGCACTCTCGCCGAGATCAACGCCGCCGAGCAGGCGACGATGCAGCGGGCCACCCGGTACCTCGAGCGCCACATGGTCGGGCACATCGCGAAGATCACCGGCGGCCGGTACCGGCGCGTCCGCGTCGACGACACGAACCTTGGGATCGAGGTCTTCGCCCCGGAGCGCAACGACTGGGTGCCGGCCACGGACCTGTCCCAGGGAACCCTCGACATCGTCTACCTGGCAGCGCGCCTGGGGCTCGTGCGCCTCGTGACAGGCGACCGGCGCCCGCCCCTCGTCCTGGACGACCCGTTCGTGACCCTCGACGACACGCGGGCGTCCCTGGCCCTGGGGCTGCTCCGGGAGCTGGCCGCGGACTTCCAGGTGATCTACCTGACCACCTCGGATCGCTACGACCACGTCGCCGACAGCGTGGTGCAGTTGGCGGGTCCGGTGGCCGCCGACGTCAATGCCCAGCCCGAAGGGGTGCCGCCTGCCTGAGACGGGGCCCGGCCTCGCCGTCGTGCTCCTGGGTCTCGCATCCGCGATCACCTGGGGGACCGGCGACTTCGGCGGTGGCATGCTGAGCCGCCGGGCACCGCTCCTGGCGGTCGTGGCCGTCACCCAGGTCGTCGGCATGGTGGCGGCCCTCGTGATGGCGCTCGTCCGGGCGGAGCCGGTCCCGCAGGGCCCGGACCTGGCCTGGTCGCTCGTCATCGGCGTGTCGGGGGTGGTGGGGATGACCGCGCTCTACCGGGGGCTCGCCGTTGGCCGGATGGGCGTCGTGGCCCCCGTGACCGGCGTCCTGGGCTGCGCGATCCCGGTGGTCTTCGGGTTCCTCACCCAGGGGGTGCCGAACGCCATGGCGCTGGCCGGCATCGTCGTGGCGCTGGCCGCCGTCGTCCTGGTCACCCGGGCGCCGACACACGGCGAGCACCGGCCATCGGGTGTCAAGTGGGCCCTGCTGGCGGCCTGTGGGATCGGAGCGTTCAACATCGGCGTCGGCCAGCTCTCGGGCGCGGGCGCCTTCGGACCGCTCGTCCTCATCCGCCTCATCCAGGCGGTGATCCTGGGGGTCCTGATCCTGGTCTGGCGGCAGCCCTGGCGCCTGGACCGGGCGATCCTGCCCAAGGTCGCGGGCATCGGCCTCCTGGACATGGCCGGCAACGCCACGTTCATCCTGGCCGTCCAGTCGGGGGCGCTCGCGATCGCCACCGTCCTCTCCTCGCTCTACCCGGTGACCACCGTGCTGCTCGCGATCGTCATCCTGCGCGAGCGGGTCACGCGTAGCCACGTCATCGGGATCGCGATGACCGCCGTCGCCATCGTGCTGATCAGCGCGGGCACCGCTGCCCTCTGACCCGAGCCCGGCACGCCTGCTTGATCCGAGGACCCGCCCCACCTCGAGGACCCGCCCCCAACCCCGCCCTCAGTCTCGGCCTCGTGTACGGTGGCACCCGTGACCATCCGCGCCCGACGTCCCGCCCCGAACTGGCACGTCATCCTCGCGGTCTTCTGGGTCACCCAGCTTGTCGAGAGCCTGGGCGTGAGCCAGGTGTTCGCGCTGCTGCCCACCTACCTGCGCGAGCTCGGGGTCTCCGAGACCGACCGCCTCCCGTTCATCGGCCTGTTCGGCTCGCTGGTCTTCGTCCTCGGGCTGCCGCTGGTCCCGCTCTGGGGCGTTTGGGCGGACAAGTACAGCCGCAAGGTCGTCATCGTCCGCAGCTGCCTCGTGGAGGTGGTGGTGTTCGGGCTGGCGGCGCTCGCCCGGGAGCCGTGGCAGATGGCGGTGGCGGTGCTGCTGATCGGGTTCCAGCTCGGGAACACCGGCGTGATGCTGGCGGGCATCCGGGACGTAGTGCCGCGCCACCGGGTCGGGACGTCGATCGCGCTGTTCGGCGCCGCGGGGCCCGTCGGGTTTGCGGTGGGCCCGGTGCTTGCAGCCGTGCTCATCGACGGGGCGGGCTGGTCCGTCTCGGGTGTGTTCGCCCTTTCGGCGGTGTTCTCGATCGGGACGGCGCTCCTGGTGTCGCTCGGCACGCACGAGGTGCGTCCCGAGGTCATTCCCGTGGGGCCTGTGCTACGGCTGGCGTTCGGGGCGGTACGGGGCGTGCTCGGCGACCGGGACGTGCGGCGCCTGTTCGTCGTGTACGGCGTGGTCTTCCTCGCCAACCAGGTGTCGCGGCCGTATACGCCTGTGCTGGTGGAGGGGCTGGTCGGGACCGGGGTGGGGCTGGCGTCGGCGATCGGGCTGGTCATGGGGGTCGCGTCGCTGGTGGGGGCGCTCGCGTCCCCGGCCGCGGGCTGGGCGGGGGATCGCGGTGGGTTCCGGCGGGTGCTCCTGGGCGCGCTCGCCATCGGCGGGGTGGCGAGCATCGCGATGCCGCTGATGCCTGCGCTGGGCGGGCTGGCGCTGGCCGCAATGGCGCTGGCCTTCGCGGCGTCCACGACCGGGGCGATGGTGTTCTCGTTGCTCGCAACCGAGGTGCCGCCGGAGCGCCGGTCCGCGACGTTGAACCTTGTCTACCTGCCGCTCTACGTCGCGGGGATCATCGGACCGGCGATCGGCGGCGCGATGGCCGCGGTTGGCGGACCGGCGCTGCCGTTCATTGCCGGAGGCGTGGTGTTCTTCCTCGGTGCCGTTGTCGTGGCCCGGCAGCGGGTGGGACGAGGGACCGGCGTTGCGGGCACGGCTCCTGTGCGCGCCGTCCCCGCGCGCGAGCCCGTGCCTCCCGCCGACGCGCTGGGCTGAGCTCCGCCGGAGCACCGCCGGCGCGCCGCGACGGCGCCAACGTGACAGCGTGGCGTTTCTGTCAGATCCGCGGCTGGCGACTGCTCATTACCCAGCTGCCGACAAAGCCTCGCCTGGTCCCTGAACGGGCAGGTGGCGTCCCGGTCGTTCACTGCGAGTGAACAAGTCGCGTGCGCCACGCCCGGTCGGGGTGCCGCGGCGCCCCGGTCGTTCACTGCGAGTGAACGCCTCAGCCCGGCCATCGCCGGGCGATCCTCATCGGCGGAGGGCGCGCCGCAGGCGCTGCCCTGCGGCGAAGGGCGCGCCGCAGGCGCTGCCGTGTTCCCGCGCGTGCGGCGAATGACGGAGCCTCGCTTCCCGCCCGGAACGCCATGCCCATGCCACCGGCGTCCTGGCCCGGCCGGTGCTACTCGAGCACGACCTCGACCGGTTCTCCCATGAAGCCCGGCGTGTAGACCAGCGTGAGCGCCTTGACCGTCTTCGGAACCTCGAACGTCATCCAGCCCTTGACCTTCTGACCCGGCTTGAGGTCGTTGCCGGACTTGAGAGCGGGTTCCCTCCCGAATGCGGCGAAGTTGTACTCGAAGCCCTGCTCGTCCCGGACCTTGAAGAAGAACGGGTTGTAGGACGCGCCGTCCGGGTTGATGCCCTCGATCTCGACCAGCGCGGCAACCCAGAGCTTGCCCGCCTCAGGCTTGAAGACCTTGTCGCCCTTGAAGGCCGGGTCAACCTCGACGACGGCGAAGTACTCCTCGTCGTCAAGCTTGATGCGGTCTCCGACCTTGTAGACTCCAGCGGCAGTCGCAGACGGCGCGGCATCGGTGGGCGTGTGAGTGGCCACCGCGCCGGGCGACTCAGCGACGGGCGACCCAGCAACAGCGGATGCACCAGGGCTCGGCGTGGCGACTGTCCCCGCGGGCTCGTTCTTGGACCCGCCCGAGGCGCCGATTGCCACGAGCACCACGAGGACGACAACCCCGCCGATGATGAGCTTCTTCTTGGACACTTGCTGCGTTCCTCCCTGGCCGTGCCCGTCCGAAGACACGGACTGGGCTATTGGACGCAGCAGCAGTGTAATCGCCAGCGATTACTCTTGGTCACCCGCTCCGACGACGCTTGTACGGGTCTTTCTTCCGTAGCGCCTCGTCAGCCAAGTAGGCGAGGACGGCGGCTTCCGTCGTGAACCAGTCCCGACCGAGCTTCCGAGCCAAGACGCGACCCGTCCGGGCAAGTAGGCGCAGGTGCGAGGCGCTGACTCCTGTTCGTTCCGCCGCCTCGCGCAACGACAGGAAGTCGTCCGCTGGAGCGGCCCTCAGGGCGGTTGGTAACCGTGGGGAGTATGACGGACCGGGGCGAGCCGTTCACCTCGAGGGTGGGCATCCGTTGGCACCGGAACCCAACGCATCCCGGCGAGGGTACCTGTAGAGGTTGGGGCACAAACGCTGGCCCTGAGCGCTGGGCCCGGGCCCAGCCGAAGGCGATTCCTCCCGATTCTGCGCGAGGTGACGCTTCGTGACCAAGTTCGTGACACCGAGGTCATCTGGCGACTGCCTGGCAGGAACACGCTGGACTCCACGCTCGAGCAGGCGGGAATGCCGCGAAGAACAGGTGTCCTTAACTCGATGGCAGGAATGGCGGCACCGACGCTGGGCGGGGTCGCCCATGTGCCTCGCAGTTCGCGGGCATCCCATAGCCCACGAACCGCGAAATCCCGCTGAGCCCCTACGCCACGGGCAGGTGGCGCTCCGGGTAGCCGACGTACCTCACGTCAGGACGGATGAGCCGGTTGTTGGCGCCCTGCTCGATGGCGTGGGCGGTCCATCCGGCGTGACGGGTGAGCGCGAACGTGGCCGGGAACAGGTCCGGCGTGAGGCCCACGCCCATCAGCACGGGCGCGGCGTAGTACTCCACGTTCGTCATCAGCGGCCGATCCGGGTATTTCTCGGCGAGCACGCGCAGCGCGACGTCCTCCACGGCGATGGCGAGCTCCAGCCATTCCGGCCGGTGTTCCATGCCCTCGGCAACCTCGCGCAGCGCCTTCGCGCGCGGGTCGTATGCCCGGTAGACGCGGTGCCCGAACCCCATCAGCCGCTCCTTGCGGTCGATGGCATCGCGCACCCAGGCCTCGGCCTTGTCGGGCGTACCGACCTGGTGGATCTGCTCCACGACCTCGGACGGGGCGCCGCCGTGGAGCGGGCCCTTCATCGCGCCGATGGCGCCGCAGACCGCGGAGGCGATGTCCGCGCGGGTGGAGGTGATGACGCGGCAGGTGAACGTGGAGGCGTTGAAGCCGTGCTCGGCGCCGACGATGAAGTACGCGTCGAGCGCCCGGGCCGTGGCGGCATCCGGCTTCTCGCCGTTGACCTGGTACAGGAACCCGGCGACCAGGTCCAGCTCCGGATCCGGCGCCACCGGCTCCAGGCCCTGGCGGAGGCGGGCGAAGGCGGCCAGCGCGGACGGGGAGAAGGCGGTCAGCGCGCGCGCCTGCTCGGCCGTCGGCGGCCAGGCCGGGTTGTTGATCGCGCCCCAGACGGAGACGGCGGTGCGCAGGGCGTCCATCGGCCGGGCATCGTTCGGCAGCGCGCGCAATACCGTCATCACGGCATCCGGCACGGGCTGGCACGGGAGCTTGGCGGCCGGGTTCCACTCGCCGGTCCACAGCAGCTCGGTGATCGCCGCGTAGGACCCGCCCTTGACCAGCTCGCCGATGGGATATCCCCGGTAGAGCAGGCGGCCGGCTTCGCCGTCGATGTACGAGAGGGTGGTCTCGCCGGCGATGACGCCCTCGAGGCCGGGGGAATAGGGGCGGGTGTCGGCAGGCGCCGAGGCGGGTTCAATCATGGATGGATGGTAGCCGTCCGGCCCGGTGCGTGGGGGCCACTCCTCGCTTCGGGGAGAGGCGGACGTCGGGTCGGCGTCGTGGGACACCGCGACGGGTCAGCCCGTGAGGAACGTCTCGACGTGGGCCAGGAACTCGCCCGGGTGCGTGTGGTGTGCCGCGTGGCGCGCTCCCTCGATGACCTCGAGACGGCTATCGGCCAGGCGTGCGTGGAATGAGGCCACCCCATCCCGGAACCATGCCGGCGAGGCGGAGCCCGAGAGCTGCAGGACTGGGACGGTGACACGGGCGAGGGCGTCCGCGGCGATGGCCGGCACGGCCGGGCGGTCCTACTCGCGCGGCAGCTCGGCCGCCGCCGCGTCGTCCAGGATCCAGGTCGAGTTCGACGCCATCGTCATACGCACCGGCAGCTCGCGGGCGTCGTCGCCGCCCCAGGCCCGGCCGAGCACCGCGGCCTTCGAGGCCCCGGTCGACACCACCAGCACGGACCTCGCAGCGACCACGAGGTCGGGGTGCATCGTGACGCGCTCCACGTGTGGTTCCACGTGCGCGGGAGCCGGGATCGCCATCACGAGTGCACCCTCGTCCCAGGCCGTGGACCCGGGGAAGACCGAGAGCACGTGGCCGTCGGGACCCACGCCCAGGACCAGGACGTCGAAGGCCGGCACGCCGTCCTCGTTCCGCGCGGGTCCCTCGAGGAGCAGGGACGTCTCGTAGGCCGCCGCCGCGCCAGCCGGGCCCTCGCCGGCCGCGATCGCCTCGGCAACCGGGACCGGGTGCAGGTTCGCGGCCGGGATCCGGACGCCCCCCAGGTCACCGCCGTCGCCGTCGGCTGCCAGCAGCAGCTCCTCCAGCGGCAGCACGTTTGAGAGCGGGTCGTCGGCCGGCACGAAGCGGTCGTCGCCCCACCAGACGTGGACGCACGACCAGTCCACGAGATCGCGCAGCGGCGGCACCCGGAGGTGCCGGTAGATCCCCGGGGCCGCCGAGCCGCCCGTGGTTGACCAGTGGGCGACGCCCCGCTCCGCGATCGCGGCGGCGAGGGCGGCGACGATCTCCTTGGCGGCTGCCTCGGCCACGCCATCCGCGGTCGGCAGGACGCGCACGATGGGCAGGCGGCGGGGTCGCTGGGGGGTCATCGGTGCAGGTCTCCTGGAGCGGTCATCGGTGCGAGTCAGCCTCGGGCGGTCAATCGGGATGCGCGCCGGTGGCGAGCGCGCCGGTGGCGGTCGCCCCGGCCGCCACCGGCGCCCGGGCGTGCCCTGGGGTGGCAGGACCGGCGAGCCGTGCCGCCATGCGGATC
>Ga0209014_10001599_pt1 | contig 13361 bp, 10 predicted proteins | sample BarGraNGADG00212_FD_184491 | JGI IMG/M metagenome (GOLD analysis project Ga0209014, IMG submission 184491) | Arctic peat soil microbial communities from Barrow, Alaska - Barrow Graham LP Ref core NGADG0002-212 (SPAdes) (version 2) | ecosystem: Environmental > Terrestrial > Soil > Wetlands >...
TCCGCCAAGGGCCTCATTATCTCGGGCGGGCCGAGCTCTGTCTATGACCCGGAGAGCCCCACCGTGGATCCCGCCATCTTCGCGCTGGGCATCCCGGTACTCGGCATCTGCTACGGGCAGCAACTCATGGCGCACCTGCTCGGCGGCGAAGTACGCAAGGGCGTGAAGGGCGAATACGGATTGGCGACGCTCGAACTCGACGATGCGGCCGACCCCCTGTTCGCCGGACTCGCCGGCACGCAGCAGGTCTGGATGAGCCATCGCGATGTGGTGGGACGAGTGCCGGAAGGGTTCTCCGTCGCAGGGCGTACCAGCACTTGCGCGGTGGCGGCCATGGCGGCGCCCGCCCGCGGGTTCTACGCGGTACAGTTCCATCTGGAGGTGGTCCATACCACCCGCGGCAAGGAGTACCTTGCCAACTTCGCGTTTCGCGTCTGCGGGTGCCAGAAGGATTGGGACGTGCGGCATCGCGCGCCGCTGCTCGAACAGGAAATCCGCGAGTGCGTGGGCGCGCGCAGCGTCTTCTTCTTCGTGAGCGGCGGCGTGGACTCCAGCGTCGCCTTCGCGCTCTGCACACGGGCGCTGGGGGCGGATCGCGTGCGCGGCGTCTACGTGGATACCGGCCTGATGCGCGAAGGCGAGACCGATTTCGTTAGGCGTATGGGAAACCTCACGGTGGAGCACGCCGAAGAGCAGTTTCTGACCGCGCTCGCCGGGGTCACCGATCCGGAGCACAAGCGCCACATCATCGGCGAGGAGTTCGTGCGCGTGCAGGAGCGCATCATCGAGTCGCGCCGCCTGCTGGACGAAAACTGGATTCTGGGGCAGGGCACGATCTACCCGGACACCATCGAAAGCGGCGGCACGGCCAAGGCGGCGCTGATCAAGACCCATCACAATCGCGTGGCCGGGATTCAGAAGCTGATGGAGACCGGGCGCATCGTGGAGCCGCTCAAATCCTTCTACAAGGACGAAGTTCGCGCGGTGGGACGCGAGATCTCTCTGGCCAGCGAGCTGCTCGACCGGCATCCGTTCCCGGGCCCCGGCCTGGCCATCCGCTGCCTGTGCTCGGAGTTCGACGCGCCGCTGCGCCCGACGGCGGAAGGATTCATCGTGCCGGTGCATTCAGTGGGCGTGCAAGGCGATTCGCGAACCTACGCGCCGGTGCTGGCGATCGATGCGCTGGACCATGCGCGCGCCACCGAACTGATCAACGCCATCTGCGGAGTGAATCGCGTGATCGCACCGGTGGAGACGCGGGTGCCTGTGGGGAGCATGCAGGTGCGCGCCTGTTCGCTGACGGCGGAGCGCCTCGGGCGCTTGCGCAAGGCGGATGCAATCGTCCGCCGGCTGAGTCACGAAACCGGGTACGATCGCGAGGTTTGGCAATTCCCCGTGATCCTGATTCCTCTCGGCTCGGCGGAATCGCCCGATTCGGTGGTGCTGCGCCCGGTGGATTCGGTGGACGGGATGACCGCGCAATCGGTGCTGATGAAGGCGGAGTTGCGCGAGCGGATCTCGACGGAGCTACTCCACGTCCCAGGCATCGCGGGCGTGTTCTACGATCTCACGCACAAGCCCCCCGGCACGATTGAGTGGGAGTAGGCGACTAGGCGACGCCAGGACTAGCGAACAACAGCGGCACGGTGAGAGTGAGGCTAATCCACGACGTGGCCTGGTAGGTCAGGTGAATGTCCTGCCGCCCTGGCTTCCGGCGACGATCCCGCCTGCCGGAACCCTGGGAGGGCCGCCACCCGTAGAGGCTCGGCGGCTGTTCCTGGGTTTTCCGTTTGAGATGCGCCAGATGTTTCAGGGATTGTACCGCCGGCCCGAGGACATCCCGAAGGTTCTGGCGGACATGCGGGCGACCTTTGAGAAGCAGATGCAGGCCCCAAAAAAGAAGTAGCGTGGCGTCGCCGGCACGTGCGGCCACAGCCTGCGCGTTAACGGATCAAGGTTCGCCGCCTGCTATGCTTTGCATATACACTGGAGATGATCGTGTTCGATTGGGATCGGAACAACCTGAAGAAGATCAAGGCGCATCGGCTCCAGGCGACAGAGGTGGAAGAGGCGCTATCCCGGGAGCCGGTCCTGGTGTACGAGCAGGACGCCGGCAGTGAGGCGCGATACGTGTACTACGGAGAGACCGGGCGGGGCCGTCTCATCGCGATGATTGTCACCGAGCGAGGCGGCAAGATCCGAGTGATTACGGCCTACGATCTGGATGCGGGGCAGAAGCGCGACTACTGGAAGCGTCGTGCACGAGGAGAGTGATGCAATGAAGAAGCGAATCAGCCAGGTGCCGAAGTTCACGAACGAGAACCAGGAAGCGAAGTGGTGGGCAAGCCCGGAAGGGCGCGAATTTGTCAAACCGCACTCGGCGGACAACGCAACCCGGAAGCAAAAAGGTTCACCGCTTGTCGTGAAGCTGAACAAGGCAAGCAGCGTTCAGATCGCGCTGCGTTTGCCCGAACCTGACATAGCGCAAGCCCGAGAGATTGCCGATCGCAAGGGGATGGGTTACCAGACACTCCTGAAGATGCTGGTTCATGAAGGGCTGCGGCGCGAAGCGAGGCGGCAATAGGCATTCAGTCTGGGAAGCCCCCAGTCGCACCTTAAGTGAACCGCATTGGGGTTCGGCCAGCCTACTCCCGCGGCTCTCCCCGATTGTCGAAGCGGCCGCTGGCGGCCAGGGCATCGCGCAAGCGGCCCCGGTTCGGGCCGGCCTTTTCCGCCGCGGCCGTCATCGCCCCAACCGCATCTTCGAGCGCCGCGTCAACCGGCAGGCGGAAGATCCAGGGGAGGTTCACCGCCGTCAGGGCGGAGTCGGCGGAAATCGCAATCACCGGAACGAAGGCCTTCGCCGACAGTTGTTCCGCCAAATGGCTGGCATTACGGCCCACCGCGATGATGCCCACGGCATTCCCCTCGTAAAGCAGGTTCACCAACTCCGTGGACGCCTGTCCCCACGGCTTGTCCGCATCCACGGGCGCCAAGAGATAGCGCCCGCCGAGCGGTTGCAGCACGGCGCGGACCTGTGCCGCGGACGCCACCCGATCCGCGGCCGGCCCAAACACGACCAGGCGCAGCGGCCCGCTGGCCGCATCGGCCAACGGCGGGCCGGCGTAGGCCACGCCGCCTTCGCCCACCTTCGCGTAGGGTTTCTGCATGCCATACCGCCGGTACTTGATCGCGCCGTTAGAGACCGTGGCCAGATACATCGGGACGATATTCTTGGAGTTGGGGTCGAACGCCATTTCCCCGGTCACGCCCTTGTAGCTTTCCAGGCCCGCCAGCGCATCGCGGATGCGTCCGCGATTCAATCCGGCGCGGCAGACGGCGTCGAGCAGGATGTTCATGGTGTCGAAGGCCAGTGAGGCAAACACCTCCGGCTGGCGGTCGAATCGCTTGGCGAAACGCGCGCGAAAGCTGGTCCAGGCCGGGTCGTCGCGGTTCGGGTCGTAGGGGAACACCGCCTCCATGCCTTCGGCGGCAGTTCCCGCCGCATCCACCAGCCCGGCGCCGACGGTCCGGTAACTGCCGAACACCCGCTGCTTCATGCCCAGTTCCCGCATCTGTTTGAGAATTGCGGCGGCCGGCGCCTGGTCTCCCCAAATCACTACGGCTTCGGCGTTAGAATCGACGATGATGCCGAGGGAGCGCCGGAAATCGGTCGCCCCTGGAACGTATTTCTGTTCGATGGTGACCGGATGACCCAGCCGGCGGGCGGCGTCTTTGAATTTAAGGACACCGAACCGGCCGTAACGGTCGTTCACGCGCAGCAGGGCGACCCGGGACAAACCCAGATCCGTATAGATGCGTCTGGCCAGCGTGTACGACTGGACGCGGTCGTCCTGGATCGTGGTCAGATACCAGGGGATGATGGTTTCGGGAATGGTCGGGTCCGTGGAGGCGGAGTTGACGATCGGTATCTCGGCCTTGAGGCTGACCCTGAGGCCGATATGGGTGGAATCGGCGCCGAGCGACCCGAGCATGGCCCAGACTTTGTCGTCATACGCCATCTTCACAATTTCGTTGCTGGAGGCTCCCCAGAGCGCCTGGTCGTTGTGCACCATGAGCCGGAACGGCGTGCCGCCATAGCCTCCGCGCGCATTCGCCTCTTCGATGGCCAGCAGCGCGCCGTTCAGCATCATCCGGCCGAGCGCCTCATCGGGATGGTTTTCGATCGGGCCCAGGAAGCCGATCCGCACCTCTTCGACGTCTTTCGGCTTGAGGGTGACCACGTCGCGCGCCGCCCCGTTGTACTCCACCTGCTTCTGATAAAACTCGTCGTAGGGTACGGTGAATTTCCCGTAGGGGCGCAGGTCTTCGGGCGTGTTGGCATAGGGACGAAGTTCGCGGTTCTTCGGCGGGCCGGGCGGATCGCTACCGCAGGCACAACCGCCCGAACCCTGGGCTCGCAACGCCGCCGCGAACGCCGCGGCCACCAGAACACGCCGGATAAACAGTCGCATCTCTATTCCTCAGTGCACCGTTTCACAAACACTCTCTCGAAATCCGAAGCAATCGCTCCCGACCCAGAGGGTACCCCGGTACGGAAGATGGCGATCCCTTCGATCTCCACCAGCAGCTCCGGACGGCACAGGATCGCCTGGATTCCGGTGGACGCCGGCAGCGGATCGAGCTCCTGCTCCCGATAGAAAGCGGTCCGCTCCTCGTTGAAGGCGGCATAATCGCGCTCGATATCCCGCAGGTAACAGGTGGTGCGCACCACGTCTTTCCAACTGGCTCCTTCGGATTCCAGCAAGGCCGTGATGTTGTCGAAGGTACGGCGAGTCTGGGCGCGGAAATCGCCCACGTTCAGCGTCTCCCCGTTGGCGCCAATGGAGGCGGTCCCTGAAATCAGCAGTACCACCACGTTGCCGAATCCCAGGCGCATCGCGCGGGAAAACGAACTGGGCCGATCGTAATCATAGGCTTCGTTGAGCGCCCGGGGAGCGCACACGGCTCTCTTTTCGATGGACGCGGCGCCCATCACTTCGGCCATCGCTTCTGAAATGCTTATCATTTGTTGCCTGCCTCCTTTGGCTTAATCCGAATTCCGTGGCTCAACCCGTGCGCGGTGGCCACCCAGAGATCGTCCCCTTGAAAGTCCAGCCCCAGAATGTAGTGATGCGCGGGAGCCGTGTCCACGGGAACGCGCGTGACGGCGCCCTGCGCGTCGCGGACCATCATTTCCGGCGCGTGCGAGTCCAGCGCCGGACGGTAAACCGCCCAGTTGGTACCGTCATAGTAGGCGAGGCCCTTGTCGGTGGCGAACCAGGCACGCGTGCCGTCCACGGCCTTCACCTGGTTCAGGAAATTGCTGGGGAGTCCGCTATCTTTTTCGAGGAAGTTCTTCCAGTAGCGCCCGTCGTAGCGGCTGGCGCCGAAGTAGGTGGCGACCCACAGCACGTGATCCTTCTCGGCCCAACTTACAGAGGTGGTGATTTCGTGAATCAGACCCTGGTCTTTGAGCAGCACAATTTCGGTCTCGCCGTCGGGGTCGTTGTAGTCCTTCCATCGGCCGGTCTTCACGTCGTACTCCAGCACGCCGCCACCCCAGACCGCGTAGTAGACCTTTTCGGCGCCGGCGGCGACGGCATAGGTCCAGATCTCGTACATCGGGGTATTGCGCTCGTTGAAATGCCGCCATTGACCGGTCTTGACGTCGAGGCGGCCGCCGCCGGCAGCCGTCGCCACCCAAACCGCGTCGCCTTGCACGGCCACGCCGTAAACCACATCGTTGGGCAGACCGCTGTTGAGCTGGGTGTAATTGTCGAATCGCCCCGCCGAGAACCGGCTTAACCCGCCCATGGTGGCCGCCCAGACATCGCCGGTGCGCGGGTCCGCGTCGACGAACAACACGGCGCGATGCGCCAACCCATCTTGCGTGCCGTACACCTTCCACCGCCCGTTCTGGTACAGGGCCAGACCATTTTCCGTGGCCGCCCACACGCGGGCTCCGTCCACCTTCACCTGAAACACATGGTTGTCCGGCAATCCGTTTTCCGTGGTGAAGTTCTCCCACCGGTACCGCGGCATCTCGGGAGTGCCCGCCCATGCCCCGGCCGCGCAAAAGATCAATACCGCAATCCGTGTATTCATAAAGTCTTCAGGTATTCAATCAGGTCGTTCAATTCGTCCTTGGATAGGTCATTGGTCACGCCGTGCCGGTCGTGCGGGTTAAAGACCGTCCAGATCTCTTCCAAGGTTCGGGCGGAGCCATCGTGCAGGTAGGGCGCGCTGCTGGCGACGTTGTTCAACTGCGGCACATCGATCAGCGGCGAGCGGTCGGTCGGCTTCCCGGTCCCTACATCCACCATGCTCAGGTTGGTGTAGTGCGGGCCGTTGTGGCACACGATGCACTGGTTGTTGTAGTCAATCTGCTTGCCGCTCTTGGTTAGCGTGCGCGAGAAAATGGACAGGCCCCGCTGCTGTTGCGCGGTCAGTTCGCCGTCTTTCCTGCGGTACCGGTTGGGCCTCGAAGGAATCGATTTGATGAAGCTGACCAGGTCGGCCAGTTCGGCCGGCGAGTAGCTCTGGGCGCGGTAGAAATACTTCTCCGTCCGCGGACCGCATTCGGTCTCCAGATCCGGGTTGCCCCCGTTCCACTTATACGGCGCCGTGTCGGCGACTTCCTCCAGCAGGCGGTTATCGACAATGTCCACGCCGAAGCCGTCCGGTTCCAGATCCCAGGACAACCCGTCCAGCGTCCCCTCAAGGTGGCAGTTAGCGCAACCGAAGTGGCCCTGAAAGGCAAAGCGGGCGGAATAAAACAGGCGCTCCCCGCGACGCTCGGGAGTGAGTTGCGCCCCCCGGGCCAGCGAAATCGTGGAGGCCACCCGGCGCGCGGCTGTATCCACCACGGAGATGCTGTCGTCCATCCGGTTGGCCACGTAGAGCCGCTTGCCATCCGGCGAGAGCGCCAGGCCCTTGGGCGCCCGGCCCACGGGGATGCGCGCCGAAACGTAATTGGCGGAGGCCGAAAGATCGTTCGCCATGGCTCGCCGTTGTTCGGGGCTGGCCGCGCGGATGAACGCCAGCAGCTTGGGAATCTCAATCACGGTCACGCTGTCGGAGCCGGTGGTGCTGACGAAAAGTTGCTGGCCGCCGGGCGAAATCGCGAGTGCAAACGGAGGAGTGTAATAGCGGTCCAGTTCATCAATGGGGACCTGCACCACTTCGCCGATATCGGCGCCGAACACCGCGAGCGAATTCCCGAACACCCATCCGTGCTCCACGTGGGCCAGCGGAATCAGGTTTTTCGGCCGCAGTTGAGCCGCAATCACCAACCGGCCATGGTCCGCCGCCGCCACGTGGAAAACACCCGCGGCGTTGACCACCCGTTGGCGCTCCACCACCATTTGCCGCCGCGTGTCGATCACCGTCACTTCCGATTCGGGCGGCGTGCGGAACGTCCCGGGCTGCGGATAGATGTGCGTGCAATAAATGCGCCGGCCATCTGGCGTTAGCGACAGGTACGCCGCCCCCTTGCCCGCCAACAGGCGCTTGGTCTCCACGCCGCGAGCCAGATCGATTACCGACACATCGTTGCCCATGCGGTTCGCCACGTAGAGGAAACGGCCTTCCGCGTCCGCCACGGCAGCGTTGGGCTCGTACCCCGCCGGCAGTTCCCGCATCACCTTCAGGGCTGGTACGCCGACTACGGAGACCGTGTCGCTCCAGGAGTTGGCGACGTACAAGAACCGGCCATCGGAGGAGAGCGAGATGCTTTTGGGGTGTTGACCCACGCGGACGCGCCGCAGCACGGAGCCAGCCACCGGATCGACTTCGATTACTTCGTTGGTCCCCTCGCATACCACGTACAAGCGGCTTCCGTTCGCCGCCATCGCCATCTCAATGGGTGACGAGTAGGCCGGAACAATCGCTCTGGAGCCGAGTTGTGGGGCAGGCAATCGTGCCTGCAGCCGCCTTTCAGGCGGCTCCGCCGGCTGTAAGCCGGCGGCAGCCAGAATTGGCTGCCCCACAATGATGCAAAAAGCCGCGGTAGCTGCCCGCATGGCTACTTCTCCTCGACGGTGATCACCCGGCCGGCGGGCACTTTGTCGAGTGTCTGCACCGTGCCGCTGGGCCAGGTAACGGTCAATTTGTCGATCACGGCGGCGCTGCCCAACCCGAAGTGCACGCGCCCGTCATCCTGCGAAAGATAGCCCGAGCCGGCCGTCCGCTCGCGCTGCTGCCGAACCCCGCCGGCGACTACTTCGATTTGCGCGCCGATTCCGTCCCGGTTGCTCTTCTTGCCGACCAGATGAACGCCGATCCAATGCCCGGCGGGAGCCGTCGTATTGCGCAGCAGGATGCCCGCTCCGCCCAGATTCACCAGGAACGCATCCATCTTGCCGTCGTTGTCATAGTCCGCGAAGGCGGCCCCCCGTGCCACCGATTTCACGCCCGTCTTAGCGTTGAAGAAAGGCCCGGCGGTGGCGGACGCATCCACGAACTTGCCCTTCCCGGCGTTGCGGAAGACCGAGTGTTCCTGCGGAACCATGTGAATCAATCCGCCGTGCACGATGAAGAGGTCCAGCAGTCCGTCGTTGTCGAAGTCCTGCGCGCCGTTTCCCCAACTCACATACTGGGCGGCCAACTGGGAGATGCCCGCCCGCTCCGTAATGTCGTCAAACATGAGACCGCCCATATTCCGGTACATGCGGTTGTACTTGGAGTCGGAAACGAAGAGATCCACCTTGCCGTCGTTGTCGAAATCGGCGAACACTGGTCCCATGGCGGAAGTATTCTCGCCGTTCTGTCCGAATGCCACGCCGGCCTGCGTGGCGATCTCCCGGAAGGTCCCGTTGCGCTGGTTGTGCAGCAGAAAGTTCTCGCTCTTGTCGTTGGCGACGTAGATATCCGGATACCCGTCAAGGTCGAAGTCCGCGGCCGTGACGCCCATGGCGCGCCCCTTCAGACCGCCGATTCCCGCCTTGGCGGTGGCGTCGCTGAAGGTGCCATCGCAGTTGTTGTGCAGCAGCACATTCGTTTCCGCCGGGTAGTCGAGCGGCCCGGGATAGTTGTCCGCCGGATAGTAGGCCCGATACTCCGGGTCGAATTTCACGTACCGGCCCACAAAGAGATCCACGCAGCCATCGCGGTCATAGTCCAGCCAGGCCGCTCCGATGGACCATCCCGGAATGCGCAGACCGGCCTTGGCGGTGACGTCTTCGAACGTGCCATCGCCTTTGTTGCGGTACAGGATCACGCGGCCGTACCCGGTGACCAGCAGGTCCTCGTTTCCATCGTTGTCATAGTCCGCGGCCACCGCGGCCATACTGTACAGATCCGAAGCTACCCCGGCGCTGGCCGTGACGTCCGTGAATGTGCCGTCCTTATTGTTACGGTAGAGATGGTTGTGCGGCGGCGCTTCCGGCGTCTTGCGTAACGGGTATGGGTGCATCCCCGCCGCCAGCGGCCTTCCGGAAACCACGTACAGGTCCTGGTACCCATCGTTGTTGTAGTCGAACCACACCGCGCCGGCTCCCGTGCTTTCGAGCAAAGATCCCAACTGCTCGGCGCCGAAGCTATGAGTGAACGCAATTCCGGCTTTCCGCGTCGCGTCCTCGAACCGGATCGGCCCGAAAGTCGGCTGCTCCGCGGCCGCCAGGAAGAGAATCGGGATCAGACAGCGCGTCAGCATGGCATCTCCTCAATCGACTGGTTTGGGCATGGGAACCGGTTTCTGCGTGCGCAGCAGGACTTGCGGTGAGACGTTTTCGGGCGCCCGTTCGGGGCCGGCATGACAGCCGACGCACACCCGCTGCTCTCCTTTTCGGGCCCAGAACCAGCCCTTCTCGGCCGCGATGGTCTTGCCCTCGCCGTCCAGCAGCTCGAAGCGCAGCGGCGCTTCCGAAGGCGTCTGGACATAAAAGGAGCCATCTGGCTCCACCGGAGCCTTGCCCAACACTTCCGCGCCGCCGTGGCTATTCTGGGACCAGACCCTCACTTCGGCCACGGTGTTTTTCGGAATCTGCTGCGATTTCGAAACATAGGAATTCAGACAAAGCAGATTGGCTCCCTCCCGATTACCCAGGCTCGAAGGGTGGTAAGGCGGAACCGGGCGGACGCGCACCGGCACGGGCTGGAACGCATTCGGACCCACCACCTTCACCGGTTGCGCGGTCTGCCGCGGCGCAAAGCGGCAGATCCAGTACGCTGCTTCCGCTGCCGCGCGATACGTGGCCAGCCATTCTCCCGCTTCGACCTCCGCCACCGGCCCGACGTATTGGCCTTTCGGCAACGCCAGGTCCAGTTGTCCGGCGCGCGCCGAACTGAACCGCGCCAACCCGGCGCCGGTTTGGAAGATCAGGTCTCCCGACGCCAGCTCGGCGGCCGAGTGGCGGTCCGGTCCGTGATCGCAGCGGCGCGTTTCCACACCGGAACCGTCCGCATACACCGTGTAAAGGTCACGAGCAGTCGAAGGCGCAGCGGGAAAGGCGGCTTCGAAGAGCACGCGGCCGTCGCGCATCAGGCCGTCGGGGAGGAAGTTGCCGGCCAGCCAGGTCAGCCGCAGCGGATCGCCGCCTTGGAGCGGCGCGATCTCGATTTGGAACCCCCGCGGCGTCTTGCGGGCGTAGACGAACTTGCGCTCGGCGGCGTAAAACGGACGGATGCAATCGTCCGTGCCGGAAGTCAACTGACGCGGTGGGCCGCCTGCCAAGGGGACTTCCCAGATTTGCCACGGCTGCCCGGCGCGCTGTTGGCCGCTCAACAGAACAAATTGGGCGTCCGGCGACAAAGCGGCATCGGCCGAAACTGCCAGCGAGGGCGCTAGCTGCCGCGAGATGCCCTGGGAAAACACCTTCACCGCGGCCCCCGCGGGAAACCGATCCCCGGCGCCGAGCATCGCCTGAACATCGTACCGCGGAGCTTCGGTATATAGGAACGCACCCGGCAACGCGGCTGCTCCTACCGGCAGACACAGAAAGAGGACTGTCAGCAAACCCACCACACCACCTGAAGGCGATTACAGAACCTGATTCCCGGTAATTATAGCCCGGTGGCGGCGAGTGCAAGAATACTACAAAGATACTATGGCCGGAACTGGGGGATGCCGGCTCCCGGCGGGACGGCCGACCAAAGCCTCGAAGAGGAACGAGCGTAACATGCGGCGCGGCTTGCGTTATTCTCGAAGCATGCCGGGAGACGAAGCCCCGATCCGGATACTGGAGCGGACCACTGGCGCGCGCGGCCAGAATATGGTGGCTTGCGCGTTGGTCACGGCACCATGAGGGTGCCGGCAAAGGCGGCGGCTCGCGTGGATTGGCGGCGGCACGCGCTGCCGATACTGGCGCTTTGGGCCTTCGCGCTGCTGGCGTATTCCAATTCCTTTCGGGCCGGCTTCGTGTTCGACAATGACCGGGCGATTCTACGGGATTCTCGTGTGCACGCCGCCACATCCGAGAATCTCCACCTGATCCTCAACGAGGAGTATTGGTACAAGACCACAGCCACTTTGCTCTATCGTCCGTTGACCACGTTCTCTTACCTTTTGAACTACGCCATCTTCGGCAACGGCCCCCATCCGGCCGGCTATCATTGGGTCAATTTCGCGCTGCACGCCGCCAATATCGCGCTCGTTTACCTGCTGGGCCTGCTCTTGTTCCAGGAGACCAGGCCGAAAGAGCACCTCGCCTTGGCGCTGGCCGGGGTCTGGGCCCTGCATCCGGTCCTCACCGAATCCGTCACCAACATCGTGGGCCGCGCCGATCTGCTCGCCGGTTTCGGGGTGCTGGCGGGTCTGCTTTGTTACGCCAAGAGCGTGGCTGCTTGCGGCCGGCGCAAACTGGCGTGGCTGGCGGCCCTGATGCTGGCAGCCGCCATCGGGATGTTCTCGAAGGAAAGTGCCGTGGTGCTGCTGGCCGCCATGGCGATTTACGACTTCACATTCGGAACGGGCAGGGCGCGCGACCGCTTGCCCGGATACCTGGCGCTGGCGCTGCCGCTCGCGCTCTTCTGGTACGTCCGTTCCCGGGTTGTTGCCGGGTTGGCCGCGGCGCCGGTTCCGTTCACCGACAATCCTCTGGTTGGCGCTGATTTCTGGACAGCGCGGCTCGCCGCCGTCCAGGTGATCGGCAAGTACCTGTGGCTGCTGGTGTGGCCGCGCGACCTCTCCTGCGATTACTCCTACAACCAGATCCCGCTGTTCGCTTGGGGGTTCGGCAGTTTTGCCGCGCTGGCGGTTTGTGCCGCCGCTGCCGCGGCTGCGGTCTTTTGCTACCGCCGGCACAAAGCGGTGTGCTTTTTCATCGTTTTCTTTTTCGCGGCCCTGGCGCCCACTTCCAACATGGTGATTCTCATCGGCAGCGTCATGGCCGAGCGATACCTGTACCTGCCCTCGGTGGGCTTCGCCGGTTGTCTGGTTTGGACGATCTATAGGCGGCCGCGCATGGCGCCGGCGGTGCTGGCCCTCATCAGCGCGGCGTTGGCCGTCCGCACGTACGCCCGCAACATCGACTGGCTGGATGACCAGAGCCTCTGGACCAGCGCCGCCAAGGTGTGCCCCGGCAGTTACAAGACGCGCCTGCACGTAGCGACTGCCGTGATCGGACCCCAAGGGCAAGGGATGGACCGCGCCATCGACGAGGTGAACCGGTCCCTCGCCATTCTGGATGGCCTGCCCGACGATCGAAACGTGCCTCAGGCCTACGCAACCGCCGGTTTGATCTACATCATGCAGGGCGAGCTGCTGGCCGCCAAGGGTCCCGGCGCGCAGAGCCAGCAGTGGTATCAAAAAGCGCTGGATGTGTTGTTGCGCGGCGAAAGAGCCGATCGAATCGCCGCCCAGGAGGTTCGCCGCGAAAATCAGTTCGCGGCATCAGGGTATCCCCCTCGGGCTGGTATCCGTTGTACCTGACGCTGGGTGACGCGTACCTTCTCCTGTCCGAACCGCTCAAGGCCATGGAAGCGTTCGAGTACGGCCGCATCCTCCGCCCGGCGCCGGAGTTCTTCGAGGACATGTCGGCCGCGTGGCGTGCGATGGGAGACCAGCGGCAGGCCGCCATCGTGCTGATCGAGGGCCTGCTCGTGGACAAGAGTTACACCAGGCTGGCTTCCGAACTGGTGGAACTGTACCGGCAGACCAGTCCGGGGAGCTGCGCCCTCCTCAACGCCGGCGGCGCACCCAGCCTGGACCCGGGCTGTCCGCTGGTGCATGATCAGATCTGCACGGCCTTCCGGAACGCGAAGCAGCTCTACGTGCGGATGGGGCAAGAGCCCATGGCCGTCAGCACCGGGCGGAGAGCCGTGAGCGAGGCGGGCTGCCCGGCGTCAGAATCGTCTCCGCGATGACGGTGGGGCAGGCGCTTTCGCCTGCCAACTCTTGATCCGAGCCCGAGCGGTTGGCA
>Ga0209014_10001600_pt1 | contig 13359 bp, 8 predicted proteins | sample BarGraNGADG00212_FD_184491 | JGI IMG/M metagenome (GOLD analysis project Ga0209014, IMG submission 184491) | Arctic peat soil microbial communities from Barrow, Alaska - Barrow Graham LP Ref core NGADG0002-212 (SPAdes) (version 2) | ecosystem: Environmental > Terrestrial > Soil > Wetlands > Peat...
GTCTCGGTCCTCGGCCGGCTGGCCCGGGTGGGCGAGGGTGACCACCGAGACCTGATGACCCCGCCCGGCCAGAGCCGCGGAGAGAGAGCGCACATGGTTCTCCTCCCCGCCGATGACGGGCCAGTACCACTGGGCCAGCATCAGGATGCGCATCAGACGGCCTCGCCTGGGTCAGTTACAGGCTCGTCGGCCGACGGCCACCGGCCGCCGGAAACCAGGCCGGGGATCGTCCAGGCCATCGCCGCTGCCTCGACAGAGACTACCGCCAGCCAGGCGATCGACAAACCGATGAATCCACCGGCCTGATATCCGAAGTAGGCGGCGACCAGCTCGACTGCGGCTCCCGCGCCACATGCCGCCACGGCAAACCGGAGGCGGTCACGGATCCTGAGCAGAACGTGGAATTGGTTCTTGATCACCGTCGGCAGCGAGGTCAGGGCCAGCAAGGTCAGCAACTCACCGCCGCCGGCGTAGTTGGAGCCGAACATCGACAGCAGCGGACCCCCCAGGAAGAAGAGGCCGGCTACCGCCGCGACTGCCATGGCGGTGGAGAGGACCAGGGTGAGCTGTGTCTGGCGGCGCAAAGCCTCCGGAGCGCGGGCGCCCACCGCGTATAGGGTGCTGGTGATCGAGTACGGGACGATGGTCGCCATGCTGGCCAGCAGCCAGGCGATGTAGAACGGGGCGCCGGCCGCGGCCCCACCCAGTGTGACGGCCAGGATCGGCATGCCGAGCGTCGGCACTTGCAGGGTGAGATTGAGCGCGAATTGCCCGGCCGCCGAAGGCAAGAAGCCGATGATCGAAGGCGGCGTGTCGCTCGAGGGTCGCGGCAGGATCCGAAGGAAACCCGCAAGCGCGACCATGAGGAGCAGCGAAGCAAGCGTGGCTACGGCCCATACGCTGTAGATCCCCATCCAGGAGCCCGATACCGCGCTGACCCCACCCGCCCCGGCTAGCCCGCCGAGCACCGCGAGCAATACCAGCTTGCCGAAGGCCATCAGCGCGTTCCGCCCGAAGTTCAGCTCGCCTCGGAGCAGCCCCATGAATGACGCGTCGGCGATGATCGAAAGGCCCATGGCCGAGACACCGCCGATGAAGATGACAATGGCAAGGGGCGATTGCAGGAGGGGCGCCAGGTCTCCGCCGCTTACCCCAGATACGACGACGAAACCGAGCCCCAGGACCAGGCTCGAGACCAGCGTCGCCGCCGCCGCGGACTTGATCAGGTGGCGTTCGTGGCCTACGTGGCGCGGCAGTTCTCGGACCAGCAAGGCGCCCAAACCGAGCGCGCTCGCCGAACCCAGAAGTGACATGGCCGAGATCGCAGCTCCCGAGAGACCTACCGCCTCAGGGCTGAAGAAGCGGGCGGCGAGCCACCAGAAAGGGAAGCCGAGGGCGTTGGTCAACATGGTTGCCGAGGAGAGCGAAACGATCATCACGGAGAAGCGGCCCAGGCCAATGCCTCGGCCGAAAACGCCCCGGCGGAACGGGTCGTTGATCCGATCCATGGCTCGCTGGAACGCAGCAGTCATGCCGGCACCGCGCTCTCAGCGGCAGGCGCGCCCGTCCGCGCCACACTCTCGTAGATCTGGAGGAGAGCCGCCGCGGTGCGGTCCCAGCTCCACAGCTCGGACCTGCCGGTCGGCCGAAACTCACCTCGCAGACAGGCGACGATGGCGGCCGAGACGACCTCGGGGTCGCCGGCCCCGGCGCGGATGGCCAGGCCCCTCGCGACAAAGTCGTCGTACGCGCCCGCGCCGCTCACCACGAGCGGGCGGCACAGGGCGCCGGCCTCCAGAGCGGCGATGGGGTGGGCCTCGTAGTCGCTGAGGAGCGTCACCGCCGCAGCCCTGCGGAACAGATCCACCATCGCCTCGCGATCATCCGCAGGCACGCCCCCGATCTCAACGCGGTCGCCAAGCCCCAGCTCTTGCGCTCTGGATCGCAGGGTCGCCTCGTACGGCCCCCAGCCCGCAATGCGGAGCCGCGCCAGGGGGTAGCGGGCAATGACCCCGGGCAGGGCTTCGAGCACTCGCTGATGGCCCTTGTACTTCTCGAGCCGCCCAACCGAGAGGATCAGGGGCGCATCCTTCGCCGGATCCAGGGCCTCGGATGGCGATGGGCCGAGGGCCTCCGGGTCCGTGACCTCCTTGAGGAGCAGGTCGGAGCCGTTGGGAATGACAGCGAAACGGTGAGCGCCGAACCGCAGCGAACGCCGCAGCCAGGCCAGCTCGAAGTCGGAGACGGCCACGAGGCGAGCCGCTCCGGCCAGGAGGGGCCGGAGAGCAAGGAGCTGCGGCCCCCTTATAGACCGGCGCAGCCGGGACGAGTTCCCACCGCTGTGGAACGTGAGGACGTACGGGATGCCCGTCAACCGGGCTGCAAGCATCGCCAGCGGAGCGACAAAGGTGTGGTAGTTGTGGACGTGGACTACATCGGCTCCACTGCTCGCGATCTTCGAATACAGGGCGGGTGCGAAGTAGTAGTCCCGGCCCCTGGGCCAGGCTCGGATCCGCTCGACCTCGAAACCGTCAAGCGACTCATGGGCCGGCAGATTCAGTCCGGCGTCACAGGTGAGCACTCGGACCTCGTGACCGCGGAGGGCCAGCCGCGTGGCCACCTCGCGGACGTGCGTCTCCGCGCCGCCTACGAGCGGTGCAAATCGGGGCGTTACGTACAGCAGTCTCATCGAGCGGCAATCGGTTTCGGCCCACTCTGGTGAAGAGCGGCCGCGTCGGCTTCCTCCTTGTCGGATTCCCGGACCGAATCGCCAGCTCCAGCGGTCTCGGCCAGCGCCTCCGAGATCGTCCGGGCGGTGAAGGCCACGAGTGGCTCTGTGAGCACGGTTAGATGGCTGCCTGGTATCGGCCGGACGTCCAGTCCGCCTTCGGCCAGCCGGCCCCAGCCCTCGCGGGTGTCGTACAGGGACGAGGGCCGCTGGTTGTGAATGGGCCACAGGAAGGTGACGCGCCCCGGGTAGGGCCGAGCCCGGAAGGACATGCCCGCCCTACGGTCGGCCTTGACCCACTCACGCTCGCCCGCCGGGATGGGATCGGGCCCCAGGAAATGCCGCAACCAGGCGGTGCGGTGGCCCGACGATCGCTCCCAAAGGCCGGCCATCACTCGATCCCGTGCTATGAGCATCCGGTTCCGCATGTAGTGGAGGCCCGTTCTGGGGCCGAGCAGGCCCACGATCCGGAACTGGTTGACGATGCGGCGTGGCAGCAGCGTCGGGTGGAAGCCTGGAGCCGGCAGTGGCAGCCCGGGCGCCCTGGAATCGATGATGCCCAGCAGGCTGACGTGCTCGCCGGCCGCCACGAGCTGCCGGCACATTTCGTAAGCGACGTGCCCGCCGTAGGAGTAGCCCAAGAGCCGGTACGGTCCGTCCGGCTGGACCGAGTGCATCGTCTTGATGTACCAGGCGGCCAACTCCGGAACGTTGGTGTAGCCCGTGCCGTCCTCGCGGCGCAGGTACTCATTCAGAACGTACATGGGCTGATCGGAGCCCAGATGCCTGGACAGAGCGTGCATATACAGGATGCGCGAGCCGGCACCCGGCACGACGAACAAAGGCGCCTTGGTGCCTTCGGCCTGGACGACCACCGGTTTACCCGCTCGGTCCCAATCTCCCCGACGGATCAGTTCGGCCTGGTGGGCAACAGTCGGATTCTCCAGCAACGTCGCGAGCGGCACTTGATGACCTGTTTCGCGGAGGACTCGGTCAAGGAGACGGACGGCCAGCAGCGAGTGGCCTCCCAGATCGAAGAAGCTGTCTCGGGGTTTCACCTGCACGCCTAACACGGAGGACCAGATCGCGCTCAGCTGAGCCACGAGTTCGTCATCGAGAGGTTCCGCGTCCTCCTCGATGGAGGGGCCGACCTCCAGGGAGGCGAGCGCCCGACGATCGGTCTTGCCGGTGGAGGTGGTAGGAAGCGAATCGGCGAAACGGAAGCGGCTGGGCACCATCGTTTCGGGCAAGCGCCGGGCTACGAACTCTCGCAAGCTGGTCACAGTCGGCGGCGGATCTGACGCTGGAATTACGAGGGCGACGAGCATTGCCCCGCCATCGGTGGCGCGGGCCACGGTCACAGCACACTGCCTCACGTTGGGGTGAGCCACCAGCGCGCTTTCGATCTCTTCGATTTCGATACGAATGCCGTGGATCTTCACCTGCAGGTCATGCCGGCCCAGGTACTCGATGCTGCCATCGGTCCGCCGCAGGGCGATGTCGCCGGTGCGATACATCCGCCCGCCGTTGCCGTCTGACCCAAAGGCCCGCTCGGTCAGCTCAGGTTGACGCCAGTAGCCGGCTGCGACATGAGGGCTGCGGATCGCCAGCTCGCCGCGGATCTCCGTTGGCTCGCCGTCGACGCCGAGGAGGACTACGTCGATGCCGTCCATCGGCCAGCCAATGGGAACACTCCGGCCGGCGGCCGCGGTGGAGTTGTTGGCGATGTAGTGGCAGGCGACGCTGACTTCGGTGGCGCCGTGCAGGTTCACGAACAGGCAGTTGTCCGCAAACCGGAGCTTGAACTGCTCGAGGTCGGAGTTCCGGACGGCCTCGCCGCCCAGGATCACCAGGCGTACGGAGGACAGATCGGCGTCGGGCCCTTCGGATGCCAGCAGCCGGAAGATGGTCGGCACCGAGTGGTAGACCGTAACGCGCTCCCGTTCCAGCAGCTTGCCCAACCCAACGGAACCGAGGGCGGCGGTCTCGATGGGATGGAGCGAGGCGCCGGACAGAAGCCCGGAGAATATGTCCACCACGCCCGCGTCGAACGTGTACTTCGGGATGAGCGATAGGCGGTCGGCAGGTCGAAGACCCATAGTCCGGCCGTGGGTCCGGGCGCAGTAGACGACGTTGCTCTGGAGCTGCAGCACGCCTTTGGGCGTACCGGTGGACCCCGACGTATAGAGGATGTAGGCGGGAGAGTCGGGACGGACCGGGCGACCATGCCGGGGCCGGGTCGAAATTGGGTGCGCGGCCGCCGCGCCGGCGTCGACGACCGGGATCTCGCCGGCCAGACTCCGAGCGCCCGAGAGGTGATCGAGGTCGGTCACGAGGAGGATCGGCTCGCTGTCGGAGATGATCCCCGAGTTGCGAGCTGCCGGGTGCGCCGGATCGATCGGAACGTAGGTGAAGCCGGCCTTGAGCGTGCCGAGAACCGCGGCCAGCATGGTCGTGTCGTGACCCATGAAGAGGGCCACGTTCGGTTGCTCCGGCGAGGTCAGGGCAGATTCCCCGACCGCGTCCAGGATCGCCGTCGCGACTGCGTTGGCCATTTCGTCGAGCGCTCGATAGCTGACCTCGCGGCCGGCGCAGGCCACCGCGAGGTTGTCCGGCACACGGCGAGCCACGGCCTCGAACGCCTCCGCGATAGAGACGTCCAGATCCGCCGACTCAGCCTCCATCGCCGCGCCGTCGGGACGGGGCGGCAGGATGGGATTGCGGGTCAGCCCATAGCGCCTGGCTATCAAGCCATCGGGATCCAGCGGCAGCGACGTGACGGGCTTGTCCGGCTCAGCCACGGCCGCCGCGATGAGCGCCAGGAAGTGGTGGACGATCCTGGCCGCGCTGTCAGGGTCGAGAAGGTCACGGTCGTAGCGGAGACGTCCGACCCAGCCTTCCGGTCGCTCCTCGAACTGGAGGTTCAGGTCGTGGCGGGCGACCACGGTCTCCACGAGCATCTCGGTTGCCGTCCAGCCGCCCTGGTCGGAAGGGATCGGCGGCTCCAGGACCAGCATGGCCTGGAACAACGGGCTTTCCGCAGGTCCTTCCCTCAGGTTCAGGGCGGACAGCAAGTCCTGGAAGGGCAGCTCGGCGTGGGCCATGCCTTCCAGGGTTGCGTTGCGCAGACGTACGAGCAGCTCCCTGAAGGTCGGTTGGTTTCGCATGTCCGCGCGGAGAGGCAGAGTGTTGAGAAAGTAGCCGATCATCCCCTCCACGCGCCGGGTGGTTCGGATGGAGATGGGTGTTCCGACGACGATGTCGTCCTGGCCGCTATATCGCTGCAGGAGCGCGGCATAAGCGGCGAGGACGGCGACGAACAGGGTCGTGTTCTCCCGTCCCGCCAGCGCCGCGAGGCGATCACGCAGCTCCGCCGGTATCAGGACCCGCCTCTCCGCGCCGCGGTGCTGGGCGACGTTTGGCCGGGGATGATCGAGCGGGAAGTCGAGCGTCGAGGGGACGCCTTCGAGCTGCCGCTTCCAGTAGGCGATGTCTTTGTCGCGCCGCGGCGGGTCCATCACCATCCGACGCCAGTACGCATAGTCCAGGTACTGGAGCTCGGGCTCGGGCAGAGGCAAAGGCCGTCCGGCGCTGAAGGCGTCGTAGAGGGCGTCCAGTTCGGGCAGGATGATGTCGTAGATCGAGACTGCGTCGAAGATCATCATGTGGATAGTCGTGAGCAGCCAGTAGTTGTCGTCCTCGAGCCGGCATAGAGTCGCGCGCAGGAGCGGACCGGTCGCCAGATCGAAGGGCGCCGCGGCCGCAACCCTGGCGATGCGGGCCGCCTCGCGCTCGGCCTCGGCGAGTGGAATGGTTCGTAAGTCCGCCAGTGCAAGGGGGGTCAGACGCGACGTCTGGTGGACGAGGGGAACGGGGGCACCCTCGACAGCCGGATAGGAGGTCCGCAGCGCCTCGTGGCGGCGGATCAACTCCTCCAGCGCTCGCTCGAGCGCGAGTACGTCCAGAGCCCCGCGCCGCCGCAGCACCAGGGATTCGTTGTAGACCGTCAGGCCCGGCATGAACTGCTCGTGGAGCCAGATCTGCTCCTGGCCCGGTGAGAGGAGTGGCTCGGAGCCTGCCGGCCGGCGCTCGAGGGCGACCCGGGTTGCCTCCTTGTGCTGGTCCAGGAAGCGCCGAAGCGCGGCTTGTCTGTCGATAGATACCGAATTTGACATGGTCCCGCTCGCGGGACTCGTTCGGTTGTTGGCTACCTTCTGGATCGTCATGACGCTCGCGCCCTGCCGGGCTCCTCGCGCATCGCCGCGAGGATCCGAGCCTCGACAGCGGCCGAGAGAGTTGCCGTCGTTGGGCACTCGAAGACCTCGCGAACCGCGACCTCGATTCCGGTCTCCTCTTCGATGCGGCTGGCCAGGAGGGCGGCGAACAGCGAATGGCCTCCCAGATCGAAGAAGTTGTCGTTGGGCCGAATGTGCCTGATGCCGAGCGCCTGGACGGCGATCTCGGTCACGAGCGCGGTCACGGGCGAGCTGTCATCGGCCGCTTCTTCGGGCTCTTCGGCTTCCGGGTCCACATCGGAAGCGAGCGCGGGATCCGGCAGAGCGCGAGCGTCGACCTTGCCGTGGGCGGTCAGCGGTAGCGAATCCATGACCACCCAGGCCGCCGGCATCATGTAGGGCGGGAGCAGATCGGCGAGGCGCGCCCGCAACTCGCGAGTGTCGAGGGTCATTCCGGGCGCCGGCACAACGTAAGCGACCAGCCGCAGATCGATCTCGTTCTCCCGGCGCGCCTGGACGTAGACCTGTTCTATCTCTGGAAACGCACCGAGCGTCAGCGATATCTCCTGGGGCTCGATGCGGTGGCCGCGGATCTTGACCTGGTCGTCGATGCGGCCGATGAATTCCAGGTCGCCACGGTCCGACCAGCGGACGATGTCGCCCGACTTATAGAGTCGCGTGCCTTCCGGACAGAATGGATCGGGGCCGAACTTCTCGGCCGTGAGGTCCGGGCGATGGCGATAGCCGCGACCCACGTTCGCGCCGGCGATCCACATCTCGCCGGGCTGGCCGGGAGGGACCTCGCGGCCGTCCTCGGCGACCACGTGCATGTGCACTCCGTCCACGGGAAGACCTATCGGCGGCAGCCGGGTCGGATTCGGATCGGGCGCTAGAAGTGTGGATGTGGAGACGACCGAGCATTCCGCCGGGCCGTATACGTTGACGAACTTGAACGGCAGATCCGGCCTGGGGTACGAGTGGAGCGCCTCGCCGCCGGTCGCCAGGAGGCGCATCCGGCTCTCGGGCCATTCAAGATGGAGCAGACGCTCCGCCACCGGAGTGGGCAGAAAGGCGCTGGTGATCTGCTTCTCGACCATGCGGTTGCGCAACAAACGAGGATCGAGGCGGGCCTCCTCGTCCACCACAACGACCGCCGCCCCGGTGATCAGCGCGGGCAACGTTTCCATTTGCAGGACGTCGAAACCCTGGGCGACGAACTGGAGGCAGCGATCGCCGGGCCGAATCTCCGATCTGCCGACCTGCCACTTCGTGACATGCGCCAGCGTCCAGTGCTCGAGCTCACAGCCCTTGGGCGTGCCCGTCGATCCTGAGGTGTAGACGACATAGGCCAGGTCGTGCGGAGACGGATAGGCGATCGCGCGCTTGACCGCTTCCAGCCTGAGCCAGGTCTCTTCGCCGAGTGTGAGTGTCGGCACCTCCAGGCCATCGAACCGAGCGGCGTTCAGGCGGTCGACGAGGAGGAAGTCGGCCTTGGATTCACCGATGATGGCGCGAAGTCGCTCCGTGGGATGACTGGTGTCGAGAGGCGCATAGGCCGCTCCGGCGAGGAGCGTGCCAAGCATTGCCGTGATGAAGTCCGCCGACCGCTCGATGCACAGGGCTACGAGACTCTCTCTGCCGACACCAAATGACCGCAGGTAGCCTGCCAGCCTGGACGCCCTCATCTCGAGTTGCCGGTACGTCAGCGTGCCGTCCTGCGCCTCGAGTGCGGTGCGGTCCGCATTCTCTCTGGCCGCGCGAATGAACATGCTGGGAATCGACTCCAGAATCAGTCCTGTTTCAGCCTTGGCAGGCAGGATGGCAGTCATCGAACTTCTCCTCTCGACCCGGACACCGATCCATCGTCCAGTGCGTGGATTGCGTTAACGGCTGCCCTCCGCCCGGCTCTTCGGCCTCTCCCTTCTCGCTCGGCGAGGATCCGGGTACGAGGTGGGCAGAGTTGGGCCCGCTGTTGGGCGGGAGCGCGAACCCCCAGGCGAATCCAGCCAGCGTGGCGACGGTTCCCGCCGCGAGGGCTCCGGCCCTGGTAACGTCGCTGGCTTCACGCCGCCGGATCGCGGCCGCAAGGTAGCGGGCGAAGGCTTTCGGCAGAACGGAGATGAGCTGGGCGCGTTCGCTGCTCATCGCCCCTCCTCCGCTGATGCCACGCAGGCGGGCCTTGGAGACGCCCTCCATGAAGCAGCGCCTGAAGAAGTAGCCCGGACGGTGCCTGTCGCCGGAGACCAGGTGCTTGACCTCACAACCCTCGACGAGCTCGGTCCGACTACCGGGCATATCCCTGGCAGCTCGGATGCACAATTCAGTCTCTTCGCAGCCCAGGGGCTTCTTGCCCAGCCGGCCGAGACTCAGATCGAAGCCGCCCAGGCGGACGAGCACCTCCCGCCGAAAGGCCATGTTGCAGCCGATCACGTTTCGGACTGGACCCTCGCGTCGCATCCCGGCATAGCTGCAGCCCACGACCCAGAGGAACTCGTCCGGAAACCAGCTCGGCTTGCGGGGCGACCAGACGGGAACGGCGTGTCCGCCGGCGGCCACGACGTCGGGGTCGGCGAAAGGGCGAGTCAGCTGATCGAGCCAGTCCGGCCCCGCGATGGCGTCGTCGTCCAGAAACGCGACGATGGAGCCACTCGCTATCGCCAGACCGCTGTTCCTCGCCCCGGACAGGCCGCGCCGCTGGTCACTGGGGATTATCACTGCCTGCGCGCCATACTCCTCACGGAACACCGCCAGCAGTTCGGGGTTGTGATCCACGACTACGACTGCCTCGGGTTGCGGCCGCTGGGCAAGCGCGCTCGAGATGGCGGCTCTGGATGAGTCGAGACGCTGGAGGTCATAGGCGCAGATGACCACCGAGACCGTCTCCCGATCACTCGCTCGGCTGAGGAAGGACTGCCCTGTTCCGGCGCGAATCACATGACACCCCCGTGGAGGCCCGTTCCCGTGGCTTCGAGCGCCAGAGGAGCCTGCGGGCTGGCCTTGCAGTGCCAGGTGAAGCGCTCACGAAGGAGAGTCCGGAGGATGTATGTCCCGTCGCGGATTGGGTGCAGCTTGGAGCGGCCTTCCAGACGCACATCCTCGAAGCTCGGCACTTCCGCGATGCGAAGACCGGCCAGGGCCGCCCGCGCAACTATCTGCATCTCGATGTCGAAGCCCTGAGCAGACAGTTCGAGCCGCGCCAGAGCCTCACGGCGAAACGCGCAATAGCCGTAGCACAGGTCCGTGTAATGAGCCCTGAGCAGCATGTTGGCTACTCGCAGCAGGCCCGCGTGACCCAGCTTGCGGAAGCGAGTCATGTCCGTGCTGCCCCCTCCGGTGATGAAGCGGGAGCCCTTTACGAATTCGAAACCGTCATCGAGCAGCCGAACGAAGCGCTTGATCTCCGCGGGATTCATGCTGCCATCGCCGTCCAGCATTGCGATCGACCAGCCGCGAGCGAGTGCAAAGCCCTGTTGGAGTGCAGCCCCCTTGCCGATGCCGACCTGACGCTCCACGACAGCACCCGGCCAGGCTCTTCGGGCTGCCCGCATCGTTTCATCGTCATCGCTCGCGTCGATGACGATCACCTCTTCCACGGCCGCTGGAAGGGCCTGAAGAACCAGCTCGATATTGCGACGTTCGTTCCTCGTCGGGACCACGACGGTCAGAGCGGGCCGCAGCTCGTTCGGATCGCGGGCGTCCTCGACGGGGGAGCAGCGTCGGGCCCAATGAACGTGATCCGCGGTGGGCGAACGTCTGAGCGCAGTCATACGCCTACTCCTATCCCGAGTAGGGGAAGCGGCAGATGCTGCAGGAGATGGCTATCAGAACCACATGAAGTCGATCGCCGAAGCGGGTGGTGAGGCGCCTGACCCGCATTGGGCGACTTTTCTGCGACTCCCTTTCGGGTTCCCCGACCTACTCAGATGGGCAGCCTACGCCCGCGTCCGTGCCACTATTATGGGCAGTGGAGGTACCACTCTTTAGAAGACTCGGCACGCGGAACCGGCGTCCCACAACGCGCACCGGCCTTTGCGGACGGGACCGCTACCAGGTGAGACAGCGGCCGAAGATTCCGGTCTGGCACGTTTGCAGCAGCAGTCCCGCCAGTTCAGCCGGATGCTGAAGGTGGATATCGTGATCGCCCTTGAACCAGGTCACCTGGACCGGCACCCGGCGCGCCCTCAGGCCAGATACAGCCGCCTCGGCGCCCCGGCGTTTGCTGGTTGTCTGGATGGTGTCGCTGCAGTCGACGGGGACGATTAGCACCGGCACGCCAACCATCGGCCAATCCTCTTCGACTCGTTCCTCCCACAAGGCTCGGACGATCTGCCCGCAATTGGCCAGGCTTAGCCACGGGGTGACCTTTCGGTCGCCGCGTACGTCGAAGCTGCCCAGTGATCCCTCGATCGCATCGTCGCTCCAGTCGGGATGCGATAGTTGGAACCAGGCCTTGATCTTCTCGCGCGGTATTCCCGCTGAAGGAGGAGGCCTCAGCCGCCGCCAGCACTCCTCCCAGGTGCCGAACTCATCACTCGTGTTCACGGTGTGGCCGTCCACCAGGACGACCCCGCGAGCCGACCTCGGATAGCGGATGGCGGCCTGAAGCACGACGCTTGCGCCCCACGACTGCCCAACCATGATCGGTCGATCAAGCTCTAGGGCTGCCACCAGCTCGGCCACGTCCGTGCTGACGCTGTACATGTCGTAGCCGGTGGCGGGCTTGCCGGACAGGCCGTGGCCGCGCAGGTCCACCGCGACCGCCATGTGGCCGGCCTGGGCCAGCGCCCGGCCCACTCCGTCCCAGGTCCGCGCATTGGAGCCGAGGCCGTGGGCCAGGAGGAAGGGAGCAGACGCGCAGCCTTCGCTCGGTGCAACCTGGGCAGGCCCCCAGCGCCGAAAGTGCAATGTCAACCCCGATGCCAGCCGGACCGCGTCATCTCTGGGCTCGAGCCGATGTTCTCCAGCGCCGGGCATCTCGCCTCCCCGAACGAAATGTTAGCCGCTCGTCGACCCTCGGCGCTGCAGCATCCGCTCAGTCGAGCTCATAGCCGCCGACCAGCTGGCAGTGGTCGCTCCTGTGAGAGCAGTCGATTCGGAGAGACGAGGGCCGAATCATGCCCGACGTGAGCTGCAGATCGATGCGCAGGAAACCCATCCCGGCGAACTCCAGCCGGCCGGGTCGCCAGGTCCAGCCCGGACCCTCTCCCACCTCCACCCAGCTGTCGCGTAGGCCGGCGGTCAGAACTCGATACTCGGGCTCGGTGGGGGATGTGTTGAAGTCGCCTACGACGAGCAGTCGCTCGCCGCGGGATTGAGCCGCCTCTATGTGCGTCCGCAGCAGCGCAATCTGCCGGTCGCGATCGGTCGGATCGAAGCTCAGAGGGGCCAGCAATCCCCCGGTCATCGAGGCCGGATACGAGTGGCAGGTGATGACGTGGACGCCGCCCTGTGGCGTCTCCACTGTCGCTTCGATGGTCGAGGGGAGGATGAACGAGTCCTCCTCGACGATCGGAAAACGGCTCAGGAATCCCACCCCCCAGACGCCAGGCTGCGGCCTCATAACCCGATACGGATAGCGGGCCGTGATCGTCGGGTCCTGTGCGATCGCCAGCGAAGTCTCCGTATCCAGCTCCTCGAGTCCGATCATGTCGGCCGAGCCGGCCTTGAGGTCCGCCACGGTTTCGGCGGGCGGCTTGGAGCCGTGCTGGAGGTTCCAGGTCATTACGGTTACATCCGTTCGTGCGGCGGCACTGCCGGGCAGGGAGATCCATTCGGAACCGAAGAGGCCGCCACCCAGGCCGACCAGCAGCGCGAGTGCCACGCCGAGCAAGCGAGACCTGGCCAGAACCTCGATCGGCGCGAAGACCAGGAAGGACGCGATGAAGAGGTGGGCCTCCAGAGCTAGTGCCAGGGCGAAGATGCCCGAGTACGGCGGGAACACGATCGCCAGCACGGCAAAGGCGACCAGGCCCAGCGGGAAGACCGCCAGTCCGTCGGCGGCACGAGAGCGAAGCAGCGACCCACGTCTGCGGGGCCAGCCCTCGACCCGTGCCTGGAGCTCACTCATTGCCGGAGATTAGCAGCGGGCCGATTCCGTCTGTTGCGGGCCCGATCGAGCAGCGCGCCGCGAAACCCACCCAGGGTGTACCCCTCTAACGAGTGGCTCAGTCCCGAGAGCCGGGACAGTCATCCACCCAATGGAAGGGTAGTGGACTACCCAATCGAAGCGTGCTCTGGAGGAACATGCGGCCCTTGGACTCGTAACGGATCAGGAAGCGGGCCGCCACGAGCTCGGCGATGGCCTTGGCAACGGCAGCCTCGCTTACGTTGGGCCGCATCCCAAAGCAGAGCGCCCGGACGTACTTGGGCGAACCAGGGAGCCGACCCTGGTCGTCG
>Ga0209014_10001601_pt1 | contig 13357 bp, 10 predicted proteins | sample BarGraNGADG00212_FD_184491 | JGI IMG/M metagenome (GOLD analysis project Ga0209014, IMG submission 184491) | Arctic peat soil microbial communities from Barrow, Alaska - Barrow Graham LP Ref core NGADG0002-212 (SPAdes) (version 2) | ecosystem: Environmental > Terrestrial > Soil > Wetlands >...
GAAGCTCGCCTCGTCGCCGGCCAGCGGGCGGTTGCCGCTACCGGAGACGCGGCGCCAGGCCTTGTCCACGTCCACTTCGACCAGAATCGTCAGGGCGCGTTCCCGGAGCGCCTTTCTCGTCGCCTCGGCGCCCAGGGCGCCGCCTCCGAGCGCGATCACCGCCGGCTCGCAGGCTGCCAGCGCCTCGCGGATGCGGCGCTCTTCGAGCAACCGGAACTCGCTTTCGCCGTGAGCGGCGAAGATCTCCGCAATCGAGGTTCCCGCCTCGCGCTCGACCTCGGCGTCCACATCGACGAAATTGCGCCCGAGTGCCAGCGCCAGGTCGGAGCCGAGCGTCGTCTTGCCGGCGCCCATGAAGCCGGCGAGGGCGATGTGACGGTGGAGAGCGTTGGTTGGGCGCATGATCACAGGCTATCTTGGCAGCGCGGCCGGCCCGGCGCGAGCAGTCGCGTCGCATGCCTACAGTTGTCAAACACCGGTCTGAGCACGCGCCGGGCGTCAAGGAGCATTCGTGCCGAAACCGTGACGAAAGCGTCACACCTTTCCCGCCGGTGTCAGACACCGGTCAGAGAAAGCGCCGGGCGTCAAGAGTGGTTTGCGTCGAAAGTGGAGCTTATGGAGCGGAAAGCAGAGGGCGCCGCGGCGAGCGGAGCTGGGGGCGTCTACCTCGGCGACCAGTCGATGCGCTCGACATAGGCCTTGTAAGCCGCGACGAAATCGCCGATCGAGTCGCCGCCGAACTTCTCCCTCGCCGCCTTCGCGAGCTCGAATGCGACAGCCGCTTCGGCAACAACGGCCAGCGCCTCCACGGCGGTCGTGTCCGAGCGCTCGACCAGCGCCTCGGCGGGCTCGCCGCTTGCGACGTCCACCGAGCGGAGCGGCTTCATCAAGGTCGGAATCGGCTTCATCGCGGCGCGCACCACAACGGCCTCACTGTTCGTGACGCCGCCTTCCAGACCGCCGGCTCGATTGGTCTCGCGGTAGTAGCCGCGCACGTCGCGAAAGATCTCGTCGTGGGCCTGAGAGCCGGGCAGGCGCGCGAGCGCGAAGCCCTCGCCGATCTCAACTCCCTTGACAGCCTGAATGCCCATCAGCGCCTGGCCTAAGCGGCCGTCGAGGCGATCGCCCTTATCCGCGTAGGAGCCGAGCCCGGGCGGAACGCCCTGCGCGCGCACCTCGATGATGCCGCCGAGCGTGTCCTTGTCCTTGCGCGCCTTGTCGATCGCCGCGTGCTCCTGCTTCTCGCCCCCTTCGCCGCCGATCTCCAGCACGCTGCCCGCTACTTCTACTCCGATCGTGCTCAGGAGCTGCTTGGCCACCGAGCCCGCGGCGACGAAGACGGCCGTGTGCCGGGCGCTGGCGCGCTCCAGCACGTTGCGCACGTCACCGAAACCGTGCTTGAGAAGTCCGGAGAGATCGGCATGACCCGGCCGCGGCAACGTCACCGGCTTGGTGCCCTTTCCCTGCGGCTCGCCCTCCGGCGCCCAGGGATTCATGCCCCAGGTCCAGTGCGTGTGATCGCGGTTGCGAACGACGAGCGCGAGCGGCGTGCCCAGAGTCCTTCCCTGGCGCAGCCCGGCCAGCACTTCGATCTCGTCGCGCTCGATCTGCTGTCTGGGCGAGCGACCGTAGCCCTGCTGGCGCCGGGCCAGATCGTTCTCGATCTGCGCGCGCTCGAGCACCAAGTCGGCCGGCAAACCGCTCAGGATCGCGACGAGCGCCGGCCCGTGCGACTCACCTGCGCTGACGAGCGAAAGTGTCATGTCTCCAATCTATTGACTAGAAGCCGATCTCGCCAGGACTGCGCCGCCTCATCCGGAAAGGCTTTTCGGGCCGGACGGCCGAGCGCATGACGTCGATTGGCGCCTCGATGCCCGTCCAGTGCTCGAAGGAGGCGGCACCCTGGCGCACCAGCACCTCGAGCCCGTCCACCACTACCGGGCAGTCCGCCAGGCGCGCGGCCTCGATCAAGGCCGTGGGCGATCCGTCCGGCTTGTAGGCCAGATCGACGACCTGTTGACCCGAGCGCGGCGGCACCGGAAGCTCGTCTTTAATCGGCGTCGCGTTGACGATGATCTTCGCCTCCTCCGCGCTCGGCGGCCAGTCGAGCACGCGCACCGCGAGCCCGGGCTCGAGCTCGTGCACGAAGGCCGCCAGCTCCTCGGCGCGCTCGGCGCTGGAGATCGCCAGCGAGGCGATTCCTGCGTCCACGAAAGCCGCGGCGAGAGCCTGGCCCGCCCCGCCGGCGCCGAGCAAAAGCACGTCCGCCCCTTCCGGCTCGACCGCGCTGGTGACTGCGAAGCCGTCGGTGGAGGTGCCGAAGAGAGTGCCGTCCTCGCGCACGATCAGCGTGTTGACCGAGCCGCCGCGGGCGGCGACCTCTGAGAGCTCGTCGCAGAGCTGGCAGGCCGCCAGCTTGTGCGGAATCGTCACGTTGACCCCGGAGAAGCCGAGAGCGGCCAGCCCGCGTAGCGCCTCGGCGAGCGCGGCCGGCTGCACGTGCAGCGGCACATAGACCCAGTCGAGGCCCGCGGCCTCGAAGGCGTCGTTCTGCATCCGCGGCGAGAGCGAGTGCGCAACGGGATCGCCGATCAGCCCGACCAGCTTTGTCGTGCCGGCGATCACTTGATGTATCCCCAGGCGCGTTCGTGATTGATGAAGTCGGCGGCGCTCGCCGTGAAGTAGTGACGCTGCGTGCCGGGCTTGCGCAGGTAATAGAGATAGTGATGTCGCCGATCGGGGTGCGCGGCGGCCTGCATCGAAGCCAACCCTGGATTGGCGATCGGAGTCGGCGGCAATCCCTGGCGGCGGCCGGTGTTATAGGGGCTCGAGCTGTTCAGGTGCGGGGCGAGCGGCTGCGTCGGCTTCAGATTGAGCCCGTAACGAAGCGTCGCATCGATCCCGAGCGTCATGCGGTCGTGCAGGCGGTTGTAGATCACGCCCGACACCTTCGCACGCTCGTCGGGCGAGAAGGCTTCCTTCTCGATCATCGAGGCGATGATCAGCACGTCGTAGCGGGTGAGGTTCTTGGAGCGCGCGTAGCGCAGGTCGAGCGTCTTCCAGGCGGCGCGGAAGGCGACCAGCTGGTCGCTCACGAGCTGCTCGGTGGTGGTCGAGCGGAGGAAGTCGTAGGTGGCGGGAAAGAGGAAGCCCTCCAGCGTCCGCGCCTTGCGGTCGCTGGCGTACTGCGAGGGCAGCTGCGAGCTGCGCGTCAGCTTCATGTACTTGCTTGCCGAGAGGGCCGGGTTGACGCCTCGCTCGGTGCGCGCGATCTCGTCGACCGAAGCGATGCGCGCCGCCATGTCCCGGCGCGTGAAACCCTCGGGGAAGATGATCTTGAGCGACTTGACGACCGCTGTCGTGGTCGAAGGGGTGTGCGAGCCGCGATCGAGCGCGACGTTGACGACGAGATACAGCACCCCGGTCAGCCCGCCCAGAACGAGCAGCGCGAACAGGCGCCGGCGGTAGATCTGCCAACGATTCGGCCCTCGGCGCGGCGGCGTGTAGCCGGGCGGCAGGCTCAGTTTTCGCGGCTGGTCGACCATGTCAGGAAGCTTTCGAGTAGATGGGCCGCCGCGCGCGCGTCCTCGGGCGCGTCCGACGGAGTTCGCGCGGCCAGGACGGTGGTGAGGCGCTCGTCGAACAGCTCGACCGGCACGGTCACCCGCTCGCGCAGCCGCCGGGCGAAGGCCTCGGTCTCGAGCGCCTGTTTGCCATGCTCGCCGCGCAGCGTCAGGGGCAGGCCGACGACGATCTGCTCCGGCTGCTCCTCGGCGATCAAGGCGAGCAGGCGCTCGGCGCCCAGCTTCGTCCCAACCTGCTCCACGACGGTGAGCGGGCGGGCGATGACGCCGCTCGGATCCGAGACGGCGACTCCCGTCCTGGCCGATCCGTAATCGAGCGCGAGCACCTTCACCGCTGGCGATTCTAGCCGCCGGGCGCCTTGGCCCGGTTCCACGTGCCCCGCCCCACCCCGGTGCTAGACACCGAATCTGTCAAAGCGAATGCGTAAAGAAGGCGTGCCCTTTGAGGCCGGGATTCTGAAAATAGGCCGACACACTTTCGTCACGGCGAATCCTTGACACGGACCCATTTATCCGAACGGTGTCTGACACCGGGGGGGCGATCGAGGGGAGAAGTGGCGCTAGAGAACGGCCAGAATCGCCTCGGCCGCGACCTCGAGCGCCTCGGGCAGCTTCTCGGGATCCTTGCCGCCGGCCCGCGCCATCCCGGCTCGTCCGCCGCCGCCGCCGCCCACGAGCGCCGCCGCGGCGCGAACGATCTGCACGGCATCGAGGCCGCGCTCCTCCAGCGTCTTGTCGAAGTTGCAGACGAGATTGACTCGCCCGTCGTCGACCGCGCCGACGACCACGGCGGCCGGCGCGTTCTTGTTCTTGAGCTGATCGGAGACGGCGAGCAGCCCTTCGGCGTCGACGCCCTTGATCTCGGCGACGATCACCTTGACGCCCGCGCGCTCCTCCTCGCGGAGGATCGCGATCTCGGGCCCGGCGCCGTCCTTCTCGCTGGGTCGCTTCTTGGCCTCCTTGCGCAGCCGCTCGAGCTCGGCGCGAAGCTTGTCGGCCTCGGCCGCGCGCTCGCGCAGCAGCCCGACCGCCGCGCCCGAGGTCACGGCCTCGATCCGGCGCATGCCCGAGCCCACCGAGCCCTCCGAGACGATCGCGAAGGCTCCGATCTCGGCCGTCGAGCGCACGTGCGTGCCGCCGCAGAGCTCGCGCGAGACGTCCTTCACCTCGACCACTCGCACCAGGTCACCGTACTTCTCGCCGAACAGCGCCATCGCTCCCAATTCCCTGGCCTCGTCGATCGGCGTAACGAACGTGTGCACGGGGTGGTTGGCGAAGATGTCCTCGTTGACGAGCCGCTCGACCTCCTCGCGCTCGGCAGCGCTGAGCGCGTTGGGGTGCGAGAAGTCGAAGCGCAGCTTGTCGGGCTGGACGGCCGAGCCGGCCTGGCGCGCATGCTCGCCGAGCACCTGCTGCAGCGCCTTGTGCAGTAGATGCGTCGCTGTGTGATTGGCCTCGGTCGGGAATCGTTCGCTCCAGAGCACGACCGCCCGCACCCTTTCTCCGGCCTTGAAGCCCTCGCCGCGGAAGAGCAGCGCCTGATCGTCCTCGAAGCGGAAGGTCTGCTCGAGCTCGGCCCGCGAGACAGAGCCTGCCTCCTCGCTCTCGATGAAGCCCTGGTCGCCGACCTGCCCGCCGCCCTCGGGATAGAACGGCGACTCCCTGAGCTTGACCAGGAAGAGCCCGTCGGCGACCTCCTCCAGCGCCCCGATCTGGGTCAGCGCCTCGGTCTTCTCGTAGCCGACGAATTCCGTCTTGAAGCCGGCCTCGCTCGAGAACTCGGCCGCGCGCATGTCTTCGCCGCGCGCGCCGGCACGCGAGCGCTCACGTTGTTCGTCCATCCGCTTGGCGAATCCGTCCTCGTCGAGCGCCATGCCGCGCTCACGGGCCAGCTCTCGCGTCAGCTCCAGCGGAAAGCCATAGGTGTCGTGCAGCTTGAAGGCATCCTCGCCCGATACCTCTTTGCCCTTGGCCAGCTCCTCGAACAGGCGCATGCCACGGGCGAGCGTCTGCGAGAAGCGCTCCTCCTCGGCGGTCAGAACCGCTTCGATCTCCTTGGCGTGCTCCTTCAGCTCGGGGTAGACGCCGCCCATCTGCTCGATCACGACGTCGGCCAGGCGCGCCAGGAAGGGCGCCTCCAGCCCGATCCGCGAGCCGTGCTGGACGGCGCGGCGAATGACCCGGCGCAGGATGTACGAGCGGCCGAGATTGCCCGGCTTGACGCCCTCCGCGGCCAAAAAGACCATTCCCCGCCCGTGATCGGCGAGCACGCGATAGGCCTTGGTCGCCGCCTCCGAATCGTCGTAGCTCGTGCCCGAAGCCCCGGCGACCCAGCCCAGGATCTCCTGGAAGCTGTCGATCTCGAAGACCGAATAGACGTCCTGCAGGATAACCGCGCCGCGCTCCAGCCCCAGCCCGGTGTCGATGTTCTGGCGCGGCAGCGGCGTCACGCTCCCGTCGGCATGCTGCTCGAGCTCCATGAAGACGAGATTCCAGAACTCGAGGAAGCGATCGCAGTCGCAACCGGGCGCGCAGTCCGGCTTGCCGCAGCCGCGCTCGGGCCCGCGGTCGTAGTAGATCTCCGAGCAGGGGCCGCAGGGGCCCGTCGGGCCGGCCTTCCAGAAGTTGTCCTCGCCCAGGCGCTTGATGCGCTCGGGCGGGATGCCGACTCGCTGCCAGGCGGCGATGGCGACCTCGTCGGCGCCGATCGAGAGCTCGGGGTTGCCGCGATAGACCGTTGCCCAGAGCTTGGCCGGGTCGAGCTTCATCTGACCTGTCACAAACTCCCAGGCCAGATCGATCGCCCCGTCCTTGAAGTAGTCGCCGAACGAGAAGTTGCCGAGCATCTCGAAGAAGGTGAGATGGCGCGCCGTGGCGCCGACCTCGTCGATGTCGGTGGTGCGGAAGCACTTCTGCACAGAGGTCAAGCGCGGGCTCGGAGGCGCCTCCAGCCCGAGGAAGAAGGGCTTGAGCGGCTGCATCCCGGCGGTAGTCAGTAGTACCGACGGGTCGTACGCCTCGGGCACGAGCGAGCTCGAGGGCCGCAGGACGTGACCCTTGCTCTGGAAGTAGGAGAGGTAGCTCTCCCTCAGCTCGGCTGTTGTGCGCACGCCGAGATTGTATGCGTGGAACCGCCGTCCGCTGGATCTTGCGCCCGGCGCCGCAACCCCTCACCACTGCAAGACACCGGCGCGACCGCCCGAGCGGTCGCGCCGGTTAACCCCGAATGACCTTGGCCAGGCGAACGGTGCTACGGAAGGCCAGTCACGCTGACCGGTGTCCACTTGTCATCCGTTGAGCCATCGCCGAGCTGGCCGTACGCGTTGTCGCCCCAGCAGTTGACCGTGCCGCCCGAGAGAAGAACACAGCTGTGGGAGCCTCCGGCGGTTATCTGGGTGACGTTTGAGAGGGTGCCCGTACCACCGACTCCCTTGACCTGAATCGGTGTCCACCTATCATTCGATGAGTTGTCCCCGAGCTGACCGTATGTGTTGTCGCCCCAGCAGTCGACCGTGGCGCCCGAGAGAAGCGCACAGCTGTGGTTGCCGCCGGCGCTTATCTGGGTGACGCTTAAGAGCGTGTCCGTACCGCTGACTCCCTTGACTTGAACCGGGGTAGTACTTACGACGTAGGCACCGTTGCCAAGCTGACCGTAACCGCCGAAGCCCCAGCAGTCGACCGTGCCGCCCGAGAGAAGCGCACAGCTGTGGTTGCCGCCGGCGCTTATCTGGGTGACGTTTGAGAGCGTGCTCGTACCGCCGCCGACTCCCTTGACCTGAACCGGAGTAGTACTGTCGTCTTCGGTACCGTTGCCAAGCTGACCTTCCATATTCTCGCCCCAGCACTTGACTGTGCCGCCCGATAGAAGCGCGCAGCTGTGGTACTGACCGGCGCTGATCTGAGTGGCGGTTGAGATCCCGCTCACTGAGACCGGCGTCGAGCTGTCATCTGTGGAGCCGTCGCCGAGTTCGCTGTACCAGTTAACGCCCCAGCACTTGACCGTGCCGCCCGATAGAAGCGCGCAAGTGTGGTAACCGCCGCCGCTGATCTGAATGGCGGTTGAGATCCCGCTCACTGAGACCGGCGTCGAGCTGTCATCCGTTGAGCCGTCGCCCAGAGTGCCGTACCAGTTGGCGCCCCAGCACTTAACCGTGCCGCCCGATAGAAGCGCGCAGGTGTGGTAGCGACCGGTGCTGATCTGGGTGGCTGTTGAGATCCCGCTCACTGAGACCGGCGTCGAGCTGTCATCCGTTGAACCGTTGCCGAGCTGTCCATCCGAGTTGTCGCCCCAGCACTTGACCGTACCAGTGGAGATAAGGGCACAGGTGTGTTCGTAGCCGGCGCTAACGGACGTCGTCGAGGGAGCTGCCACCACAGCCGTCTGCGCCGAAGTCGCGCTCGGCGAGCCGACATAGGAGTTTGTCGCCGTGACGACAACGCGGATGGTCTTGCCAACGTCTTCTGAAACGAGAACGTAGGAGCTGGAGGTCGCGCCCGTCGTGATGTTGGCGCAGCCCGGGGCGCAACGTTGCCACTGATACGTGTAGGAGGTCGGTGAGTTGTTCCACGTTCCGTCTGAGGCAGTGAGCATCTGGCCTTGAATAACCGAGCCGGAGACGGTTGGCGGCGAGGTGTTAACGGGCGCCGAAGTACCGGCCGTTGCGTTTACGAGCCCCGTTCGCTCCGAGGTCGCGCTCGCCGAGCCAGAGGAGTTCGTCGCCGTGACGACGACGCGGATGGTCTTGCCAACATCTCCAGAAACGAGAGCGTAGGAGCCAGAGGTTGCGCTCGCGATTTCGGTGCAATTCGTGCCATAGGAGTCACACCTGCGCCACTGGTACGCGTAGGTTGGCGAGCCGCTCCACGCTCCGTCTGAGGCAGTGAGCGTCTGGCCCTGAATAACCGAGCCGGAGACGGTTGGCAGCGAGGTGTTAGCGGGCGGCGCGCCAACGACACCCGTTTGGCTCGAGGTGGCGGTGGCGTAGCCAAAGTCATTATCGGCTTCGACAACTACATGGATGGTCTTGCCTACATCCGAGGAAGTAAGCCGATAGGAGCTCCCGTATGCACCCGAGATAGAGACGCAGTTAGCGCCGGAGGAGTCGCAGCGGTACCACTCATAGTAATAGTCGTACGGCGAGTTACTCCAGGTGCCCGTTGAGGAAGTGAGTATCTGGCCCTGGGCGGGTGTACCGGAGATGGTCGGAAGAGTGAGGTTCACCGGTGGTGGTCCGTCGACCCAAGCCGTCCTTGCCGAGGTTGCGCTGACCGATCCATAGGAGTTCGTCGCCGTGACGACGACGCGGATCTGCAAGTAGAGATCTGCGTAAACGAGGGTGTAAGAGCTTGATGTTGCGCCTGAGATGTTCACGCAACTTGCATCGGAGTAATCACAGCGACGCCACTGGTAGGAGTAGGAGGTCGGCGAGTTGCTCCAGGAGCCGTTTGAGGCAGTCAGCGTCTGACCCTGCGTGGTCGTACCGGAGATGGTTGGTAGAGCGGTGTTCGCGGGCGGTAGACCGACCACCACGGCCGTCTGACTCGAGGTGGCGCTTGTCGAGCCAGAAGCGTTCTTAGCTATGACCACCACCCGAATGGTCGAGCCGGCATCTGCGTAGCCGAGGGTGTAAGAGCTGCCTGTTACGCCTTATATGTCCACGCAACTTGCACCGGAGCTAGTGCAGCGACGCCATTGATAGGAGTAGGAAGTCGGCGATTCGCTCCAGGAGCCGTTTGAGGCATAGAGCGCCAGGCCCTGCGTCGTGGTGCCCAAGATGATGGGTAGAACGGTGTTAGCGGGCTTGTTTCCAGTCCTGATGACAGGGGCGGCGGGGGCAGGGGCGACGGCGGTAACAACCTTGAAGCTGAGAGTTTTACTTCCGCCATCGGCGGAGAGCTTGAGCCGGTAGCTACCAGCCTTGATCGCCTTGCCGGCGAAGAGCTTCTTGGCCGTCATCGATTTGGAGCCCTTGAAGGTTCCCTTCTTCTTCACGCTCTTGACCGCTCGCCACTTGGAGCCCTTCTTGAAGCTGAGCAGGTAGCTGAAGCTCTTGCTCGGAGCGGAGAACTTGTAGACGAGCTTGACCGAGCCGGCCTGGGCTTTCGTGAAGCTCTTCTTGGTCAGGTGAGCAGAGATCGTTGCGGTGGAGGCTTTGCTCGAGGCGGCGCCCGCAAGCGTGGAGGTGCAGACAAGCACCAAGGCGCAGCAGACAACGCCAGCTAAGAGACGAACCGTGCTTCGACGACTCGGGGGGACGATTCGTACAACCGGCGACAGGCGGGTCACTTTCCTACCTCCACGGGCGGGCTCTCTAAGAAGAAACGAGCGTGTTGACAGGGGGATACTGTCGGATGCTTATAGATTCGGGCGAAACTTGCATACCCCTATCGGGGCATACAAGCCAAAGAGAAGAATCGGCTGGGTCGATCGGCCAGCGCGAAGGCGAGCGACTCTCGCGACCGAGCGCCCGCTCTACCGCCTCGGTTAAAGCGGGCTCAGGTTACTCGTCTGAGTCTTTGAGCTCGAGCTCGTCGAGCTCCGGGGCGATCTCCTTGCGCGCCTTCTCCAGGGCGCGCCTGATCAGCCTCGACACGTGCATCTGGGAGATGCCGACTCGCTGGGCGATCTGCGATTGCGTCAGACCTTCGTAGAAGCGCAGTTGCAGGATCAACCGCTCGCGCTCGTCGAGCACGCGCAGGCCGGGCTCGAGCACCGCCCGGTCCTCCGACACCTCGTACTCGTGGTCATCGTCGCCGAGCGACTCGAGCGGGTCGAGCTCGTCGTCGTCGCCGCTCGAGCTCACCGAGAGCGAGAGCGGGCTGTAGGCGCGACCGGTCTCGAGCGCCTCGAGAACGTCTTCCTCGCTCGCCCCGGTCGCCTCGGCCAGCTCGGCGATCGTCGGCGAGCGGCTCAGCTCGCCGGTCAACTGCTCGACCACCCGCATCAACTGGATGCTCAGCTCCTGCAGGCCGCGCGGGACCCGTACCGCCCAGCCGTGGTCGCGGAAGTGGCGCTTGATCTCGCCGATGATGTTCGGTGTCGCGTAGGTGGTCAGCTCGACGCCGCGGTCGATGTCGAAGCGATCGATCGCCTTGATCAGGCCGATGGCGCCGATCTGGATCAGGTCGTCGAGCTGCTCGCCGCGAGAGGCATAGCGGCGCGCGAGCGAGCGCACCAGCGACATGTAGCGCTCGATCAGCTGCTCGCGCGCGGCCCGGTCGCCTTGCTCGTGGTAGCGACGGAGAAGGTTTCTGTCGTTAGCGTCCATCTGCGGCCTCGCACAGGTCGACTTCCCGGCTCGAAGCCGACGATCGCCCGGGGAGACGTTCCGTGCGCATGCTGCCGATTATCAACCCAGGCTTCAGCTTGCGCCGTCCGGATGAACGATCGCCTTGCGCAGAACGATCCAGCGCGCCCCACCGGTTGTCTCGACCTCCACGCTGTCGGTGAGAGTCGAGAGCACGCGGCGCAGGCCGACGCCCGCCTCCTGACGCTCCAGCTCGCTCAAGATCTGCTCGTCCGCCGGGCCGAAGCGTGCCTCGAGCTGCTCGGGCGAGGCGCGAAAGACGAGCTCGAGCCGGCCGTCGGGACTCGTGCGGCCGAGCAACTCGGTCAGCGCGAGCTGCCAGTCTTCGAGGTTCTCGACGGTCAATTCGAGGCGCGCGGCCAATCCCGCCAGAACGAGATAGGCGACGCTGTGCCAGCACGCTTCGCGGGGAAGCTTGAGAACGATCTCATCCAAAGCGCTACTCCTCGCTCGCGTTTTTGTCCTCTTCGGCCTCGGAACGGAACTCCTCGGCGAAGCGGTTCTCGCGCTCTTCGGCGGCGAAGCGCGCCGCAGCCATGGCCGCCGAGAAGTCGCGCTCGACCTTGAAGGTCGCAAGCCCGTGCGCGAGCCCGGCCGTCAGAGCGGCGAGCTTCTTGGCCGGCAACTTGACGGCGCCGGCGATCGCGCGCAGGACGGTGTCGATGCTCCCGACGGCGTCAACCGCGCTGTCGGTCACGACATCGAGCTTGTCGAGCTGGTCGTTGACGCGATCGATCGAGCCGCCCGCCTTGTTCAGGACCGGTACCAGCTCCTGCTCGACGCCTTTGACCAGAGAGGAGACGCGACCAAGGACCCCGGCCAGACGAAGGAGCGCGTAGCCGAGCGTCAGCCCGATCGCGATCAGGAAGAAGGCAAGTGCCGCGTAGGCGACGCTGCCGGTCGTGGACGAGAGAAGAAGCATCGAGAGCTGATCTTAGAGGCTATTGAAGTCGGTATGTGGAGGTCGGCGTGTCGAAGTCGAGATGGGCGTCCGAGGTGTCCTCCACTTGGCCCGCTTCGAATCACCGCGCCGACGTGACCAGCCCGAACCCGGTAACGACTTCGTCGTCGTAGAGCACCGCGGCCTGACCGGGCGCCACGGCGAAAGCCGGCTCGAGCAGGCGAAGCCGGAAGCCGGTCGCAGTCTTCTCCACCTCGGCCGGCAGAGCGGGCGAGCGGTAGCGAAGCTTCGCTTCGGCGCGCTCGAGCGGAAGGTAGAGCTTTCCGCGCGCGCTCACGCTGCGCCGCGCAAGCGCCTGCTCGGGCCCGGCCACGACCAGATTCTTCCTTGCCTGCGTGCGCAGCACGTAGAGCGGACCGTCGCTCGAGGCGATGCCCAGACCGCGTCGCTGCCCCGGCGTGAAGCGCCAGTAGCCGTTGTGCCGGCCGAGCCGCCTGCCTCCTTCGTCGACCACCTCGCCGCGACTCGAGACCAGACCGCGCCGCTCGAGGAAATCGCGGTAGTCGGCGCCGGCCAAAAAGCAGGCCTCCTGGCTCTCGGGCCGTGTCGCAACCTCTAGACCGGCGATCGCCGCGCGCTCGCGCGTCTCGCTCTTCTCCAGCTCGGCGAGCGGAAACCAGAGCCGCCCGAGCAAAGCCGGATCGAGCGCGGCGAGCATGTAGGACTGATCCTTCTCGCGATCACGGGCACGAGCGATGAGCAGCTTTCCGCGCCGCTCGGCGAGGCGCGCGTAGTGACCGGTCGCCAGGCGCGCGGCGCCGGCGCGGCGCACGAAGGCCAGCAGCCGGCCGAAGCGAAACGAGCCGTTGCAGCGGACGCAGGGGTTTGGCGTCAAGCCCGCCGCATAGGCGCGAACGAAGGGCTCGACCACCTGCCGGCAGAACTGGTCGCGCAGGTCGAGCGTGACGTGCGGCAGCCCCAGCCGGTGGCAGGTGGCCCGCGCGAGGCGCACCGAATCCGGCGAGCAGCAGGCCGCCTCGCTGTCCGGCCCGTCCGGATCGATCCAGAGCCTGAGCGTGACTCCGATCGCCTTCGGCCCGGCCGCGAGCAGAGCGACCGCGCTGTCAACACCGCCGGACATCGCCACCGCCACACGCTCGGGATCAGGCGCCGCGCAAAACACCGGCCCGAGCGCCGCCGCGAGCGCCTCCAGCGCGAGGGTCTCGCCGCCGACCGCGGCCGCCTCGAGCAGGCTCAGCCCCTCGAGGCTTTCCGCCAATCCATCAGCGTCGGCCTCGACAATCCGCTCGCCCTGCAGGCGCAACCGCACCGATGTCCAGTCGGAGCCGATCGTCGCATCGCCGAAGACGGTCCTCATGCAGTCAGGCTAGCTTTAGCCGACAAAAGTCTGGCGACTTTCGTCGGTCGAAAGAGGCTTTGCCTTGGCCGCCGCGACCGACATGGCGGGCGCGGCTCACAAAACGCTATCCCCCGGCTCCTCCACTTCGAACACTGCTCACACTCACGGCCAACCCGCCCCGCTCCTGGAAGCAGACGAGTCACGC
>Ga0209014_10001605_pt1 | contig 13344 bp, 16 predicted proteins | sample BarGraNGADG00212_FD_184491 | JGI IMG/M metagenome (GOLD analysis project Ga0209014, IMG submission 184491) | Arctic peat soil microbial communities from Barrow, Alaska - Barrow Graham LP Ref core NGADG0002-212 (SPAdes) (version 2) | ecosystem: Environmental > Terrestrial > Soil > Wetlands >...
GCTCTGCCCCGGCGCGCGCTGCGCACCCCAAAACCGTACAAGTCTTACCGTTGGGCCGTCGCTACCCGCGGGTCAGACCGCTAATTCGCCATGGTACTGCATCTCCTTCGGAGCAAAATGGGCCTTGACCACGAGGCGTCCCAATTGGGTGGTGAACAGGATATCGGCATCGCGCGTGTAGAGCGGCAGCATCTCCCGCGAGAACCCGAAGAGGAAGCTCGATCCGGTACCGACCTGGCGAGCCACCACACCCGCCTGCACGATATCCCGGCCCTTCGGCTGTAGACTGCTGAGACCCTTGAGACGGTCCAGATCGTCCTGTTCCTGCCGGCGCGACGCGGTCGAATCGTCGTCTTCGCCGGCGCTGATGGATCGGCCGCCCATCAGCGGAATCCCGCTGACGCATATCACGTAGCGTCCCTCGAAGGCTTCGGGCAGCGGGGATTTCATGGCGTCGAGCACGGGGCGGGCGCTCTCCCATCGCACCGTACCCTCGTAGGGGGACACCGCTCCGCCGCGCGGCGATCCGCCGCCATTTCCGCGCCCGCGCCCCATGCCGCCGATGCCGGGAATGCCGATGCCGCCGATACCTGGGATGCCGATGCCGCCGCCGCGGGAGCGCCCCCCGCCGCCGGGGTATCCGCCGCCCTGACCACCGCCGGGGTATCCGCCGCCGCTACTGCCGGGGTATCCGCCGCCGGTGCCAGTGCCAGTGCCGCCGGGGTATCCGCCGCCATCACCCGAATTCCCTGCCCCGGAGGCGTATTGCGCCTTGATCGGTTTGGCCCAGGGCGATTTGGTGATCAGGCGGTCGATCTCCTCGCTGCTCCAATCGGCGGGCGCCTTCTTGTTCCAAAAGTCCCCGGTGGTGGCATCGAGCGGCAGCCAGGCGGCCACTCCCGCGCCGGCCAGCAGAAACATTTGGCGGCGGGATAGAAGACAGTCACGGTTGGCAGGCATCATGTACTCCTTACAGCCATGGACGCGCGCGCGCTACTCGCGCGTTTCGGCGGTTTACAGGTCCTTCGCCAGGGAGAGGCCGTCGGCGCCATCCTCGTAGTAGCGCGCCACGCGCCGGAGCTTGCGAAACCCGTACTTTTCATAGAACGCACGCGCCCGCTGGTTCGTCACTTTCACCATGAGCCCGATCCGTGCAATCCCGCGCCGCCGCAGACGGCGTAGCGTGCTGTCCATGAGGGCGGACGCCGCACCCTTGCCGAGGAAGGCCGGATCCACCGCCAGCGAGACCAATTCGGCCCGATTCCCTGTCCTGCCCGGGGAAATGGCGGCGATCGAGTACGCGCATACCTTCGTACCCCGTTCCGCGACTAGGAACAGGCCCCCGCATTTGCGGGTATATTCTGCAAACAGGTTGCGATCGTATGCATCCGCTCCGAAGCTGGCCGCTTCGATTTCCAGAATCCGGTCCAGATCGCGCTGCCGGACGCGGCGCACCGCAAATCGTTTGTCCATTTTGTTATCCTTTAGTTTGGCGCACTTGGAGGGCATTGGGGAGCCATGGCGAAAAAAACCCGCGGCAAGGACGTCCGGCCACTTGACAAGGATTTCGGACGCGCGCATACTAAAACCATGTTGCAACTGAGTGGCAACAAGAAATCACCGGAAGCGCTGCTCGCAAGCCTGGTGGACCTGCGAAAAGGCGAAGCCGCCATCCTCGACCGGATCGATATGCCCACCGAAGATGCGCGCCGCCTGATGGAGCTTGGTTTCGTCCCCGGCACCCGCATCACCGCGGGAAACAGCGCCCCAGGGGGCGATCCGCGCGTCTTCCAGGTGGATGGTTCGGAAATCGCCCTGCGCCGCGACACTGCGCGCCGCTTGAAGGTCCGCCCCGACAAGCACGCCAAGCCCGACGAGCCCCATAAACCCCTCAGGACTCCGAGGATCGCGTGAGCGATTGCAGCAGTTGCCATGGTTGTGGTAGTGCGGCGGTAGCGGAACTGCTGCGCCCGGCGGCGGTCCGCACGGTGGCGCTGGTGGGGCCGCCCAATTCCGGCAAGACCACCCTCTTCAATCGTCTCACCGGACTGCGCCAGAAGGTGGCCAATTTCCCCGGTGTCACGGTGGAGCAGCACACCGGAATCGCGGAACTGCCGGATGGCCGCGCCGTCAGCATCGTGGACCTCCCCGGCATCTACAGCCTCAACCCGCGCTCCGAAGACGAGCAGGTGGCCTACGACGTGCTTCACGGCACCCGCGCCGGTACCGCCAAGCCGGAAGCCATCCTGCTGGTTCTGGATTCCACCAATCTGGCACGCCATCTCATGTTGGCCGCGCCTATCCTCGCGCTCGGCCTGCCCACCCTGATCATTCTGAACATGGCCGACGATCTGCGCAACCGCGGCGGCAAACTCGATCTGCGCAAGCTCTCCCACGAACTCGGCGCCCCCGTGACCCTGATCAGCGCCCGCGCCGGCGAAGGCGTCGACGAGGTCTTCGATTTTCTGGCCGGCGCCATGGCCAAGCCGCTGCCTACCCTGCTGCCGATGCTGCACGACGTGCCCAAGTGCCGCGAGTGGGCCGGCGTCGTCGGCTCCAAAGCCGGCTATCTTCCGCCCATCGCGCCCAAATGGACGCGCCGTCTCGACGCGGTTTTCCTGCACCCCGTCGCCGGCCCACTGCTCTTCCTGTTCGTCGTGGTGGGCGTCATCCGTACCATCTTCATGGCGGCCCTCCCCCTCTCTAACGCCGCCCAGATGGCCATCGCCATCAGCGGCAAGTGGATTGCAGCTACCCTGCCCCCGTCCTTGCCGACTTCTCTGATTGTGGATGGCGTCTGGAAAGGCGTCGGCAGCGTTCTGGTGTTCCTCCCGCAAGTGCTGTTGCTGTTCCTCTTCATCGGAATTCTGGAAGATTCCGGATACCTGGCGCGCGCCGCGCTGATCGCCGACCGCACCATGGCGCGAGTCGGCTTGCAGGGCAAGAGTTTCATTCCGCTGCTCTCGGCCTACGGTTGCGCCGTGCCGGCCATCCTGGCCACGCGCACCATCGAGAACAAACGCGACCGCATCGCCACCATTTTGATCGCACCGTTCATGACGTGCTCGGCGCGCCTGCCGGTCTACGCGCTGCTGATTGCGGCGTTCATTCCGGATCGCCACTTCATCGGTTCGGTGATCACCGCCCAGGTGGCCGCTTTACTCGGACTCTATCTGATCGGCTTCCTTGCCGCCGTAGTCACCGCGCGTCTGCTGAAGTCGAGCGTGCTCAAGAGCGCGCAGGCGCCCTTCCTGCTGGAGATGCCGAGTTATCGCTGGCCCACGGTGCGGTCGCTCGGGTTGCGCCTGCTGGATCGCGCCAAGGTATTCCTGCAACGCGCCGGGACCGTCATCCTGCTGGTCACCGTGGTCCTTTGGGTGATGGCTCACGTGCCCTACAGCGGCGGCAAAGAGCCCATCGAACACAGCCTGGCCGGCACCATGGGCCGTACCATCGAACCGTTGATCAAGCCGCTCGGCTTCAACTGGAAGATCGGCATCGGCCTGATCACGTCGCTCGCCGCGCGCGAAACCATCATCAGCACCCTGGGCACGATTTACGGCATGGACCCGGATTCGCACGGCCTCGATTTGCAGAAAGCCCTGCGCCAGGACCTCACCCCCGGCGGCGCCGTCGCGCTGCTCATCTTCTTCGCCTTCGCCATGCAGTGCATGTCCACCGTGGCTGTGGTGCGCCGCGAAACCGGCGGATGGAAGTGGCCCATCCTGCAATTCGCTTACATGGGCGTGTTGGCCTACGTGGGCGCCTTCATCGCGTTTCACGCGATTGGCTGAGATGTGGGGCAGGCCGTCTTCCTGGCGCGCGCGAGCACTGGGTTGCCGAAGCGGGCCCTGTCCACACAGTGTTTTCAGAGCAAATCAATGATGGATTCGATGGTGATCGACCTCATCTGTGCGATCTCGGAGAGAATGCCCTGAAGCGTGCCGGTCTTGAGCGGGTTGTGCAGGGGGACCGTGATCGTATGGACCGGCGGTCCCTTGTGCCGCAACCTGACGTAGCTGCCCTTTTGATGGATCACCCCATAGCCGAGGCGCTCCAGTGCGCGGATTACACGATCGCCGGATACGCCGCGCGGCAATTTCATGCGGCTTCGACCGGGATCAACTCGTCCTTTACATAGTGCAACTGCACTAGCCGGGGATGCACCGGGCCGTCTTCGAAGTGGACCGATATTGCTTCAAGGACATTAGCACGAAGTTCTTCCCATGTCTCTGCTTCGGTGAAGATGCCATGGCCAGGCGCGCGCGCGGAATAGCCACCTTCCTCAGCGTCGCGAACTTCGAAGATTAGCTCCATGCCCATAGAATACCTGACGCCGAGGGGGATGGCGTCCCGTACCCATCGATTTATCGCGCTGCCAAAACCGCTGCCGGTGAAGGCTACACCGCCATTCAGTGAACAGTATCGCGCTACTTGCCTTCGCCTTCCACGATATCGCCGGCCGCCTTGCCGGCCGCTTCCTGAAATACTTTGGTGAAGAACTCGCGCGCTCCCGGCGAGCAGCCGATGTGCAGGCTGTCCATGCCGTCCTCCACGAAGCCCAGATAGCCTTCCCAACCGAGATCGCTGAGCACGAAGCGCAGGCATTCCAGTTCCGCCGGGGGCAGCGCGGAGTAATCGATATCGAACACATGCCCGGAGCAGTGGGCCAGCGCTTCCGGCTTGCCCTTCTGGTTGGCGTAGTCCTCCGGTTCCACCAGCGCGGTAACTATCAGCGGGCGGAACGGCCCCTTCGCCCCCATCTCCTCATACAGGCGCCGCGTCTCGAAGGCGATGTAGGCCAGCGTGCCGATGGCCGAGGGCGAGGCCTCGGAGAGGTAATCCGAATCGGCGGGAAGATTCACGGCGTAGCCGAAATAGTTGGGCCGTCTCAGAGCTTTGACCAGTTTCTGCCCCAACGCGGCGCGAATATCGTCGCCGCTGCGGAACACCAGGTCGTCCTTCTTGAGCCACACGCTGAGCCGGTGCGGCGCGCGGGCATTGGTGACGAAGTCGCTCTTATAGCCCTGCGCCAGGCGCGCGAACTCCGCCGGATCGCGGCGATACAGCGCCAGCAACTGCTCGGCGCGCCGGATGCGGAACCAGTAAGTCGGCGAATAGTCGCGCTGCATCTGCTGCTGAATGGCGTCGTACAACTCGCGGTTCCAGGCGGGACTGTGGGAGAAGAACATGCGCGCCACGGTCATCTTGCCGGTGGGAATGCCGCGGGCGCGCCGCGTGATTTCCTGCATCATCCCCACACATCCCTGGCCGCAGTGGTACGCAAACACGGCCCAATCCTGCCCGCCGAACTTGCGCTCCATCCCCGCCAGATAGTGCGCCGCCGCCGGGATGGCGCGCTCCGGCAGCATGCGGTCGTCGCGCACCAGCACTTTGTACGGTGTTTTTCGCGTGACCGTGCGGTAAGTTGGCTTTCGTTTGCCCTTGGCCTTCACCGGAACTTTGTCGCGCGTCGTCTTATATCGCGTGGCATAAGTCACCTTGAGGCCCATGCTGACGGCCGTGGCGCCAGAGATCTGCATGATGCCTTTGGGTCCGGTGGCGCTCTGCGCCGTGGGGTCGCCCCAGCTCTCCAGATAGCAGATGGCCTCGATTACCGAGGCCGGCATGCCGCTGGCCGCCGCCGCCGAACGGAATAGAGCCTGCAATTTTGGATTGCCGGTGACGCGCTTGGCGCCGGGCAGCGCCCCTGACTCGCGCATGATGCTGAACGTCTGCGATTCGATCATCCGCTCGGTGCGCACGTCCAACAGCTCCTCGGAGATATCGTCGCGGGAGATGCCGACGCCGGACACGCGATTGGTCGGCGTGAAGTGACTCTGTCCACCCGCGTGCACTAACGGTATCAGCGCCAGCAGGAAGACGTAGGGAAATTTCATTTCGTTATTCAGAACCAGTGTAGCCTTAAGCGCGCATGCATTGGCTACATTCTGTGAGACGTGCGCAGCATCGGTAACGGTACGCACGGGGACGGTGAGCTTACTTGCCGGCCGGAGTCCACACCGCGAGCGTTCTGCCGTCCCCCGGAGTGCTGGCAAATTCGCTGGGCCGCGGCTGGCCGGGCGACGCAAAGCAGGTGGTCAACCGCTTGCCCTCCAGTGCCCAGATGCCGTACTGCGGCTTGCCGTCGGCGAGAACGTAGTCCATCGTCTTGGGCGTGTGCGAACGGTCCACCGCGTACCTGGCTTGGAGAACCACCTGCGGGCCGAACTGGACGGTGACTTGGTTCGCCGTCGCGATCCGCTTGCCGTATTTGAGCATCGACTGGGGCAAGGCTTGGCCGTCGCGCACCAGCGAAACCGGGGTCCAAACACCAGCCAACTCGGCGGCGGAGTCGCCCGCCGGCGAACCCGATGCGGCCGATGCATCCGCCGCAACCGGTTCATCCACCACCAACCCCCGCTGGAAGGTCTCTAGAGCAATCCCCGTACCGGGTGGCGCGGCGAACTCCCGCGGACGCTCGGTGCCGCGCGTCGTCAGGCAGATCTTCCACGTGTCGCCGTCCAGTTCGTAAATGCCGAAGGAGGTGTTTCCCTTCTCCGGACCTTCGTCGAAATGCAGTTCGAAACTCTTGGGCGCTGTGGCTTGGTGGACCACCACCGATCCTTCATAGGTCGCGCCCATGGCGATGGTGGTGAAGCGATTTCCGCGCACCACGATCCGCGCGCCCCCTCTGGACATTTTCTGCCCGTCCATTTCCAGCGACACGATATTCCAAGTCCCCTGCAACCGATCGAGATCCCGCCCCATGAATTCCCTCCGTTCTTTCTTCAAGGAAAGACACCAGTGATTATATCCGCACCGCCGCCCATCCCCAGAATGCGTTCTCTGCGCTTATCTCTGCGTCTGCGCGTCTCTGCGTTGAAGCCCATCCCTCACCATCCCGTCTGCTCCATGCGGCGGAGAATTTCCGCACTGTATCCGTTCATGCGGACGGGCTTGCGGCGCAATGGGGAGGGGATCACGGCAGCCAGGCGCGCCGCCTGGTCGCGATTCACCCTCGCCGCCGGAATGCCGTACCAGCTTCGCGCCGCCGCTTCCGCTCCGTAGACCCCCGGGCCCCATTCGATCACGTTCAGATACAGTTCCAGGATGCGCTTCTTGGGCAGGACCCATTCCGCTAGCGGCGCCAGCGTGAACTCCACGGCTTTGCGCGCCACGCTCCGGCTGGTGGTGAAGAACAGGTTCTTCACCAGTTGCTGCGTGATGGTGGAACCGCCGCGGCCCAGCCGCCCGTCTTCCACGTCCTGATCCACCACCTTCCGCACCTCCTTCCAATCGATCCCGTGGTGCTGGAAGAAACGTCCATCCTCGGCCGAGATGACGGCGTGTTGCAGGTCGGGAGCGATGCGCCCTAGCGGCGCCCACTGCTGGCGCTTCGTGTAGGGCTTGCGGCGGACCCAGGCCTCGATGCGCCGCTGGGCCTGCACCATGGTGACCGGCGGATCCACCCAGCGGAGCGCCACCAGCGCGGTCAGGCTGACCAGATAGAATGCGGCAATCAGCGCCACCAACCAGATCAGGATGGCGCGCAGCCAACTGCCTAACCAACCGCGTTTGCGTTTCCCACTCGTGCGCACGTTACGATGGTAACAACCCTGGAACGATGACCAGACTAGATCGCTTTCTCGCGTACTTGGAATCGCGCCGCCTCACCGTCTGTGCGATCGCCGCCCTGTTGACCGCAAGCATCGCCTGGGTGGATTGGCAACTCCCGGACGTCTCGATCGGCTTCCTCTACCTGTTCCCGATCCTGCTGGCCGCGCCCGCGCTCAACACCTGGCAGATTCTGCTGATGGCGGCGTTCTGCGGCTTCCTCCGCGAGGCCTTCGACCCCCTGAGGTTCGCCCGCGGCGCGTCCGAACGCATCGCCGTCGTGACCGCGGGGTACGCCATGACCGGCTTCTTCGTGACCGCGCTGAACCAGCGCCGGCGCAATCTGGCGGACCATCTGGCGGAACGCGAGCGGCAGATCCGCCTGCGGCAGGAGGCGGAGCAGCAGGTGCGCATCCTGATCGAGACCAGCCCGCTGGCCATCCTCACGCTGGATCACTCGGGCCGGATCGCCCTGGCCAACGAATCGGCTCGCGAGGTATTCGGTTTTGAAGACGAATCGCTGCAAGGCAGCGATGTGGCGCCCTACCTGCCGATTCTGTACCGCATGTTGAAGAACCCTCGCTCGGCCCCCAACCTGCGCACCAATGTGGAATGCAAGGCGCATCGGCGCAACGGCGAGGTCTTCCTGGCCCACGTGTGGCTCTCCACCTACCACACCTCGCAAGGAGCGGGGCTGGCCGCCGTCGTCTGGGACGCCAGCGAGAACCTGCGCGATCGCGAGGGCTCGGGCGTCGATTCGATGATGGCCACATCGCGCGTTCTGATCGGCGCCATTTCTCATGAGATCCGCAATCTGGCTTCGGCCGCCGCGTCGGCCCACGCCCGCCTGGCCGCGGAATGCCCGGTTCAGGGCAACGATCAGTACCAGGTGCTGGGAACTCTGATCCAGGGGCTGGAGAAAATCGCGTCCTCGGGCCTGCGCGCCGCCTCGGATCGCGAGGCGGTGGTGGCGGACCTCGGCACCGTGCTCGACGAAGCCCGCATCGTCATCGAACCGGGACTGCGCGAGGCCGGCATCTCGCTGATCTGGGAGGTGGGCGACCGATTGCCGCTGGTGCAGGCCGACCATCACAGCCTGTTGCAGGTCCTCGTCAATCTGGCGCGCAATAGCATACAGGCTCTGGAGGGCCGCCCGGTTCGCGAGGTGCGCATCTCCGTGGCGGTGGAAAGCGACCTGGTGGCGATCCAGTTCCGGGATTCCGGCCCCGGCGTGGCGCAGCCTGACGAGCTCTTCCGGCCCTTTCAGGCAGGAGCACATTCCGTCGGACTGGGCCTGTACATCTCGCGCGCCATCCTGCGCGCCCACGGTGGCGGACTGCGCTACAATCCCGATGGGCCCGGCAGTTGCTTTACAGTGGAGTTGTGGCCGGTGGAGAATCAGGTGGAAGCATGATGCCAGTGAACGAGCCGGCCAACCGGCCGATCCGCGCCCTGCTGATCGACGACCACGCGCTTTTCCGCCAGAGCGTGGCCCAGTCGCTGGCCGCCGATCCGAATCTATGCGTCGAGCATTGCGCCAGCATCCGGGAAGCCTTGACGCTGCTCTCGCAGCGGACGTTCGATCTGGTGCTGTTGGACCACGATTTGGGCGCGGAGCGCGCCTCGCAGTTTCTACCCGCAGCCCGGCAGATCGGCTACGAGGGCCGCGTGCTGGTGGTCACCGCCTGGGTCAGTGACACCGAAGCCCGGCGCCTCTTGCGGCAGGGCGTGAACGGCATCTTCCTCAAGCAGGGAGAACTCGGCGAACTGGCCGCCGCGATCCGCACGGTGGCCGCCGGCGGCAGTTGGCTCGACCGCTCGTTCGCCGCGCTCGGCGAAGATCCGGCGGCCGCGCCGCAGGCCGCCGCGCCGGCCTTCAACGATCGGCAGCGCGAGGTGCTGCGCTTCGTCCTGGAAGGGCTGTCCAACAAAGAGATTGCCTGGCGGCTGCAAATCTCGGAAAGCTACGTCAAGGCCATCCTCCAGAGCCTGTTCCAGAAAACCGGCGTGCGCACGCGCGGCCAACTGGTGCGCGTGGCCGTGGAACAGTACGAAGATCAGTTGTAGACCGTCCCAGAGTGTACGAAAGATAGACTATCGGGGTCACACTCGTTCGCGATACCTTAGTCCATACTCTTCGCCGGATCTCAGACCCGGCAACCGAGGCAATAGGGGTGAGTGTCGCTGTCGCGCACCACTTGGATTGCGGGGATTTTTACGGGTGAATCGCGAAATCATCAGGCCGCTTGCGGCATGGGATACGGGTGTCTGTTCCACCCCGGTCCTCCAGCCGGGCACCGTTCTGTCCGCGTGCCGGATTGTTCGCCATAACGCGCCCGGCGCCGAACCTTACGTGGTGGAATTCGATTCCGCCGGCCATGGCTACTCCTGCCCTCTGTTCACCTTTCAGGCGCGCACCCAAGCCCTCACCGCCGCGGTGGATAGACAGCCCCTCGAATGCGCCGTAGCGGTTTAGGATTAGGACGGAGCATAGCCCCGCCCACGGGCTAAAATGAGAGCGTGCATCCCGCGACCCATGTTGTTCCCGAGCTTCTTGAGAAACTGCACATCGAGCCAGTAAATTCCGGCGCCTGCCATGGAGATTGGATCGCCGAACCCACGGGCAGCGAGCTGATTTCCTTCACTCCCGCCACCGGCGAACCGTTGGCCCGCGTGCGCATGGCGGGTCCGGCCGATTACGAGGCCGTGATGGCGCGCGCCGCCGGAACCTTTCTCGAATGGCGCATGATGCCCGCTCCCAAGCGCGGCGACATCGTGCGCGAAATCGGCAACGAGTTGCGCGCCCATAAGCAGGACCTGGGCGCACTCGTCTCCCTGGAGATGGGCAAGATCCTGCCCGAAGGCTTGGGCGAAGTGCAGGAGACGATCGACATCGCCGATTTCGCCGTCGGCCTCTCGCGCCAGCTTTACGGCCTCACCATGCACAGCGAGCGCCCCGGGCATCGCATGTACGAGCAGTGGCACCCGCTCGGCATCGTGGGTGTGATCAGCGCCTTCAACTTCCCGGTGGCGGTGTGGGCGTGGAACGCCATGATCGCGGCGGTGTGCGGCGATTGCGTGCTCTGGCGGCCCTCGTCGGAGACCCCGCTGGCGGCCGTCGCCGTGCAAAAGATCGTCAACCGGGTCTTCGACCGGCACGGCTTGAAGGGCGTGTTCAATCTGGTCATCGGACCGAGCCAGCCGGTGGCCGAGAGCCTGGTTCGCGACCCGCGCATTCCACTGGTCAGCTTTACCGGGTCCACCGAAGTGGGCCGCCACGTTGCCGATGTAATCGCGCAGCGCCTGGGCCGGTCCATCCTGGAACTGGGCGGCAACAACGGCATCATCGTGATGGACGATGCCAATCCCGACCTGGTGCTGCGCGCCGTTCTGTTTGGCGCCGTCGGCACGGCCGGACAGCGCTGCACCACCACGCGCCGCCTCTTCCTGCAACGCGGCATAGCGCCCAGGATCACCGAGGCGCTGGTCCGCGCTTACGGGCAGGTGCGCATCGGGCATCCGCTCGACGAGCAGACCATCATGGGCCCGCTGATCAACCGCCGCGCCGTGGAGGATATGCTGGACGGACTGCGCCGCGTGCGCCAGCAGGGGGGCGAGATCCTGTTCGGCGGCGAGGCGCTGGAGGGCTGCTACGTGCAGCCGACGCTGGTGCGCGCGCAGCCCGGCATGCCGATCCTCAAGGAAGAGATCTTCGCGCCCATCCTGTACCTGATCGAGTTCGACACTCTCGACGAGGCCATTCGCTGGCACAACGATGTGCCGCAGGGCCTGTCGTCGGCCATGTTCACCGCCAATCTGATTTCAGCCGAGACCTTCCTCAGCCATCGCGGCAGCGATTGCGGCATCGCCAATATCAATATCGGCACCAGCGGCGCCGAAATCGGCGGCGCGTTCGGCGGCGAGAAAGATACCGGCGGCGGGCGCGAATCGGGCAGCGACTCGTGGAAGGCCTACATGCGCCGGCAGACCAATACGCTCAATTGGTCCAGCCAACTGCCGCTGGCGCAGGGCATCGAATTCAAGTTCTGACAGCGCGGCTCGGTCTTCTGGGCGGCGCGCGGGCACGAATTGCTCAGAAGCGGACCTCGGGGCGTTTGGCGCACCGCCGGCCTCTGTGAGCACCGCGGACGGCAGTGGTGCATCTTCGCGGAGGTGAGAAGAGGTGAACGCCTTCCGATCTCCGGGATCGTGCGGAAGACGGCAAGCTGGCCGGCCGTTCACCACCTCGCGATCCAGGAAGGCTGTCAGTTCAGGGTGCCGGGATCGCGTGACATGCGCTTGAGCAGGCATTCACCGCCGGACATGCAAGCCCTCGGCATACTGAGTCCTTCGACGGTCACCTCCTGAATCGCAGTCAGGAATTCCTGGCTGCCAAGAACACCAAGCGGGAACTCGAAGGTGACTTTCCGGCCGTCCTCCGCGAACCAGGAACCGCCCACCAGGCTGAATTGCGCCGGATCGTCAGCGCCACGAATTGCGACTCTCAATTCCGCACCGGCAAGCGTCAGTATAAGGCCTTCTTGACTGAAACCATCGCCATAAAAAATATGCATTTCGAGTTTCTTCCATTCTTGTCCAGGTTGGTTCGCTCGAACAACCGTTTGAAATGGATGCCTTCCTCTCTAAGTATAGCTGCCTGGCGAACGTGATTCCAGGCCGAAAGCTCCGGACCAGCGGCGTGGCGGCGCCACGGACCGTAGATGGAAACTGTCCCTGATCGAGTTCGAAACGGAGTGGAAGTGCGCTGAGGGGAGACCCGGTGAAGGTCCTCTCGGCGGTCAGCGGCAAGGGCGCCAGCGTGAGTGCGTCTATGGCACCGGAGGAAGGGAGCGCTACGGATTTTGGAGGCCTCGATTAGCTCGCTTTACGGAGCGCGTCTTCGACGGCATCTGGATGATGGGCGATGACTGCAAGAAGAACGCGCGCTGGACCATCCGGCTGGGTTCGGCCTTGCTCCCAGTTTCTGACCGTTGCGGCGGTGAATCCGAAGCGCACGGCGAACTTGGATTGGCTTAGGCCGAGCTTCTGGCGGATAGCCCGCACGTTGATCGGGGTCGCGCGATCCACCTGGACGTAGGTGACGCGGATGCCTGGAACGTGCTCACCTCTGGCCCAGGCGAGGGCTTGGTTGAGGCTGGCCAAAAGGCGGCGGCCGGCGGCCGTGCTTTTCGGCGCGCGCTTCTTGGCTTTGGGTTTGGATTGCGTCGGCATAGCGGCTATTTCCTCCTGTCGTGTTCGGCTCTGATCGCGGCAACCGTTTTTCGCGCTGCCTTTTTCTCGGCGGCGGATAGGTTCGCTTTCTGGTTCTTGGCGTAGATGTCAAGCGCGTACAGCGGGATCGATTGGTTGTGGTAGTAGTAGATCACTCGCGCGCCGCCGGACTTGCCTCTTCCGGGAAGCGCCCATCGGAGCTTCCGGACCCCGCCTGTCCCGCGCACGACCACGCCAACTTCTGGGTTGCCGGCGAGGTAGATAATCAACGCGGCGCGTTCCGTCCCGCTAATCCCGAGGCGGACGGCGCTCGTCAGGAAGGTCTCGGTCTCGACCACCGCCATCGGCGGCATCATCGCCATACGCCACGATGCTACGCTATTCACGTATACGTGTCAAGCGTATCGCGCGCGCCGGAAACCGACCCTGGTTGAATTCGAAACGGAGAGGAAGTGCGCTGAGGGAGGGCGGGCGGGAAATCAGGAGGGGGAGGGG
>Ga0209014_10001607_pt1 | contig 13332 bp, 12 predicted proteins | sample BarGraNGADG00212_FD_184491 | JGI IMG/M metagenome (GOLD analysis project Ga0209014, IMG submission 184491) | Arctic peat soil microbial communities from Barrow, Alaska - Barrow Graham LP Ref core NGADG0002-212 (SPAdes) (version 2) | ecosystem: Environmental > Terrestrial > Soil > Wetlands >...
CCTGTGGACCACGTGACGGCACCCACGGCGATGGATGCCCCGTTCTGATCGAGACCAGTGACTGTTGCAGACGCCGTTTGCGCGACCTGAATCGTCGGCGATGAAAGCGTGACGGTGACTGTCGTGAGGACGGGTACGACCGGTTCCGTACCACTGCCGCCGCAGGAGAGAGTCGCGATCACGAAAACGGCGAGCCCGGCTCGACCGAACGACACTAAACGACAGGACATTGCGGGGCCTATAGGAGAAGAAGGTTCGATACTACCAGAACCGCCAGAAGCACAGTCGGAATTCTGCGGATCAGCTTTCCACGGTGACGGACCTGACCGAACTTCGCTGCGAGATCGTTGATCCGCAACCGGACACCTCCGTCCCTTCCTGCTCCACCTCACGCCGTGAGACTTACGCGGCTGTCAAGGCACGCTTCAGTCATCGCGTAGCGCCATGTTGGGACGGAGGGCCAGCTCATTATGACCGTCACTTTGGGCTCTCACCGTGAATGCGGCGTCAAAGGCTCGAAGGACAAGCGGTTATATAGCTCGTGTCTGTCCTGAAACCCCGGTGTCATCCCGAGTGAGCGGAGCGAGTCGGCGGGAACTGCACGGCGCCCACGTGCAGATCCCTCGACGTCGCTCGGGATGACACCGTACGACGGGCGAGTCTCAGGATGGACACGAACAAACATGTTGCGCCGCCCCGTCGTGCGCCCGACGCAGCGCCGCGATGTCGAGCGTCTTCATTGGCAGCATCGCGTCGGGACGCCTCGGGGGACTGCTCGTGCGGCAGGTGCAAGTCCTCACGGTGATGCGTGGGTGGATCAGGCCGCCGCGGCGGTGATCGCCCTGGCGGGGGTCATGGCGGCGGGGGTGCTGCCAGCGGACGGGCTGGTGCGCGTGATGCCGTTCGGGCGCACCACACGCTTCGCGATGTTCCAGCTGTCGAGGAGCGCCTGGTCGCTGCCGGCGGCTTCCTTCACGAACGCGTCGAGCATGTGCACGACCTTGCGGGCGCGGGACAGCTGCTCGGTGAGGCGCGATGTCGCTTGCTTGATCCGCACACGACCCTGCGCGCCGTCGTACGCGGCGGAGCGCATCTGGTCCGCCGCCGTCTTGAGACGGTCGAGGAAGTCAGGCTTCCGGCCCGCGTCGATGAAGACCTGGGCGTGGGGCCGCGCCGCCTCCGCCATGCCGTCGGCGAGTGCGCCCAGCTGCTGGAGGGTGACCTTCTTTCGCGGGAGCGAGAACTTCACGAGCTCGGGCGCGTGGGAGAGCTCGAGCCTCGCGACCTTCACGATCGGCGCCATGTGATCACGGAGGAGCGCCGCGCGGGACGCGACCTGGATGGCGAACGCGCCCTTCCTGTCCCGCGTGTACTGGTTCTGCTCGGTCACCGTCGAGGCGAGCTCGCCGATGGCCTGCTCGAGCTTCTGTTGCGTTCCGCCGGTGATCACGCCGCCGAGTGCCGCCTTGTTGTCGTCGAGAAAGCGACGCGTGTTTTCGAGCGAGGCCAGCACGTTTCCCTGGTACGCCTTCATGGTCCTCTCCTCCGTTGACGTGACGGCGCGTGGATGAGCCCCCGGCCGTGCGCCGTCGTAAACCGGCGCGGGGGCGGTGTGTGCAGAAATGGGGTTGAGTGACCCCCATACTTTCTTAGGGAGTTTTCCACATGGGTTTCGCAAGAGGCAGTTTTTGCCTAGCGGTCTCGAGACCGGTCCATTCGGCAGGCGGGGGCCGTGGTTGCGGTGTTTGGTGCATCACGGGCGTGACTGCCGCCACCGTGCGAACCGACGCCGGCGCGGGGCGGTCCGCCGTGCCTGCGAGGCGGCCGACTGTTGCTGCGCCGCGTGCGAGTGTTTCCGCGGCGCGGATCGATGCCGCGGCGGCGCGGGCCGTGTCCTCCGGGCCGCGGCCGGTTGCCCCTGGCTCGCGGGTCACTGCCTCCGCATCACGGTCCGCCGCGTCCGTGGCGCGATCAACTGCCTCCGGACCGCGGCAGCGTGTTTCCGTGTCGCGGCGAGCTGTTTCCTCGGCGCGGACCGAGGTCTCCACGGGACGGCGCAATGCCGCTCGTGCTCGGACCACTGCGTCCGCGGCGCGGCGCATCGCCACCGTCTCGCGGTTGAATGCCTCCTCGGCGCGGTCAAATGCCTCCTCGCGTCGGACACGTGCGTCTTCGGCTCGGCGGGATGCGCCCTCGGCGCGGCGCATTGTGTCCACGCCGTGGACCGCTCGTTCCGTGTCGCGGTTCAGCGTCACCGTGTCGCGGCTCACCGCTCACGTGTCGCGGATCATTCTTCAATGGATGTGGCGTCGACGGGATGTGTGCGTTGCCACCATTGAGGTCTGGGTTGGCGCTCCACCTCGGCGGCGGTAGATTCGTCGCCATGCGCACATTCACCCGCTGCACCCTGATCGTCATCACGCTGCTCGCCGCCTGCGCGTCGCCACGCGTCACCACCTCCACGACCAACGAGCCGCCGCTCGCCGGGAAGCGCGTGGAGTCGCGACGAGGCGTAGTGGTCACGGCGGCAACCGACGCCTCGGCAGCGGGACTCGCGATGCTCGAGCAGGGCGGCAACGCGATAGATGCCGCCGTGGCGGCGTCCTTTGCGCTCGGCGTCGTCGATCCATCGCAGACGGGACTCGGCGGATACGCCGTCGGGGTCGCGTGGATGTCGAAGGAGCATCGTGCAGAAGTAATGGAAGCGATGGGTCAGGCCGGGGCGGATCCGGCGTGGGGACAACCCGATCCTCCCCGCCCTGCGGCAGCGGCAGCTGCGGCGGCTGTGCCAGACGGCGGCCGTGAAGCGCGCGCGCCGCGCAGCGCACTCGTGCCCGGCTTCGTGGCCGGGTTGCTCGAGTGGCAGGCCGCACGCGGCAAGTTGCCACGCGCCGCTGTGCTGGCGCCGGCAATTCGGTTGGCGCGCGATGGATTCATCGTCGGTCCGCTCAATCACCGGCTGTTCACATCGTCAATCGACAAGCTCAAGGTCGACTCCGAGGCAGCCGCGCTCTTCATGCCCGGCGGCCAGGTGTTGCGCGTGGGCGATCGGTTGATTCAGACGAAGCTGGCTGGTCTGCTCGAGGCCATCGCGCGCGACGGTGCTTCCGCGTTCTATGCGGGCGACCTGCCGCGCGTCATCGCGGAGAAGACGCGCCGAGTGGGTGGGTTGCTGGATGCCGCCGACTTTGCGACGTACAAGCCCGCGATGCGACGTCCCACGTGCAGCACGTACCTCGGCTATACGGTCGTGGCTGCGCCGTCGCCGGTGGCTGGGCCGTCGATGTCGGAAGTGCTGCATCTCGCGGAGCGCAGTGGCTTGACGCGCATGGGGAATCCCACCCTCGACGCGGATGCCGCGGTGAAGATGGCGGACGCAATTCGCGTCAGCCTCGCCGATCGTCGGCTGGTGGGTGGACATCCGGACTGGCTTCCCGGTCCGGTGCGCGGCATCACCAGCGACGCCTTTGCGGCGACGCGCGTTGCACTTCTCAGCGGTCCATTCCGCGACACACTGCCTCGTGGCGACGCGTGGGCGTTCGAGAAAGAGCCGCTTCCGGCGGCGTGCGCCTCGATGGATTCGTACGCGGAGACGCCGCGCCCTGCCGCCGCGCCGGCCGCCCGCGACGACGCCGAAACACTGGGCAGCCAGACCACGCACATGGTAGTCATCGACGCCGACCACAACGCCGTGTCGCTGACGTCGAGCGTGGGCGTGTTGTTCGGCTCGGGCGTCTATGCTGGCGGAATCTTCCTCAACTCGAGCGGCAGCCTCTTTTCGCGCGGCGAGCGGAAGCCGGGTCGCAAGCCGGGCAGCGGCATCGCACCCACACTCCTGCTCGAAGGGAACGAGGTGAGGATGGGCGTGGGTGCGGGCGGTTCGGCGTACATCACGACCGCGGTGCCTCAGATAATCCTCCGCGTGGTGGGCTGGGGACAGGATCCATACGCAGCGCTCGCCGCGCCGCGGTTCCATCCCTCCGCCAACGGGCGAGCGCTCGAGATCGAGCAGGGATTCGCGTTGCCGGTGTATGGCGCGCTGCGAGCACATGGCTATGTGCCCACGAACAAGGTGTCGAATCTGCAGTTCGCCGGCGTGGCGGTGGCGTGGGTGCGGCCGGACGGAGTGATCATCGGAGCCGCGGATCCGCGGCGGGACGGGGTGGCGGCGGGTTTGCGATAAGCATCAATACCGCAGCGCGTACTGGAGCTTCACCAGGAGTTGGTTCGAGTCGAAGGCCCATCGCCGCACGCCCGTGATCGGGTCGGCCGTGCGCAGGTTGTGGTTGTAGACCACGAACAGGTCACCCACGGCACTGAACGTCCAGCGCAGGCGCGTGTTCGTCCCCACGTCGCGGTTCTCGTTGTCGTACTGCACGAAGCTGTTCACCTGCAGGTCCGGCGACACATTCACGCCAAGGCGCGTTCCGATCAGATCCTGCGTGAAGTGCCCCTCGCGGAGCCGGCCGGCGTTGCGCGCTCCCGTGAGCTCCACGATGACGAGCGCCGACGGCTTCCACGCCGCGCTGAGCTCCCACTCGTCGAGCTTTCCGCTGTAGAAGTTGCCGAACCACCAGGTGAGCTGTCCGCTGAACTGACGCTTGGAGGCGAGCCCGCCCTCGAACCGGTAGCGGTTCCAGCGATACGATCCCATCGGGATCGTCACACCGTCCGCGATCTCGAACGGCGCAGTAAGCCGCTCGCCGGTGGGCACGACGTTGAACTCGAAGCGGTCGCCGCTCTCGAGACCCCAGTTCACCGGCGACATGAACACCTCGTAGCTCTGCCACTGGCCGTCGAGTCCCGCGACATAGGTCGCCTCGATCTCGTGGAACATCTGTCGGACGTGCAGTGGCCCGATGGGGCGCGACGGGCGTGGCTGGTAACCAATGCCGAGCGTGGCGATCTGCACGCCGGAGCGTGGCACGAAGCCGAGCGACGGCTGGAACGCGTCGCCCAGCCGCTTGTAGGTCGCCGCGATCTCCCAGAGGTCGTTCGGGTAGTCCAGCTTTCCGCCCCACGCCGTGCGATCGCCCGCGAGCCCCTCACGGTTCATCGCGAGCGCCCACGCGCCGGCGAGGAAGTTCTTGTCCCCGAACAGGCGCGAAGTCTGGTAGGTGAGGTCCGGACCCGCGAGCCAGGCGTTACGCCCGCCGAGGGGATCGCCAAAGGTGGCGATCATCCCAACCGTCGATTCGCTCAGCACGTTTTGCTTGAGCCGCACGACGCCCATGGCGTTGCCCGTGGAGAGCGTGTCCACGTCACCCGTTCGCACCACCAGCGCGCCGAAGTTGGTTCCACCAAGCCGCCCGTTCACTTTACCACCGGCCTCGATCGGAATCTGCTGGCCGTTCAGGAGTCCGATGCGGCGGCTGAAGAACGGTACGACGTCCTCGCTGAGCCCGAGCCCGAAGTCGAAGATGTCCGCGCCCTCGAGGAAGAAGGTGCGCTTCTCGGGGAAGAACAAAGGGAAGCGCGTCAGGTTCGTCTGCCGCGAGTCGACCTCGGTCTCCGCAAAATCCGTGTTCACCGTCAACGACCCGAGCGTGTTCGCGCCGAGGCGCTGCGTGGCGTCGACGCTCGCGTGGTTCTGGCCGCGCCACCCCGCGCCGGGGGCCGCGATACTTCCGCCCCCGGTGAACGCCGGCCGTACGGTGAGGCCGAGCCCGAGGTCCAACGGCGGCACGCCGATGAGTAGCCCCGCGCGACCGACGCTCGTGACCAGCGCATCCTGCACCGCACCGGCCCAGCGGTCGGTCTCCTGAAGGCGCTGGATGCTCCGCTGCACGTTGAAGCCCCACGCGGAGAGCCCCTTCCGGAACATGAGGCTCTTCACCGGGATCAGGATCTCGACCGACCATCCCGTGGGGGTCCGGGCGGGCGCCGCTTGCCACACGGCGTCCCAGTTGGCGTTCTCGCTCTGCCCCTGGTCGGTGACGAGGGCATCATAGCGAGCGCCATCCGGGTTCACGGCGAAGACGTAGCCGGAGCGGCCGTCGCCGTAGGTGTCGAGGACGATCTTGACGTGATCCTCGCTCGAAAGCGACGCGTCACGCTGGCGCGCGAAGCTCACGATGCGGCCGGGCTCCGGATCGTCGGCGCGGATGCCAATGACGATGGCGTCCGGCGTCGCCAGGACGCGGACGACCGTTCGGCCCGTCGGTACGGCCCCTTCGTGGGGCTCGACCTGTGTCAGCTCCGCGGAGTCGGCGCCCGCCCAGGCGGAATCGTCCAGAAGCCCATCGAGCCGAATCCCACCTGGGGCAGCGCCTACGCGGAGCTGTGGCCGCGCCGCGGCGGCCGACCGTTTCAACTCAACCTGATATCCGTTCTGCGCGGCAACCGGCGCCGGAAACAAGAGGGTGGCGGCCACCGTAATAGCAGAAGAGAGGAGACGAAACGTCCTCTGCAGATGATCCTGCAGAACGGTGGTCACACCGCCCCTGCCCAGTGTCGCATGCGCCAAGCTACCATGATGCCAGCCCCCTCGCTTAGGAGGCGGATCGAGGGGAACCGTGCTCGCTTCGGGACTGCCGAAGACAGCCAGCAGCTAGGCGATTCCTCGCGCCGCGCGGGCCCACAGTTCGCCGAGCTGGTGGACGGGACCGACTCCACGTCCGACCCGCAAGTCGGCGCCTCGCGTAATGGAGGCGGCAACGAACTGCTGGGCCTCGGCGCACGCCTGAGGCAGCTCGCGTCCCCGTGCGAGCAGCGCCGCGACTGCCGACGACAGAGTGCAGCCCGTCCCATGGATGCCCGCGCTGGGAACTCTCGGTACCCGTAGCTCTCGCACCACCCGCCCATCGTGGAGCACGTCGACGGAGGCTTCCGCGTCGGCAAGATGCCCGCCGGTGACCAGCGCCGCGCCAACGCCGCGCGCTACCAACAGGCTGGCCGCCGCGCGCGCCTCGGCGACGGATCGCGGCGCCGCGATGCCCAGCAGCGCACCGGCTTCATCCGCATTGGGCGTGACGACGGTGACGAGCGGCAACAGTTCGTCGCGCAGCGCGACCAGAGCGTCCGTGTCCAACAGAGGCGCGCCCGTGGTGGCACGCAGCACTGGATCGAGCACGACGAACGCTGGCCGGTAGACGCGCAGGACGGCGGCGACCGCCCGCACCGCGTCCGCGGCCCCCAGCATGCCGATCTTCACCGCGCCCACGCGCACGTCGGTGAACACCGCCTCGAGCTGCCGACGCAGGAAGTCCGCGGGCACCGGGAGCACGGCCGACACCTCGACCGTGTTCTGCGCCGTGAGCGCCGTGAGCACCGCACAGCCATACACACCCAGCGCGGCGAAGGTCTTGAGGTCTGCCTGGATGCCGGCGCCGCCGCTCGGATCGGAGCCGGCGATGCTGAGGACGTTGGGAACACGACTGCTCACCAGGCCTCCCTGGCGAGGGGCGCCCCGCGCGCGCGGTGTCCGTTGAGGATGCGCGCGGCGACGTGTGCAATCATGCCGGCACGTCGGGCTCCGGCAGCCGCACGACGCCGGCGGTGGGGCTGCTCGCACTCGCGTACGCGCGCACCGGCATGCGGCCGGCACGGCGCGCCTCGCGCCCCGCCTCCACCGCCTTGCGAAAGGCGCCGGCCATCGCGACGGGATCCCTCGCCTCCGCGAGTGCGGTGTTGAGGAGTACCGCGTCGGCACCCAGCTCCATCGCCTCGGCGGCCTCGCTCGGCACGCCGAGGCCTGCGTCGACCACGACGGGCACCGTCGCCTCCTCCACGATGATCTCGAGGCTCGCCCGGTTGAGAATGCCGCGGCCCGAGCCAATCGGCGAGCCGAGCGGCATCACCGTGGCGCACCCCACTTCCGCCAGCCGGCGCGCGAGCACCGGATCGGCGGGCATGTACGGCAGCACGGTGAAGCCGGCGTCCACAAGGATCTCGGCCGCGCGCAGCGTCTCGATGGGGTCAGGGAGGAGGTACTTGGCGTCGGGGATCACCTCGAGCTTCACCCAGCTCGTCTCGGCCATGGCACGCGCGAGCTTGGCAACGCGCACCGCCTCCTCGGCCGTGCGACACCCCGCGGTGTTCGGCAGGAGCTGGTACTCGGCCAGGTCGATCGCGTCGAGGATCCCGACGTGTCCTGGCGCGCCCAGCTCCACGCGGCGGATGCTCACCGTCACGATCTGGGCGCCGCTGGCGGCGATCGCCTCTCGCATGACGGCGAAGTCCTTGTACTTCCCCGTGCCCACCATGAGGCGGGAGTGGAACGTCCGTCCGGCGATGACGAGTGGATCGTCGGCGAAATCGGTGGCTGGCGTTCGCATGCGGCTCATCCTCCCTGCATCATGGTAACGATCTCGATCACGTCGGGCGCGGCCACGGGGATGTCGGGGATCTTGCCCGCGCGGTAGATCTCGTCGCCGTGCATCACCACGACCGTGCGTGAGTCCACGCGCAGCTCCGCGAGGAGTGCGTGCAGTGTGAGCCCGTCGCGGTGCGCGTACTGTTCTCCGTTCACGTACATGTGGCCTCCCGCGCCGCCGGATGCGGCGCCTGTTTGAGCGTGTCGGCGAAGTCGCGCGCCGCCTCCGCGGGATCGCGCGCGTCGAGCACGGCGCGCACGAGCGCGATGCGCGTGGCCCCCGCCTCGAGCACCTCGTCCACGTTGTCGAGCGTGATGCCGCCGATCGCGAACCAGGGGATGGCGACCGCGCGGGAGGCCATCTCGCGCACGTACGAGAGCCCCGCAGCCCTGCGCCCCGGCTTCGTCGGCGTGTCCCACACCGGCCCTACGGCGAAGTAGCTCGCCGCCTCCGTGATCGCGCGCTCCGCGTGCGCCGGCTCATGGCTCGAGCGGCCAATGATCAGGCCGGGGACGATACGCCGCGCCCACTCGACGGGGAGGTCCTGCTGTCCGAGATGCACGCCGTCGGCGCCGACGGCGAGCGCGACGTCGGCGCGGTCGTTGACGATGAAGGGGACATCAGCGTCGCGCGCCAGGCTGGCGACGCGCTCGGCGAGCCGCAGATAGGGGAGCGCCTCCAGCTCCTTGCAGCGGAGCTGGAGCACGTCAACGCCCCCCTCGAGCGCGGCGCTCACGCGCGCGAGGAATTCCGCCTCGGCGAGGTGCGCGCGCGGCGTGGCGACGAGGTAGAGCCTCCCGAGGGCATCGCGAGAAGCCATCACGCCACCCCTTCGGCAACTGACGCGGGGACGTACAACTCGCCTCCCGTCTCCCGGAACTCGCCCGCCTTGGCCTGCATGCCGGTGCCGATCGCCTCTTCTGCGCTCGTCCCGAGGCGGGCCGCATACTCGCGCACATCCTGGGTGATTTTCATGGAGCAGAACTTCGGACCGCACATCGAACAGAAGTGGGCCACCTTCGCCCCGTCGGCGGGGAGGGACTCGTCGTGATAGGCGAGCGCGGTCACCGGGTCGAGGGCGAGGTTGAACTGGTCGCGCCAACGGAAGTCGAATCGCGCCTTGGAAATCGCGTCATCCCACTCGCAGGCCCCGGGGTGTCCCTTGGCGATATCCGCGGCGTGCGCGGCGATCTTATATGCTATCACTCCGACCTTTACGTCGTCGCGGTTGGGGAGGCCGAGGTGTTCCTTGGGCGTGACGTAGCAGAGCAAGGCCGTGCCGTACCAGCCGATCTGCGCGGCGCCGATGGCGCTCGTGATGTGGTCGTAGCCCGGCGCGATGTCGGTGGTGAGCGGTCCGAGGGTGTAGAAGGGCGCCTCCTGACACCACTCGAGCTGCTTGTCCATGTTCTCCTTGATGAGGTGCATCGGGATGTGCCCCGGCCCCTCGTTCATCGTCTGGACGTCGAACTCCCACGCGATCTTGTTGAGCTCACCCTGTGTGCGCAGCTCGGCGAACTGCGCCTCGTCGTTGGCGTCGTGGATCGAGCCGGGCCGCAGCCCGTCGCCCAGCGAGAACGAGACGTCGTAGGCCCGCATGATCTCGCAGATCTCGCGGAAGTGCGTGTAGAGGAAGCTCTCCTTGTGGTGCGACAGACACCACTTGGCGATGATCGAGCCGCCGCGGGAGACGATCCCTGTCATGCGATTGGCCGTCATCGGCACGTAGCGCAGCAGCACACCGGCGTGCACGGTGAAGTAGTCCACTCCCTGCTCCGCCTGCTCGATCAGTGTGTCGCGGTAGAGCTCCCAGGTCAGCTCCTCGGGGACGCCGTCCACCTTCTCGAGCGCCTGATAAATCGGCACCGTGCCGATGGGGACCGCCGAGTTGCGGATGATCCACTCGCGGGTCTCGTGAATGTCCTTCCCGGTGGACAGGTCCATGACGGTGTCGGCCCCCCAGAGCGTTGCCCAGCGGAGCTTCTCCACCTCGTCGTCGATGGACGACCGGATGGCGGAGTTCCCGATGTTGGCATTGATCTTCACCTTGAAGGCCCGCCCGATGATCATCGGCTCGAGCTCGGGGTGGTTGATGTTCGCCGGGATGATGGCGCGCCCGCGCGCCACCTCGTCACGAACGAGCGTCGCGGGGACGCCCTCGCGCAGGGCGACGAACTCCATCTCGGGAGTGATCTCCCCGCGCCGCGCGTAGTGCATCTGCGTCACCGGACCCGTGCCGCGCAGCGTCGGGCGGCGCAGCCCGATGGGGATCTCGGCCCGCGCCACACCTCGTGGCGCCTCGTAGCTGCGCGCCACGTCCACCACGCTGCCGCGCGCGCGAATCCAGTCGCCGCGGAGCGCTGGAAGTCCCTCGTGCACGTCCAGCCCGCGCGGACCGCTGGTGTCGTACACGCGGAGCGGGGGCTCGCCCCCGGAGAGCGCAATCTCCCGGAAGGGCACGCGGACGCCGTGCGGGCCGAGCACGTGAACCTTCCGGGAATTCGGGAAGGCGTCTCCGTAGTCGGCGCCAACGGCGGGATGCGAGGGACGAGCGGTCGTGGGCATGGTGTCTCTCCTGCAGGCTGCGCAGTCGAGATCCGGACGGGACCGGTGACACGCGACACTCAACGCGCGCCTCCGGTACGGGTGGCGCACGAACGGATCCCTGATGTGGACTGGACGCGGTCGTCGCGACACGCCGCGCTCCCTACGCCGGTGTGATCCGGATCAGGTTCCAAGGGACTGTCTCAACCCCGCTGCACTCGTAGCGGGATACCCCTAGCGGCTGCGTGCAATCTAGCGGGAGGGCGCTCCGCCGCCAACGGCGCCCGGTGTATCTTTTCGGTCCCTCGCCAGCGGAGAATGACACATGGACGTGAAGGACAGCAACGGGAACACGCTCGCCGACGGAGACTCCGTCCTGGTCATCAAGGACCTGAAGGTGAAGGGATCGTCCGTGACGTTGAAGCGTGGCACCGTGATCAAGAACATCCGCCTCACCGATCGCGCTGGCGAGATCGAGTGCAACGCCGACAAAGTGAAGGGACTCGTGCTCAAGACCGAGTTTCTCAAGAAGGCCTGAGCCACGGCGTGTAGTCTTCGGCTTCAACTTGCCGCATCGCATCGACATCCATAGGGAGTACCGTGACCGCTCGCGCACTCACCCGCCCGTCAGGCGGAGCTGGACCGTCATTCGTCGCGCGCCTTCTGCCAGGAATCGCGCTGGCGGTCATCGTCGGTGTCATCTCGCTCGGCATCGCGGGAGTCGAGGAGCGTGTCTTCGGTCACCCGATCGTCGAGGGACTTGTCGTCGCCATCTTACTTGGCATGATCGTTCGCACCGTGTGGTTGCCACCGGCCTGGCTGGCAGCGGGAGTGAGCTTCACGGCCAAGCAGATCCTCGAGGTCGCCGTCTGTCTGCTCGGTGCATCGGTTGATCTGCAGCTGCTCTTCCGCGCCGGGCCGTCGCTCGCCGTGGGGATCGTGCTCCTCGTGGTGTTGGGGCTCTCCGCCAGTTACGGGATCGGCCTGGCGATGGGGCTGCCGCACAAGCTGGCGGTGCTCGTCGCCTGCGGAAACTCCATCTGCGGCAACTCCGCCATCGCGGCTGTCGCGCCGGTCATCCACGCCGAGAAGGAGCACGTCGCGTCGTCGATCGCGTTCACGGCGATCCTTGGCGTGGTCGTCGTCGTTGGATTGCCGTTCCTCATCACACCGCTCGGGCTGAGCCACTACCAATATGGCGTGCTCGCCGGCCTCACCGTCTACGCCGTCCCGCAGGTGCTCGCCGCCGCCTTTCCAGTGAGTGTGCTTTCGGGACAGGTCGGCACGTTGGTCAAGCTCGTGCGCGTGCTCATGCTCGGTCCGGTGGTACTGTTCTTCGCGCTCAAGCACCGCAACGACGCCGATGCACCGACCAGCGCGGCGACGCGATTTCAGATTACGCGCTTCGTCCCCTGGTTCATCATCGGCTTCATGATGTTGGCGGGGCTCCGATCGAGCGGCGCGATTCCGGCCGTCGCCGCCGCGCCACTGAAGAGTCTCTCGACCTGGCTCACCGTCGCGGCAATGGCGGCGCTCGGGCTCGGCGTGGATCTCAAGGCGATGAGCAAGGTGGGCAAGCCCGTGATGCTTACGGTGACTGCATCGCTGGGCGTGCTCGTGGTGTTGAGCGTCGGACTGATCCACATGCTGCGCATTCAGTAGCGCTCCATGAGAATCGTCGGAGGGAAATTCGCGGGCCGTGACCTCATGTCGCCCGCCGATGCTCGTGTACGTCCCACCGCGGAGCTCGTGCGCGCGGGACTGCTGGAGATGCTGACTGCCGATGTGAAGAACGCCCGCGTGCTCGACCTCTTCGCGGGCACCGGTGCGCTCGGGCTCGAGGCCCTCTCGCGCGGAGCACACAGCGCGGACTTCGTCGAGTTTCGGCCCGCCAGCCTGCATGCCTTGCGCGCGAACATCGCGACGTTGCGGATGCGCGAGCGCACGCGCGTCTTCAAGCGCGATGCCATTCCCTTTGCGGCCGCGTTAAAGCCGGACAGCTACGACATCGCCTTTGCCGATCCGCCGTACGGCTCGCGCATGCTGGACATGGTGCTGGAGAGTTGGCGCGCCGGTCGCTTCGCACGAGTGCTCGCGATCGAGCACGCGAGCACGCATGACGTGCCCGCCGGGTCGAATCGCCGAGTCTTCGACGAGACCGTGGTCACGATCTATCGACTCTAGCGCGCGGCGAGAACAGTTCGTGAGTGGGGGAGTTTTCCTGCAGTTCTTAGTTGAAGTTGACTCAGTCTTGAGTTGGTCGCAGACCTCTGTGGCGTACAGCCACACCCTTATGGGGCCAGTGGGAAACGAACGGCGTAACTGAGGTTGTCTTCAGTTACGCCGTTTCGTATCGAACGTGTGCCGTGCTGGGATGACTTTAGTCCAGTAGGAACAACGATCAGCGCCAAACTCGAAAACTAAAACCAAGAACTGTTGGAGAACTCCCCCACTCAGAACTCATCACTTCGCG
>Ga0209014_10001608_pt1 | contig 13330 bp, 10 predicted proteins | sample BarGraNGADG00212_FD_184491 | JGI IMG/M metagenome (GOLD analysis project Ga0209014, IMG submission 184491) | Arctic peat soil microbial communities from Barrow, Alaska - Barrow Graham LP Ref core NGADG0002-212 (SPAdes) (version 2) | ecosystem: Environmental > Terrestrial > Soil > Wetlands >...
CACGACGAGCACGAGGTTCTCGCCGCCCACGGCGCACACCCGCCCCTGCTCCGCCAGCAGTTCCAGGAAGCCCGTCGCCCCGAACCCGGCGGCGCCCGCCGATCGCTGCGCCTTGCGGTACAGCGACGCCGTGAGCGCGGCAAAGGCGTTGCCATTCACGCCGACCTGCAGCGTCGAATGCACCATCACACCGTCGTCGAGGCCCACGACCATGGCGCCCAGCACGCCACGGTGACGGATCAGCGACTCGGTGAGTTGCGAAAACGGGGCGTGCATCAGGCGCTTCCCAGCCAGGAGTTCGCCCGATCGAGCGCGCGCTCCAGCACGCGTCGCACGAAGCCCAGCGGAATGGGGCGCGCCGCCGCGACCAGCAGCACGCCGTCCCTGCTCGGCGCCATCGCCACCGACGCGGCTTCGGTCTCGAACACGATCTGCCGCCACGCCCCGAGCCCGAGATGTCGCATGGCGCGGCTCGCTTCGTCGCTCACGCCGGACAACTGCGCGCCGACGTCGGCCGCGAGATCGCGTCCGTCCGTCGCCTGGTACCGACCGGCGAGCACGAGGCCGTCAGCGTCGAGCAGCAAGGCCGCGCTGTGTTGCCCCTCCAGCAGGTCGTCGAACAACGCACCGGCATCGACCTCGGCACGAGCGGACTCCGGCGGCAGCGCCGCGCGGTTGACCGGCACGGTGGCGCGCTCCGCCGCGATGGTCCGCTCCGAGAGCGCCGCCTGCACGGTCTGGATGGCGGCCGCGAGCGATGCGTCCGCCGGATTCGCCGCGAGCGCCACACCCAGATGCGCCGCCGCGTCGGCCAGCCGCCCCAGCTGGAAGCAGACGAACCCGAGTCCCTTGCGCGCCCCGATGTGGTCCGGGGCATACTGCAGCACCGTTTCCCATTCGGCGACGGCGCGATCGAGGTCGCCGCGGTCGGCCGCGACGCGCGCCGCCAGGTCGTGCGCGTCGGCAAGCTGGGGATGCCGCTCGACGCCGCGCAGGGCCACGAGCAACGCGACGTCCAGGTCCCCGCGACGGCGCAACGCCTCGCCGAGCTGGAGGAAGACCAGGCTCGACGGGTCGGCGGCCAGCGCCTCGCTCAGGGTGCGAACGTCGTCACTCGCCACGGATGCCCTCCAGCGCCGCCGCCAGCCGTTCGGCCGCCGCAATGGCGTCGCGAACCGCCGGCCCGTCCACGTCGTCGTGATGCGCCGCCAGGTACTCCTTCCACACGTGCACCGCGTCGTCCAGGCGTCCCGCTTCGGCCGACGTCAGTCCCTGCTCCACCAGCGCGCGCGCCGCCACCCGCCGTTCGACCTCGCCTTCGGCCGTGCCTGGAAGGGAGCGCGCCTGGCGGTCGGGGATGCGCAGCGTCACTACCCCCGTGCTCACCAATCCATAGACGACCTTGGCCACGTCAAAGTCGCTGCGACCGACCTCCACCGCGAGGCGACGCAGGTCGCGCTGGCCGTCGATCTTCGTCAGGACCTCCCACTCGCTCGGCAGCAGGTCGAGCTGTCCCGCGTGGTCTTCGGCAACGTCGGCGAACTCGGCAATCGCCGAAAGGCTCGGCACACGGTCGGCGATGCGCGACCACTCGTCGATGCGGCGCGCCGCTTCCATCAGCACTGACTCAGTGGAGACCGCCACCGACGGGTTCTCGGGGAACTCCTCGGGGTTCGACTCCTCGAACCGGAAGTGTCCCTCGCGCCAGCTCATCAGCTCGAATACCACGGCCTCGGCCTGCCGGCGCACGAACTTCTCGACGTCGCGCGCGGTCACTGACGACATCTCGATGAGGATCTCGCCAAGGCGCCGCCGGTCGCCGTGCTCCGTCTGCCGCGCGCGCGCTGCCGCCAGGTCACCCTCCGAAATCTTGCCCGCCTTCATCAGCATCTCGCCGATCGGGTGCGGATTGCTCCGGATCGACGCGTAGGCGATGCGCCCCGCGTGGAAGGCCACCACGCCCTCGTTGTCCCGCAGTTCCGAGACGACGCGCAGCACCCCCGTCTTGCGGCTCAGGTCGAGCAGCTGGAAGACGTCGTGGATGCCGAGTTCGCGAAGCGGACCTTCGATCGCCATCAGGCTTCTCCTTCGGCACGCCGGCCAAAGACGAGCAGCAGGTCCTGCGCCGTGCGCATCTCGCGCCGGGCACGCCGGGCAAACTCGCCGGCGGGCTCGAGGTCGATGACACGCTGCCACCCGGCGATGGCGTCGCGGTACCGCTTCTTCCCCGCGGCCAGCACGCCCTCGTAGAAGATGGCGCCGACGTGCGTCGGATCGAAGCGACGCACGCGCGTGAACGCAATGTTGGCGTCGCCCGTGCGCCCCATCGTCAGCAGGGTCTCGCCCAAGGCGATGAGCGCCTCGAAATTGTACGGATCTCCCTGCAGCAGGTCCACCAGCAGCGCGACCGCCTCTTTGGGGCGCCCCGTCACCCGCTTGAGGCTCGCCAGTTCGAGCGACGCCTCGGCGTAGGTGGGCACCGTGTCGAGGGCGGCCATCAATTCGCGCTCGGCATCCTCCCACGCCGACTTCCGCACCAGCAGGCGGGCCAGCTCGAAGCGCACCGCGGCAAAGTCCTTGTCGAGGTTCAGCGCGTGGCGGTACGCCGCGATCGCTCCCTCGAAGTCGCCCACCGAGCGTGTGATGTTGCCGATCCAGCGCAGCACTTCGGCACGCTGCGGGGCCAGGCGCCGCGCCACGTCGAGCGCCTCGAGCGCCGCCGCGGGGTCACCGGCCTCGAAGCGCGCCGACGCCGCGAGCATGAGGATCTCCACGTCCTCGGGAGACGACTGCAGGATCTGCTCGGCCACGAGGCGCGCCTCCGCACCGCGGCCGAGCATCGTCAGCGCCTGCGCCTCGCCGCGCATGGCGCGCGCGTGGTCGGGGCGCACCGCGCGCGCCGCGCGAAACCGCTCGAGCGCGTCGCCGTACGCCCCCTGCCGGTACAGCACGTCTCCCAGCAAGCCGTAGCCATCGGCCGCGTCACCGCCGCGCGCGATGGCACGGCTCGTCTCCGCCGTGGCCCGGTCGTACAGTCCCTTCGTGAGGTAGTCGGCGGCCATCGCGTAGGGATCGGTCTCCAGCACCACCTGGGGCTCTGGCGCGGGCGGCGGCGCCAGTTCCGAGAACAGCGAGTCCATCAGCGCCGGGTCGAACGCGAATTGTCCCACCCCACCGCTCATCCGCTGTTCGCCGCCAAGGTCGGGAACCACCGACAGGTCGGGATCCTCGTACTCGAGGTCGATGGCGAGCGCGAACTTCTGCGGCACGTAATACGGATCGAGCTCGAGCGCGCGCTTGGTTTCGCGCAGGGCCCCGTCGAAGTCGCCAAGGTTCGACAGCGCGAAGCTCATGTTGTAGTGCGCCTCGGCAAAGTCGGGGCGCGCCTGGATGGCGCGCGCGAATGCGTTGCGCGCATCCTCGAACTTGCGGAGATCCGCGAGCACCAGCCCGATGCCGTTCCACGCCGACGGGTGCTCGCCGTCGGTGACCAGCACCTGGCGGTACGCCTCCAGCGCCAGCTGTAGCCGCCGCGCCTTGGTGAGCAGCAGCGCCAGGTTCACACGGGCCTTCACGAAACCCGGGTTCGCGGCCAGCGCGGCACGGAAGGCATCGATGGCGCCGTCGCGGTCGCCGCCGTGGTACAACGCCACGCCAAGGTTGTTCGACGCCAGCGCGTACCGCGCATCGAGGGCGAGCGCCCGACGGTAGTCCTCGGCGGCCTCCGCGTACTTCCCCTGCTGGTGCTGCGCCACTCCCCGCTCGTTCCACATCTTGGGGCTGTCGGTGCGGTCGGCCAGCAAGCGGTCGTACAGTTCCAGCGCGGCCGCCGGGTCCTTGCGCAGCAGGTGCAGCTCGGCCATCGCCTGCAGCACCAGCTCGCGGTCCTCGCCACGGTCGAGGCCCAGGCGGTACTCACGCAGCGCCTCCGTGAAGTACCCCTTCTGCCGGAAGGCGAGCCCGAGGTTGTAGTGGGCCAGCCCTTCGCCCTCCACCACGGTCATGCGATTCACCGCCCCGCGTCCGCCGCGCGCCGCGAGCTGCGACTCGTACTTCAGCGAGTCGTACTTGTCGATCGCCAGGTTCGCGTGCGCGTGCGACAGCGTCGGGTTCAGCTGGATGGCGCGCTTGTTCGCCGCCTTCGCCTCGTCGTGCCGCCCCATGTCGCCGTAGATGAAACCCAGCAGGTAGTGCGCGTCGGGATTGTCGGGGTTCAGCTGGATGGCGCGCTGCAGCGACACCAGCGCCTCGTCATTCCGGCCCTGATTGTAGAGCGTTTCCCCGAGGTAGAACGCCACCACGGAACTCGACGGGTCGGCTTCGAGCGCGCGCACGAACCAGCGCCGCGCCTCGTCCAGTTGCCCGATCGCCTTCTCGGCGAGCCCCAGCTGGACGATCGCTCCCATGTCGTGCTCGTTGTAGCGCAGCAGCTCGGTGAACTCGGCGATCGCTTCCTCGCTCTGCCCGAGCAGCGCGTACGCCCGCCCCAGTTCCCAGCGCGCCTCACGGTCATCGGCGCGCACGCGCAGCCGCTCCTTGAGCTCGGCGACCCGCCGGTCATAGTAGCCGGTATTGTAGTAGGCGACCTCGATGTTGCGCTGGGCCACCTGCATCTTGGGGTCGAGCTCCAGCGCCTTGGTGAACGCCAGCACCGCCTCTTCGTAGAGCCCCTTGTTGTAGAAGAGCACGCCGAGGTTGTTGTGCGCGCCGGCATCGGAGGGATCGACGCGGCGCGCCAGGGAGCGCAGGACCTCACGGTCCCGGTCGGAAGTCAGCGCCTGGGCAATCACTCCAGCCGCACCGCCTTCAGGATCTGCTCGAGCGACGCCTTGTCGGGCAGCAGCAGGAAGAAGCCGCGCAACTGCTCCTTGATCTCGGTGAGGTAGAACTCGCTCTCGACCACGAACACGAGGTCCGTCTCCTGGCTCGATTCGAGGTACGTGGACGTCAGGATCGCATCCGACATGTCGATTTCCAGCACGGGCGGCGACGGCAGCAGGATCATGCCCATGAACTCGGCGAGCGCATTCAGATACGCCGAGCTCAGGATGTTCCCCGCCTCCCGGATCGCCGACTGTTCGTACTCGCCCAACTCCGTGAACGTCCCCCGGGGCTTCCGGGCCATCATCTCGGCCACGCGCAGCGCTGTCGTTTGCGGGAGCACGAGCAGCGTCAGCCCGGTGAGGTCCCCCAGCATCCGCAGCAGGACGGCGGCCACCGGCTCCTCCCGCTCCTTCACGTGGTTGGGGATCTCGTTCACCGCCGAGACGACCAGCCGCGGCACGCTGATCATGATGGTCTGGCCGGTCATCAGCGACAGCGCCGTGGCCGCGTGACCCGCCCCGATGTTGGCGACCTCGCGCAGCGCATCGAGCTGTCGGGCCGAGAGATTGCGAATTTCATCCATAGGGCGTTCCCTTGCTCAAAGCAAGCTACCTACATCCACGATCAGCGCAGGCCGGCCGTCGGCGAGGATTGTCGCCCCGCTGAACAGCGCCAGTCCATCGCGCACGGCGTCGAATTGCTTGACTACGATGTCCTGCTGACCGGTCAGTTCATCCACCACCAGTCCGGCCCGGCGGTTCCCGCGCTCGAGCACGATGATATCCGCCGTCTCCGGGTCATCCTCGCCCGGGGCCCGTAACACCTGCCGCAGGTGCATCAGCGGCAGTACCTCGTCGCGGAGCACCAGCACCTCGCGTCCCTGCACGTGCTGCACGGCGCCATCCGACCACGCCAGCGTCTCGCGCACGTGCGTGAGGGGCAGGGCGTAGCGCTCGCCCCCCACCTGGGCCAGCACGGCGCGCACGATCGCCAGCGTCTGCGGCAGCCGCAGCGTGATCGTGGTTCCCTCACCGGGCACCGACTCCAATTCCACCACGCCGCCCAGCTGGCGCACGCGCGCCTGCACCGCGTCGATGCCGACCCCGCGCCCCGACAGGTCGCTCACCACCACCGCCGTCGAGAAGCCCGCGCTCGCGATCACGCGAAAGAGCATCTCGTCGTCGAGCTGCGTGACGTCGCCGCCCACCATGCCCAGCTCCTGCGCGCGGGAAAGCACGCGCGAGCGGTCGATGCCGCGCCCGTCGTCGCGCACGCGCACCAGCACGGCCGACCGTTCGCGCGACGCCGTCAGCGTCAGGTGCCCGGTGCGCGGCTTGCCATGGGCCTCACGCACCTCGGGCGCCTCGATGCCGTGGTCCACCGCGTTGCGCAGCAGGTGCACCACCGGCTCGCCGATCTCGTCCAGCAGCGAGCGGTCGAGTTCAATCTCCTTGCCCTCCACCTGGAACTCGATCTCCTTGTGCAGCTGCCGCGCCGCGTCCCGCACGAGGCGCGGGAAGCGGTCGAACACCTGCCACACCGGCACCATGCGGCTCGCCATGATTTCGCTCTGCAGCGAGCCCACCAGGCGCGCGGTCTGTGTCATCACCTCGTCGAGCGCCGGATCACCGTTGCCCGCCGTGAGCTGCATCAGGCGACCGCGGTTGATCACGAGTTCACCGATGAGGTTCATCAGCGTGTCGAGCCGCGCCAGCTCGATGCGCACGTGGCGCGCCCCCTTCGACACGGGCGCCGCCTCCTCGCCCGTCGACATCTGCACCGCCGAACGCTGGCGTCCCCGGCCCGCCGACACCTCCACGTGCTCGACGTCGCCCGTGGCGATGATCGCCGACTCGATGTCGCTCACCGACATCGCCGTCACCAGGCGGAACGCGAACGCCTGCGGCACCTCGGCCGCCTGCAGTTCCGACAACTGGGGCGACACCGCCACCACGTCACCGAGGCCGCGCGCCTTCTGGATCACCAGGAACGCGCGCACGCCGGGTAGCATGGTGTCGGGGCGTTGCCGCACCCGCACCAGCACGCCGGGCCCTTCGTCCAGGTTGGGCGCCGCCGCCGGCGTCCCCGCCGACTCGCCGGGGAACCCTCCCGCCGCGTTGCTGAACTCGTCGGTCTTGGCGCGGAACTCCGGGGTGGACCGGCCGCCGGCAACGTGCCGCAACTGTTCCAGGACCTCGGTCAGGCGCGGCGGATCACCCGCGCCGTCGACGGCCCGATCGATGCCGCCTTCCAGCACGTCGGCGGCGGCGAAGAGCGCATCCATCAACTCGGCACTGATGACCTGGTCACCGGTGCGCAAGCGCTCAAGCAAGGTCTCCAGTTCATGGGCGAACGCCGCGACCGCCGCGTACCCCATGGTGGCGCTCATTCCCTTGAGTGAATGCACGGCCCGGAAGAGCACGTGCACCGGCTCCCGGCCCTCGGGCGCGGCCTCGAGTTCGAGCAGGGCACGGTTGATCGCCGAGAGCTGTTCACGGCTCTCGGACCGGAAAAGTTCAGCGTATCGCTGCGAATCCACGCCGCGGCTCAGGGCGTCGGCCTGGTGCTCAGCCGAGCACGCGCTGCACAGCCTCAAGCACGCGACTCGGCTGGAAGGGCTTGACTACAAAGTCCTTCGCGCCCGCCTGGATGGCCTCGACCACCAGCGCCTGCTGGCCCATGGCCGAGCACATCAGCACCTTCGCCTTTGGATCGAACTTCGTGATCTCACGCACGGCGTCGATGCCCCCCATGTCGGGCATCACGATGTCCATCGTGACGAGGTCCGGGCGCAGCTGCTTGTACTTCTCCACCGCCTGCGAGCCCGTCTCGGCCTCGCCGATGACTTCGAACCCGGCCTGCTGGAGAATGTCCCCGACCATCGTCCGCATGAAGATCGCGTCATCACAAATGAGCACCGTCGGCACTGAAACCCCCGCGTCGTTCGTTTAGATGACGAGCACTTGCCGAGCCAGCGCGCCCAAATCGCACACCAGCAACTGGTCATCGCCTGCATACGCGACGTGGGAAACCACGCCGCCCACCGAGTGTTCGACCCCAACCGCCTCCAGCCGACCCGCATCGAGCGACAGGACGTCCTTCACGCCGTCCACGAGGATACCGAATGTCTTGCCGAACGCCTCCGCCACCAGCACGTCGCCTGCCGTCCCCGGACGCGACAGCCCGAACCGGGCCGACAAGTCCACCACCGTAATCAGCGCGCCGCGCAGGTTCACCAGGCCGCGGACCCAGTCGGGCGCCCCAGGCAACCGCGTCGCCGCGCGCATCGGGACGATCTCCCGCACGGCGTCCAGCGCGCACGCACACCGACGCGCACCGGCCACGAATACCAGGTACCGCTGGGCCGTCAGTTCAGCGATCGGCTCTATAGAAGTCAAGGTAGTCCAGGGGGTTCCGGGAGGCAATCAGATCGGGCAGCTCGGCGACCGTCAGCAGCGACTGGCGCAGTTCCTCCGGCAGCGGCGACCGGAATTCCATCCGCTCGCCCGACACCGGATGAGTAAAGACGAGCCACGCGGCATGAAGGAAATGCCGGTGGGGCGGCAAACCCACCACGCGGCGCGCTCCCCCCCCGCCGTATGTGTCGTCACCCACCACCGGGTGCCCGATGGACGCCAGGTGCACGCGTATCTGGTGCGTGCGGCCACTGTGCAACTGACAGCGAAGCAGGTCGGTGGACATGAAACGCGCCAGCCGCACGAAGTCCGTCTTTGCCGCGCGACCGCTGGCCACGATGGCCATGCGCAGGCGGTCGTTCGGATCGCGCGCCACGGGCTTGTCCACCTGCACGGTGTCATCGGTCAGGTGCCCCCAGCAAAGGGCGGCATATCGCCGCATCACGCGCCGATCGGCGATGGCCTTGCCGAGCACGCGCAGCGCCTGGTCCGTCTTGGCCACCACCATCAGCCCCGACGTCTCCTTGTCGAGGCGGTGAACGAGTCCGGCACGCTCTTCACCCGCTCCTTCCGCCAGGGCCTGCCCCCGGCCCTTCAGCGCATTGACCAGCGTCCCGCTCCAGTTGCCGGGCGCCGGATGCACCACCATGCCGGCCGCCTTGTCGATCACCAGCAGCGACTCATCCTCGAAGATCACCGACAGCGGGATCTGCTCGGCCAGCACTTCGCGCCCGGGCGGCGGCGGCACATCCACGACGATCCGCATGCCGCGGTCCACCCGGAAGCTCGCGCGCTCGCGGCGTTCGTTCACCAGAACGCGCCCCTCGGCCACCAGGGTCGCCGAATGCGTGCGCGACAACCCGAGCACGCGCGACACCAGCACGTCGAGCCGAGGCGCGTCGTCAGCATCGACGGTGAAGTCGTGGTGTGTGCCCGCCGCGGCGTCGGCCGACACGGCGCGGCTAGTTGGCGGCGCCAGCGGACGACTGGTCGCCCTCGGCCGGTGCCAGCGGCGCCGGCATGGGCGCCGCCATGGGCGCCGGCACGTCGTCGGCATTCCACAGCACCCACGCCAGCAGGATCGAACCGGTCGTCACCGCCATGTCGGCCACGTTGAACGTCGGCCAGCGCAGCGTTCCGACGCCGATGTCGATGAAGTCCACGACCCCGCGTCCCGATTTCAGCCGGTCGAGCAGGTTGCCAAGCGCACCGCCGGTCACCAGCGCGAGCGCCAGCGTCCGCACGCGGTGACGCAGCGGCGTCTCGAGGTAGAGGCGTCCGAGAATGAGGAGCGCCATGCACGTGAGGCCGATGAAGATCCAGCGCGACAGCGGCCCGAAGTGCAGTCCGAAGGCAGCGCCCGGGTTGTACACCAGCGTCAGGCGCAATCCATCACCCCAGACGGAGCGCGGCAGGTGCGCCGGGATCAGCCGGTCGACGGCGACGGTCTTCGTGAAGGCGTCCAGGAGCAGCACGATCCCGGTGACGCCCCAGAAGATGCCGGATTTACTTCTTCGCATCTTCCTCGCGCTGCTTGCAGTTGATGCAGTAGCGGGCGTGCGGCAGCGCCTCCAGGCGTTCAAACGTCACGTTGCCCTTGCAGTGCTCGCACTGGCCGAACGACTCGGGGCTCTTGTAGAGCCGGCGCAAGGCCTGGTTGACGTGCCAGAGGTAGCGTCCTTCCTTGGACGCGAACAGGAACGCCTTCTCGCGTTCCGAGGCGTCCGTTCCCTGGTCCGCCATGTGAAACGAGTAGCTCGACATGTCGCCCGTGGCGCCCTGGCTCGAGTTGTTCAGCGTCTCGTCCCACTGGCCGAGTTCCTTCAGCACCCGTTTGCGCTCGTCGAGCAGGAGTCGTTCGAGTATCTGCAGCTGCTTCTTGGCGAGTGCCTTGAATTCCATCTCACCACCGGTCTGAGGCGCCATCGTCACGATACCTTCTGGAGAACGAGGGAAACAGGCACGCCATCGAGATCGGCGGTCGTGCCGGGGGGAACATCGGAACCGAGCACCGCGCTGGCGTGCAGCGCGAGCGTCAACGTCTCGTCACAGATCCACGCGCGGTGGGCGTCCACTGCCTCGAGCAATGCGGCCGGGCCGGCCACCCACAGCGTGATGCGGTCGCTCACCTGCAGTCCGGATTCCTTGCGGAAGCGCTGCACGCGGCTCACGAGCTCGCGGGCAAGCCCTTCGCGCCTCAGGCCGTCGGTGAGCGTGGGGTCGATGGCCGCAAAGCGCGTGCCGGCCTGCGACACCACCAGCGTGCCACTCGCCTTGCGCACGACCGCAAGATCCTCGGCGTCGAGCGCTCGCGACACGCCGCCCACCGTGATCTCCAGCCGCTCGCCGCGCTCGAAGGCGAGCAGTGTGAGGGAGTCGAGCGCATTCACGGCCTGCGCCGCCTGGGGCGTCTCCTTGCCCCACTTCTTGCCGAGCGTGCGGAAGTTCGCCTTGGCTTCCAGCGACACCAGCGAGTCCGCCGAGCCAAGGAACTCCACGTTCTTCACGTTGAGTTCGCTCGCCAGCAGGGGCACCAGCGCCTCGAGCAGCGCGGGCTCGGCGTCGCCGGCCACGCACACCAGCCGCAGCAGTGGCTGGCGCACCTTGATGCCGGCCTCCTCGCGGGCCGCCCTCCCGAGCGTGGACAGGGCGCGCACCTCGGTCATCGCCGCCTCGAGCGCCAGGTCACGCGCGCTGCCTGCGGCACTGCCGGCGCGCGCGAAGTCGGCCAGGTGCACCGACCGTCCCGTCAGCGCACGGTGGATCCAGTCGCTCACGAACGGCGCGAACGGCGCGAGCAGGCGCATGACCACCGTCAGCACTTCGTGCAGCGTCGCGAAGGCCGCGCGGTTGTCGGCGCCGTCCACCTCGTAGAAGCGCGAGCGCGACAGCCTGACGTACCAATTGGCCACGTCCTCGGTGACGAACTCCATGAGCGCACGCGACGCCGCCGTGGCCTCGAAGCGCTGCAGTTCGGCGTCCACCACGGCCTCCGCCGCCGCCAGCCGCGACAGGATCCAGCGGTCGAGCAGCGGGCGATCCGCCACCGCGGGATCGGCGGCCGACGGCGTCCACCCGAAGTTGGCGTACTGCGCAAAGATGCCGTTGTACACGTTCTTCAGCGTCAGCAGGAACCGCCCGGCAGTCTCGCGAATCACCTGCTCGTCGAAGCGGCGCGGCACCCAGACCTGGCTCGACGACACCAGGAAGAGCCGGATGGCGTCAACCCCGTGGCGCTCGATCACCGTCCACGGATCCACGGTGTTGCCGCGCGACTTCGACATCTTGTGCCCGTTCGCATCGAGCAGCAGGTCGTTCACCACGACCGCGCGGTACGGCTCCGCCGTCCCCACCGGCAGGAAGTGGCCGCCGGACGAATGCTCGTGCGCCGTGCCGAGCAGCTTGTCTTCCGCCGACTTCTTCCGGCCGTCGGTCACGTGCAGCGCATCGCCGAGCCCCGTGGCGATGGCCAGCAGCGAATAGAACCAGCCGCGCGTCTGGTCGATGCCCTCGGCGATGAAGTCGCCCGGGTATTGCCGCGCGAACTCCTCGCGGTTCTCGAACGGGTAGTGCCACTGCGCAAACGGCATCGACCCCGAGTCGAACCAGGTGTCGATCACTTCCGGCACGCGTCGCATGGTGCCGTCGCACTCTTCGCACGGCCACGTGTAGCCGTCGATGTGCGGTTTGTGCGGGTCGAAGTCCTCGCCAAGCGCGTGCCCGGTCTTCACCGCCAGCGCCGCGTAGCTGCCGATCACCTCGATGTGCGAGGCGTCCGCATCGCACGTCCAGACCGGGAGCGGCGTTCCCCAGTAGCGGTCGCGGGAAACCGCCCAGTCGATGTTGTTTTCCAGCCACGAACCGAACCGCCCGGCGCCAATTTCCGGCGGGTTCCACTGCACCCGCGCGTTGCGCTCGATCATCGCATCCTTGAACGCGGTGGTGCGCACGAACCACGACGACCGCGCGAAGTACAGCAGCGGCGTCTTGCAGCGCCAGCAGTGGGGATAGCTGTGCGTGATGCGCCCGTCCTTCCACAGCACGCCGCGCCGCTTCAGCTCCTCGATGATCAGCGGGTCGGCTGCCTTCACGAACAGTCCGCCCACCACCGGCATGTCCGCGGGGAACTCGCCGCGCGCGTTCAGCGGCTGCACGAACGCCAGCTCGTACTGCTGTCCGGTTGCGTAGTCATCGGCGCCGAACGCCGGCGCCAGGTGCACCACGCCCGAACCGTCCTCGGCCGACACGAAGTCGGCGGTCACCACGATCTCGCGCGCCCCGTCGCCGTACGCCGCCCAGTCCAGCGGCCGCACGTAGTGCGCGCCGGCCAGCGACCGTCCGGCGAACGTGTCCACCACATCCCAGCGATCGGCCCAGTCGGCGCCCATCACCCCGCTCACGCGCGCCTCGGCGAGGATCACCGTCCACTCCGCCGCGCCGCTCTTCTTGCGGAGTTCCACGTACGCGAGGTCGGGGTGCACCGCGAGGGCGGCATTCGACACGAGCGTCCAGGGCGTCGTCGTCCACACCAGGATGCGCCGTTCGCCGCCCTTGCCCGGTTGCACCAGCTTCAGCTGCAGGTAGACCGACGGATCCTCGACGTCCTCGTACCCCTGCGCCACCTCGTGGCTCGACAGCGACGTGCCGCAGCGCGGGCAGTACGGCAGAATCTTGTGCCCCTGATAGAGCAGTCCCCTGGCGTGCAGTATGGACAGCGCCCACCAGACGCTCTCCACGTACGAGTTGTGGTAGGTGACGTACGCGTGCTCGTAGTCCAGCCAGAACCCGGTGCGGGCGGACAGCCTTTCCCAGTCGTCGCGGTACTTCCAGACGCTCTCGCGACACAGCCGGTTGAATTCGGCCACACCCACGCGCTCGATGTCCTGCTTGCCGCTGATGCCCAGCGACTTCTCCACCTCGATCTCCACCGGCAGGCCGTGCGTGTCCCATCCCGCCTTTCGGTCCACCCGGTAGCCCTTCATCGCCCGGTGCCGGCAGAACAGGTCCTTGATGGTGCGCGAGAACAGGTGGTGGATGCCCGGCTGCCCGTTGGCGGTCGGCGGTCCCTCGAAGAACACCCACCGGGGCGC
>Ga0209014_10001609_pt1 | contig 13325 bp, 15 predicted proteins | sample BarGraNGADG00212_FD_184491 | JGI IMG/M metagenome (GOLD analysis project Ga0209014, IMG submission 184491) | Arctic peat soil microbial communities from Barrow, Alaska - Barrow Graham LP Ref core NGADG0002-212 (SPAdes) (version 2) | ecosystem: Environmental > Terrestrial > Soil > Wetlands >...
CGGGAGAAGCGGGCCAAGATCATCAACGCCGAGGGCGAGCACCTGGCCGCCGCAGCGCTGGGCGAAGCATCGGACATCATGATGGCCCACCCGTTGGCGCTGCAGCTGCGCAACCTCCAGACCCTGGTGGAGCTCGGTGTCGACAAGGACACCACGGTCGTGTTCCCGGCACCGTTGATGAGCACCATCGGAGAGCTCGGCACGTTCCTGGCACGTGAGCAGGCCGCAGCAGCGGCGAGCGCACCGGCGGCGTCCAGGACTCCGTCCCGGCACACGGGCCGGCCCCAATCCCAGCGACGAACGGCGCGGTGACCCGCCGACGAAAGGCGGCTCCCGGGAGCCCAACAGCTGGGAGTTGGATCGACCGGCAACTGCGTGCGGACGTTGTTGGAAGGCATGGCCAGCCACGGCTAAGCGAGGGCCCGGCTCTTGAAGCGGCCACCAGAAGCTGCCCGGCGGCAGGTGCTGGCGTGCGCTCTCCACACGTCCGTGGGCCGCCGAGTAGGCGCGCTCATATGGGAAGTCGCTCTTGGAGCGAGGCGATGACATAGTCGGCCCCGCCTGCTGTGAGCTGGCCCACGGTGAATTTGTGACTGGCCACCCCTACACATTTGATGCCTGCCGCATGCGCCCCGGCGGCGTCATGGGGGGTGTCACCGATGACGAGGCACTGGGCCGGCCGCACCTCTTCGCCATAGACCAGGGCGGCCCGGGCGATAGCGATCCGGGTGAGCGCACCGCGGTCCGTGGCATCCGAACCGTAGCCCCCGAAGGAGAAGAACCGGTTGAGCTTGGCTCGATGCAACTTAATGTGCGCGGCCGCTTCAAGGTTGCCGGTCACGATCCCGAGCAGATACCCGTCGTCGAGGAGGCGGGGCAGCAGCTCCTCGACACCGTCGAGGACCCGGTAGTCCGCTGAGTCCGCAACCGTCTGGTAGAGGTAGAACAGTCGTCGCTCCAGCAGCTTGGCGAACTCGGCGCGGCTCGGTTGACGGTGCATCACCGCCACGAAGGTCTGACGTCCCACGTCAGGATCGGTCATGCCGGTGTCGGTGAACTGGCCGATGTCCGCTGGGATGCCGTAGAGCTCGTCGAAGGCCATCCGCCACGACGCTGCCCCGGCCCCGCCGGAGATGATCAGCGTGCCGTCGATATCGAAGAGGATGGCGAGGTACTTCGAGGCCATGGTTGGGCTCCTGGTGGTGAGTGGGTCTTTGAGAGCGAGCCAAGAGTCGCCGGTCACGAACATGGCCCTATCAGGCAAACCCGTCCGAGCGAGATCGGCCAGTCATCGGCTCCCAACTGGTAGAACCGTCCCGGGGTTTCGCGGTCCCGAGCCGCACTGCGCCGAGGTCGGCACCGCTGGTGACGGGCAGCACATCAAACCAGCAGGTGCTCATCCCGCCGGCTTCTCATCATGGCCCCCGAAGCCCTTGCGCATGGCGGAGAGCACCTGGTTGGCGAAGTGGTCGAGGTCTCGGGAGTCGAACCGGGAAGACAAAGCGGTGCTGAGCACCGGAGCCGGCACGCCCTCCTCGATTGCGGCGATCGCGGTCCAGCGGCCTTCCCCCGAGTCGGACACCCGACCGGAGAAACCGGAGAGATCGGGGGCCTCGACGAAGGCCTGCGCGGTAAGGTCCAACAGCCATGAGGAGATGACGCTGCCGCGCCGCCACAGCTCAGTGACCGAGGCAAGGTCGAGGTCGTAGCGGTAGAACTGGGAGTTCTCCATGGGCGCGGTCTCGGCGTCGGCCTCCTGCTTGGCTGCCCCGGCGTTGGCGTTCCTCAAGATGTTAAGGCCCTCGGCGTAGGCGGCCATCGCCGCGTATTCGATGCCGTTGTGGACCATCTTCACGAAGTGGCCGGCCCCGCTCGGCCCACAGTGGAGGTAGCCGTGCTCGGCCGGGCTCGGTTCTCCCGTGCGGCCGGGCGTGCGCTCGGCCGCCGCCACTCCCGGGGCGATGGCCTCGAAGATCGGCTGCAGCCGTTCGACTACCTCGCCTTCGCCGCCGATCATCAAGCAGTACCCCCGCTCGAGGCCCCACACTCCGCCGCTGGTGCCGACGTCGACGTAGTGGATGCCCTTGGCGCGGACTGTCTCGGCCCGGGCGATGTCGTCTCGGTAGTAGGAGTTGCCCCCGTCGATGATTACGTCCCCGGTCTCGAGATGCTTGGCGAGTTCACCAACAGTCTTGGTGGTGATCTCTCCGGCGGGCACCATGACCCACACGGTCCGCGGCGCCGACATGCTGGACACGAGATCCTCCAGCGAGGAGGCACCTGTGGCGCCCTCGGTTTCGAGGGCTGTGACGGCCTGTGGGTTAACGTCGAAGACGACACAGTGATGACCCGCGCCGCTGACCCGCCGGACCAGGTTCGCCCCCATGCGGCCCAGCCCAACCATTCCTAGTTCCATGATGTTCTCCGTTCGCTGAAGATAGTGAGCCGGTCATTCAGGAGCTGAGCCCGACCAGGACTTGAGCTGTCCGGTTCTTGCGGGACTGCGTGGAAGCCGCTCTGACGCGGTCTTCTCGATGGGCGCGGCGAATGAGTGTCGATGCTCGAAGTCCGTCCTCGCCAACGACTCGGCTCGGCTCCCTTGGGGTAAGCGTCGACCAGCCGACACCGTTCCCGGGTACAGTCCAGTTTCGGATCCGCTCGGAATCTCATCACCAAGTAGCCTGACACAGCCGCCCGACAGACGGTATTCCGGGCCAGTACGTCGTGCGCTGGTCGCAGGCTTGGGCCCGGCCACCTCCGAATTGAGCTCATGGGTCGCGCAGCAGCCACTCTTGGCGCCGTTACCTCGTGCCTGCGCACCGCCATCTTTGAGCTGCGCAAGGTGGGTCATGTTGGTCACCGCAGGGTGGTTGCGGACCGCCCATGGGGATCTGGTCCCGAGCTGCAGGTTCGCCAGCAGCTGGACGACCCGCGGCGAGCGAGGCGTTCGCACCCGGGCATCCGGCGGGGCGCCCTTTACTGGGCGTCCTCGGCACCCAGATGCGGCAGGAGCCTGTCCAGCCACGCGGGTAGCCACCAGTTGTTCTTGCCCAGCACCATCATGAACGCCGGGACAAGCACAAGCCGGACGATGCTGGCGTCGATCATGACGCTCACCGCCAGGCCCAGGGCCAGCATCTTGACCACGACGGTGGTCGAGGCGATGAAAGCGGTGAAGACACAGACCATGATCAGGGCGGCACCGGTGATGACCCATGCGGTCGAGGCGAGCCCGGTAGCGACAGAGCCGGTGGCGTCGCCCGTGGCGTGCCAGGCTTTTGGGATCCGGGAGAGCAGAAAGACCTCGTAGTCCATGGAGAGCCCGAAGACGATCGCGAACATCATCATGGGGACGTAGGACTCGATCGGCACGTTCTCCGTGAGCCCGGTCAGGCTCCGGCCCCAGCCCCACTGGAAGACCGCGACCAGGACGCCGTACGCCGTCCGATCGAGAGCAGGTTCAGCGCTGCCTTGATTGCCAACGGCACGCTGCGGAAGGTGACCAGTATCAGGATCAGCGCGGTCAGCACCACGACGGTGATGATTAGCGGGAGCCGACTGGTAATTGTGTTCTGGAAGTCGAGCTGGCTGGCGGCGGTTCCAGCCAGGTAGCCATTGGCGCCGCTGGTCTTCAGCGCGGTCGGCAAGGTGGTCGCGGTGAGGGTGTGGAACAGGGTGCCGGTCGAGGCATCCTGCGGCCCAGTGGTGGGCACGACGGTGCCGACCAGGATCGCGCCGTCGGGGGAGGGCTTCAGGGCGCTCGATCGGGCGACGCCGGGGTGGCGGCCAGGGCCAGCTGGGTGGTTCGCGCGAGGTTGGCACTCGAGGTTGTGGAGTGGGCGAGGTCGATCACGATGGTGAAATGGCCGTTGGCGCCCGGCCCGAACCCCTGGCCGATCAGGTCGTAGGCCCTCCTGTCCGTAAAGCTGGTCGGGTCGGCGCCGTTGTCGACGTGGCCGAGTCGGATCGAGGCAAGCGGGATCGCCAGCACGGCCAGCACCGCGAGCCCGGCGGCGATGAACGTCCATGGGTGGCGTTCGATCCCCGCGGCGTATCGCTGCCACCCGTCGCTGGACTCAGAGCTGGAGCTTGCACCGGCGGCCTGTGGTACTGCGGCTTCGGCGACCGGATGCCGGACGGTGTACTGGTCGATGCGCCCGCCGATCAGGCCCAGGCCCGCGGGGACCAGGGTGATTGCCCCGGCTGCGGCCACCAGGACTGAGAACACGGCGGCGAACCCGAGCTGGCCGATGAAGGTGATCCCCGAGGCGTACAGCCCGAACAGTGCGATCGACACCGTTGTGGCAGCGATCAGCACAGACCGGCCGCTGGTTGCCACCGTCCTGCCGGCCGCGGCCACCGGATCCGCGCCGTTCATGATCTGCTGTCGGAAGCGGGTGGTCAGGAACAGGGCGTAGTCGACGCCGACCCCAAGTCCGATCATGACGGCCAGGGTCGGAGATGCCGTCCCGAACGAGATCACGCCCGCGACCAGGGCCAGGATGCTCGACCCGATCATGACCGAGACCACCGCCGTCGCAAGCGGAAGCAGCGCGCCGAGCACGCTACCGAAGCCGACCAGAAGCACGATCACAGCGACAGCGAACCCGACCAGCACGGAGGTTCGGTCGTTCAGCGGCGGTCGGGTCAGCTCGTCCAGGGCGCCCCCGTAGTCAACCTGGACGCCGCCGGCCCGCGCCGCGGAGACTGTGCCATTCAGCTGGGTCAGGTAGTCGGCCCCCAGGGTCTTGGGACGGGCGTCGAACTGCACCGTCGAGTACGCCGTCCGGCCATCCGCCGAAAGAGCCGCCGGGTTGGTGGCGAACGGGTTGGACGCCGACAGCACGTCGGGCAGCCCGTGGAGGGCCCAAACGGCCTGCTCGACCTGCGCCCGGTCGGCGCCCAATGATCCAGTCGCAACATGGAACACCACCAAACCCGACGAGCCCGCTGCTGACGGTTCGTGCGCTCGCAGCAGCGCGGCACCGGTGGTGGACTGGGTCTGGGGCAGCTCGACGTTGTCGCTGAACACTCCGCCGGCGAGCTGTCTGGCGATGACCGCCAGCACCAGCACTGCCAACCAGATCCCGATCACCAGCCAGGGACGGCGGGCACAGGCTGACCCGAGCCGGGCCAGCCTGCCGAGGCGCGAGCTAGCTCGGCAGGGACTGACCGAGGCGGGATCGGAACTGCCAGAGATCGCCATCTCGGGCTCCTTCGGGTCGGCTGGCAGCGCGCTATCTTAGTACTGTCACCTATGTCACTTGACGTAGGTGACAATTGGCAGGAGAGACACATCCGGTTACCCTCGGATCGTGTCCAACCCCATCCGGCGCCAGAGTGCCCGGCTGCAGACCATCGCGCCGCCGCCCGGGCGACGCGAGCGCAAGAAGGTCCAGACCCGACAGGCGCTAAGCGCCGCGGCGCGGGAGCTGTTCGCTCGCAACGGGTTCGAGCACACCACCGTGCAGGAGATCGCTGACGTCGCCGACGTGTCAGAGCGCACCTTCTTCCGGTACTTCGACTCCAAGGAGGACCTGCTCCTACCCGACCTGGTCAAGTTCTTCGACGCTGTCGCCGACGCGCTGCGCGACCGGCCAGTTACCGAGTCGCCACTGGCCGCGATACACGCGGCGACTCTGGACGCTGTCCGGATGGCTCTGCGCCCTGGCAGCCTTATCCCGTCAATCCCCGGGGCACAGGGGAGCACCCCAGGGATTGACCGGGGCCTCGTCAAAGCTTTCACTGCATGGGAGGATCGCCTCGCCGAACTGCTTGCCCAGCGCGCCCTGGGCGCTGAGCCGACACTCGAGGCCTCCATCGTCCGGTTGCACGCTGATGTCACCGCCCGTGTCGCGATCTCAGCGTTGCGTGCCTCAATGATCACCGCGCCCACCCGGATCGCTCAGGGCCAGGCCAGCACCGCTGACATCCCTGGTCTATTGGCCCGAGCCTTCGCCATCGCCCAGGCCGGCTGCCCCCCAGCCCGCACCATGAGCGAGTGCGGGTCGGCAGCGTCGGGAAGTGGTGATCTGGTCGCCAGCCAGGGCTCGTCAGCGGCAGGGTCCTCTCGCGGGGCAAAGCGACGCCAACTGGCATACCAACGTTGCCGTACAGGTTGATCAACGCGACCGATACCGACCCCGTGACTGTTGTGAGAACGATGTGCGACCCCCAGTCGATATTGGACACGGCACGAATCGGAAAGCGGTCTCGAAGATGGTCTACGACCTGGTGCTCGGTGGGAAGCAGACGGCTGTCCTCTCATTCGGGCTGCGTTCGATTGTCGAGGAGTCCCCGCTGGAACACGCCGGCGACGCGTGCCGAAAATGGTGAGCTCCTCAGTCCACTCGCGGGCCGGTCTATGCCCGACACTGGCATCGAAGGCCACATGGAGGGGAGACGGCATGACTGACATCGGCGACGTCCGTGACTTCGCGGGCCTCAGCGAGCCAATTCGCAACCGCCACTGCGAGCGAGTTCCGTTCGACCCCGAGCGCCATCTGGCCGAAGGCGACGTTCTGCGGATCCTCGAGGCTGCTCGCTGGGCGCCTACGGCGCACAAACAGGCAGAACTTCGAGATCATAGTCGTCGATGACAAGGTGACGCTTGCGGCGATCGGCCGGGGTGAGAGGCGGAACATCCGAGGACTTCATCCGGGAGAGCTACGCCCAGCTCTCCTTCAGCGAAGAGGAGCTCATCCGGAAGGGAACCGGACTCCTCGCGACGATGTTCCAGCCGTCCTGGCGAGACCTGAACGGCGGTTTCGAGGAAGTAACAGATGTCGAGCACGGGATTCTGGATGACACCATGCGCTCGTGCCCGTGGGTCATGATCGTGGTTTACGACAGGCGCAAACGCGCTCCGGCATCGGAGGGCGATTTTCTCGGCATCATGAGCCTGGGGTGCGTCATGCAGAACGTATGGCTCACGGCCAAGACGCTGGGGATCGTGATGCAAATCATGAGCGCTTCAGAGCCCAACACGTTGAGGGGCAACCACGCAAGATCCTGTCGATTCCCGATCACCTCAGGATCGCCTTCGCGTGCCGTCTGGGGTACCCGGCAGCCGAACCTGGCCGACGCGTGTGGGTTCGGCGCCAGATCGAGCGCTTCACACATCGCAATGCGTTCACAGATCTCAACGACAGCTGACTTCGGCGGCCCAGCGATGGCATGAGAAGTCTGACAAACCCATCTGGTGGTCTACCGCCGCTAGACCAGGGGCAGCCGCGTTATCACCATATGAGGAGCAGACCACCGGGTCCTTCGCTGCCCGCCGGCAGCGGTGGGGATGTCAATGGCATGCAGCCAAGCAACCCAACGCGACGGCGCGCGCGGTGCATAACCGCGCGATCCGGCGGGCCGAGAATCCGCAAACGCCTTGAGATCGATTTGAGGTTCTGGCTATGTACCTGTGGGGCTAGGGCAATCATGATGACGGTAGAAGCTCATACGCCTCCACTGCCCAGCAAGGCTGGGGCAGGCCGTTCCCCTGCCTCACGCACGACAACGGGGTGACTATCCCTGACAGGGACATGAGCCGTGTGACTGCGGCCGGCATTCGACGTGTCAGTGTCGTCGCAGGACGTGTCCTGGACCCCTCCGTGATGAGGGCCCAGCTTCTCTGCATGGACTGCTGCCGTTGCCTGACCTCGTGCCTACTGAGGGACTCAGCGGCGGAGAACTCTGCCCAGTGGGGGGTGTCGTCGTGACGGCCTGGCCCGTGCTCCTGCCGGGCGACGACATCTTGTTCACGCTCGACCAGCGCGTCGCAGCCGAATCGGCCAGTTCCCTCAGCGAAGATTAATTCGTGATCGCCGCCTGAAGACAGCCTGACGATCATGAGGACCGCCGCCAATAGTTAAACGGGCGGGGCACTCAATTACCCGGGCCGACCCTAGAAAGCGGCCGGTTGGCTCTTACGGAGAGAGAGAACCATGCGACGCAAGACATTCGATGCCCTGCTCACCAGCGTAGGACTTGTCCTGGCGATCATCCTGCTCGTCGCAGGCGGCTTGCTTACATGGGCGAGCTCATTCATCGGCGACCAGGTGAAGACCCAGCTCAGCCAGCAGCAGATCTTCTTCCCGCCGAAGGGACCGGCCACGGCCAGCCCGCAGATCGGCCCGTTCCTCAACCAGTATGCCGGCCAGCAGCTTCTCACCGGTGCCCAGGCCGAGGCGTACGCAGATCACTTCATCGCGGTGCACCTCAAGGCGATCGGCGGCGGCCTTACCTACGCCCAGCTCAGCACCAAGGCAAAGGCCGCCCCCACCGATACCAAGCTGGCGGCAACGGTTGACACGATGTTCAAAGGTGAGACCCTGCGCGGCCTGCTGCTCAACGCTTATGCCTTCGGCACCATGGGCATGATCGCTGGTATCGCTGCGATCGGGGCCTTCATCGGCGCCGCCGTGATGCTCATCCTTTCGCTTCTCGGCTTCGCCCACCTGAGGCGAGTCTCGCCGGACGCGGAATTGGGTTCGCACAGCCCGCCCGCCCCCGCCTGACCCATCCCGATGAGGCCGGGCAACAGGCTCTTGAGGGCGTTTGGCCCATAGGGTCGGTGCTTTGCATTCCCGAGACCCAGGGGGGCTGAACCAAGCAGGGACCCGTCTGCACGGGGCCCGGCGAAGCAGCTCAGGCGACCAGCAGGTTCACCCCCGACGCGGCGATCCGTGGCGGGGTGCCGATCTGCTTCCCGTGGTTCGGGGCGTGGCCCGGCCACCCGGAGGCGCCCTCGCACGGCTTCGCACGGCTGTCCGAGTGGTCGCTGATGGGGGCAAAGGACGACGGCCAGGACGTCACGGTGCGCCTGCGCCTCACCGACAGCGACGCGACCGGGGCCAGCGCCTGCCTGCATCCATTCGAGGCCGTCTACACGGTGGTGGTCGGGTCCCGGTTGTCGCTGGAGCTGACCGTCAGCAACCAAGGCGACGACAGCCTGGTCTTTGACGAGGCGCTGCACACCTACCTGAACGTGCGCGACATCCGCGCCACCCAGGTCAACGGGCTGGAAGGGACACCGTTCTATGACTGTCTCGCCGGACCCGAGCCGGTCAGCGGGGAGCCCGACCCCGTGCGCTTTAGCGCTGCCACCGATCGCATCTATCTCGGCACCAGAGCGACCACGACTGTTGTCGACGCCATCGCAGGCCGATCCATCTTTGTCGCCAAGTGCGGCTCGGAGGCTACCGTCGTGTGGAACCCGTGGATCGACAAGGCGGCAGATCTGTGCGACTTCGGCGATGACGAGTGGAAGTCGATGGTGTGCGTCGAGGTGAGCAACCTGCGCGAGGCTGCGGTCCATCTTGCCCCCGGCGGCAGCCACAGCCTGTCGGCCATCTTTGAGCTCTCGCCGTCGACGCGGACACTGCCGAACAGGAGCACGACATCATGACCGAGCACCGCCTGCCCACCTACTTGCGCGGTCGCGTCGTGACCCCGAACGCGGTGATCGACGACGGTGTCGTCGTGGTGGAGGCCGATGTGATCGCCTGGGTCGGTCGTGCCGACGCGGCGAGAGGAAGTGGCTGGCCGGACGCCCCGGGTGCGCAGGAGGTCCCGGCGACCCTGCTCCCCGGACTGGTCGATCTGCACAACCACGGCGGCGGCGGGGCGGGCTTTCCGGAGGCGTGCACGCCGGAGCACGCTCGGGTTGCCATTGGTGAGCACCTCCGGCATGGGACGACGAGCCTTGTCGCGTCCCTGGTCACAGCTACGCCGGACACACTGCGCCAGCGGGTCGGTCTGCTGACCGCCCTGGCAGAGGCGGGCGAGCTTGCGGGCATCCACCTCGAAGGCCCGTTCTTGTCGACCGCCCGGTGCGGCGCACAGGACCCGGACCTCATCCAGACGCCGGACGCCGACCTGGTCCACGAACTGGCCGAAACCGCCCACGGCCACTTGGTCACCATGACCGTGGCTCCTGAGCTCGCTGGCGTCCCAGGAGACGGCGGCGTGATCGACGCCTTGATCAACGCGGGCGCGCTGCCGTCGTTCGGGCATACGGATGCGAGCTGGACCCAGATGAGGACAGTGGTCGCGGATGCCCGCGCCCGGCTCGATGGGACCTCCGGGCGTCGCTCGCCACGCGCGACGGTCACCCACCTGTTCAACTGCATGCGCCCGCTCCTGCACCGGGACCCGGGTCCGCTGCCCGAGCTCCTGGCGGCAGCAAGGCGCGGAGACCTCGTCGTGGAGCTCGTCGGGGACGGCACCCATGTATCGCCCGAACTGGTTCGGAGCATCTTCGAACTGGTCGGTTCCGAGAACGTGGCCCTGGTGAGCGACGCCATGGCCGCGGCCGGCATGCCCGACGGAGCCTATCGGCTCGGGTCCCTGGACGTCACGGTGTCCGGCGGCGTCGCCCGGCTCACCGAAGGTGGGGCCATCGCAGGCGGCACGGCCCACTTGCTCGACGTCGTGCGCACGACCGTCGCTGGTGGAGTGCCGCTGGTGGACGCGGTCCGGGCCGCATCCACCACACCTGCAACTGTCCTGGGTGACTCTCAGGTCGGCGCCCTTGAGGCCGGCTGCCGGGCCGATGTCGTCATCACGGACTCGGGCCTGCGGGTCGTCCAGGTCATGCGTGCCGGCACGGTTGTCCACTCGTCGGCAGACCACTAGCTAATCCCGAGTCACGACATCGAGCCGCCGCCGACCGGCAGCATTGTGTTTGCCCCTATCCACTTCGCCCCCAAAGGATGGTCCCCACATGGAAGCTGTGATTGCAGCACCCGACGAGCTCGCACGACTGGCTGCAGGAGCGATCGAGAAGCTGCTGGGTTCTCGACCCGACGCGGTGATCGGCCTGGCGACGGGGTCGAGCCCGCTGCGGGTCTATGACGAGCTTGTCCGGCTCCACCTCGAGGCGGGCCTGTCGTTCGCCCGGGCCAGCGCGTTCACGCTCGACGAGTATGTCGGCCTTCCACCGGAGCACCCTGCGCGCTACCTGAACGTGATCACCCAGGAAATCGCCCAACGAGTGGACTTTGCCCCGGGCGCGGTCCGTAGCCCCGACGGTCTTGCCGCTGACATCCCGGCGGCTGCGCCGCCTACGAAGACGCAATCGCGCAGGCAGGCGGGGTCGATCTGCAGATCCTGGGCATCGGCACGGACGGGCACATCGGCTTCAACGAGCCATGCTCTTCTCTGGCCTCACGCACCCGGATCAAGACACTCACCGAGCAGACTCGGACCGACAATGCGCGCTTCTTCGGTGGCGACATCACCGCGGTTCCGCATCACTGCCTGACCCAGGGGCTCGCGACGATCATGGCAGCACGGCACATCGTGCTGATCGCCAGGGGCCGTGCCAAGGCCGAGGCGGTACACCAGCTCGTCGAGGGCCCCGTGAGCGCGATGTGGCCCGCTACGATCCTCCAGCACCACCCTCATGTGACCTTGCTGATTGACAACCCGGCCGCGAGCCGGCTCCAGCTGGGCGACTACTTCCGCAGCACCTACGCCGCAAAACCCACCCGGCAGGGGCTCTGACACCTGCCCGCCCAGCAGGCAGGTGCGAGTCAGCAACCCTTCGGGCTGGCCCCGGTCACGTCCACGAGCCTGGGCAGTGTTTCTCGGCTTGGAGCGGCGGCCCCTCCGCCGCGACCGATGTCGAGGTGACGTCATATTCAGATGATCGCTATCGGCGGTGCCATCGGGACCGGACTGTTCATGGGCTCCGGCAAGACCATTGCCCTGGCCGGGCCACGGGTGATCTTCGTCTACATGATCATCGGCTTCATGTTGTTCTTCGTCATGCGAGCCATGGGGGAGGTCCTGCTCTCCAACCTGGAGTACAAGACCTTTGGTGACTTCGCCGGCGATCTCCTCGGCCCGTGGGCCGGCTTTGTCGTGTCGTGGTCGTACTGGTTCTACACCGTGGTCGTCGGCGTTGCCGACATCGTGGCAATCACCGCCTATGTCCAGGTGCTGGCACCTGGCACCCCGCTGTGGCTTCCCGCCCTGGTGACGCCACTGCTCCTGCTGTGCCTGAACCTGCCCACGGTCGCCGCGTTCGGCGAGATGGAGTTCTGGTTCGCCATCATCAAGGTCGTCGCTATCCTGGCCCTGATCGCCACCGGCGCAGTCATGATCGGCACGCACTTCACCTCACCCCAGGGCTCGGTATCGAGCCTATCCAACCTCTGGAACGAGGGTGGAATGTTCCCGCATGGCGCCCTCGGCTTCATCCTGGGCTTCCAGATCGCCCTCTTCGCCTTCGGTGGCATCGAGCTGGTGGGCACCGCAGCCGCGGAGACCAAGGACCCCATGAAGACCATGCCGCGCGCCATCAACTCGATCCCGATCCGGGTCATGCTCTTCTACGTCGGCGCCCTGATCGTCATCATGGCCGTCAACCCGTGGCGCACGATCAACGCCGGTAACAGCCCCTTCATCGGCATGTTCACCCTGGCCGGTCTGGGCGTGGCGGCCATCGCGGTCAACCTCGTGGTATTGACCTCCGCCGCCTCGAGCGCGAACTCCGGCATCTACTCGACCTCGCGCATGATCTACGGTCTGGCCGGTCATGGCAACGCACCCAAGCGGTTTGCCAAGCTGAGCAAGCGCAAGGTTCCGCAGAACGCCCTGTTGTTCTCCTGCATCTTCATGTTGTTCGGGATGGTCATGCTCTACGCCGGGAAGTCGGTGATGGGAGCCTTCGTGATCGTCACCTCGCTGGGCTCGGTGATAGTCGTGTTCACCTGGTCCCTGATCATGGTCAGCTACATCGCCTACCGTCGCCGCCGCCCGCAGCTTCACGCCAGCTCAACGTTCAAGCTGCCGGGCTCACGGTTCATGCCGTACGTCGTCCTGGTCTTCTTCGTCCTCATGATCGTGGCATTGGCCCAGTCCGCCGACACGCGACCTGGACTGTTCGTGGCCCCGATCTGGTTCGTGCTCCTGGGCGGCGCCTGGTACTTCAACCGCCAGACGCCTCTGCAACAGGCTCGCATCGCGGAGTGGAAGGCTGAGGCTGCAATTGAGAAGGCTGCGTTGGCCGAGATGGAGGCGGCCCGATGAAGGCTCTCTACAAGGCAACTGCGGGACCGGGTCTCACGCTGACCGAACGTCCCGAACCGACCACAGGCCCCAACGACGTCAAGATTCGCGTCGCCCGCACGGGCATCTGCGGCACCGATCTGCACATCGAGTCCTGGGACAGCTGGGCCGCCGGCGCCATCAACGCTCCCCTGATTCCTGGACACGAGTTCGTCGGCCACGTCGTGGAGATAGGCACCGAGGTGAACACGGTCACTGTCGGTGACATGGTCTCCGGTGAGGGGCATGTGGTCTGCGGACACTGCCGCAACTGC
>Ga0209014_10001610_pt1 | contig 13322 bp, 5 predicted proteins | sample BarGraNGADG00212_FD_184491 | JGI IMG/M metagenome (GOLD analysis project Ga0209014, IMG submission 184491) | Arctic peat soil microbial communities from Barrow, Alaska - Barrow Graham LP Ref core NGADG0002-212 (SPAdes) (version 2) | ecosystem: Environmental > Terrestrial > Soil > Wetlands > Peat...
GGCTGTCCTTCCCTCTCGGTGCGGTCATCATCGCCGCGTCGATCAATCTCGTGTCTGGACTGGCGAAGTGACCAACCAGCCCGGTGCAACGGCCGATGACCCGCTGCACGTCAAACGCAGGTACCCCAGCCCCACGCAAACTCGGGCCTATCGGTATAGCCCATCAGACCCTCAAGGGGTCCCGGTAGTAAGCAGCACGAAAACAACGACTACGAACCGACCTTGTATGGGGTCGATGTCGGCTTCCCATGGACAATGGGGTGGCGCGCCGCCGGATTGTCAGACCACCAACCATCCCACCCGGCGGGGCCGGGATCGGTCCCTTGTGCGGGTCTGTGATGTTCAGTTGACGGTGGACGCGGTGGCTGGGATGTGGCGGAGTGGGCGGTATCCATCGGTGTCGAGCTTGGCCAGTTCACCGTCGATGTCCACGGTGATGGTGCCGAAGAAGTTGACGTTGTCGTGGTGGGTGGGCCACAGGTGGGCCAGCACCTCGTCCTGGATCAGGTGGCCACCGGCGCGCATTTCGGCGATGGCGCGGCCGTAGTACTCGCTGATCCAGGTGACGATCGCGTTGGTGGCGATGGTCAGGCACCATGCCTGCTCGGTTTGCTGCTCGGGGTTGTGGTGTCGTATCGCGCCTTCGCTGGCGTAGAACAGGTCCCGGCGCAGCGCGTGGAGGTTCTCGCCCTTGTTCAACTGGCGGGCGATTTTGCGTCGGTAGGTCTCGTCGGATAGAAACTGGGCGGCGTGGATCGTGCGCCGTAAGGCCCCGTACTCCTTGATCGCCGCGGACAGCGCGTTCTGCTGCCGTTTGGATGAGCACAGCTTGCCGACGACCAGCGCGGCGGTGGCGTGCCCGAATTTCACCGACGCCGCGATCCGCAGCAGGTCGTCCCAGTGCGTTGTGATCAGCTCGGTGTTCAGCCGACGGGTCAGCAGCGGTCCCGCCCGCGGGTAGCGGGCGGTGAAGTCGGCTCGCGGCCCGGTCCGGTACAGAGTGATGCCGCCCAGGTCCCGAATCCGGGGCGAGAGCTGTTTACCGACCAGGTCGAACAGGGCGAAGTTGGCCAGGCTGGCGCCGTGGGTGTCGGTGGCGTGCTCGGCGATCGGCAGGTCGGTGGCGTTGCCGAGTATCTCGTCGAGCACGTAGTGGCTCTCCGGCGCGGTCGCCGCGATGACCTTCGTGCCGTACGTGGAGTGCTGATCGGAAACGTGGGTGTAGGTGCTGATTCCCTGACCGCGGGCGAAGTAACGTGACATCGCCCGGGCGGTGATCGACTTGCCCTTCGTGGGGAACCGCTGCCCATCCGAGGACGACAGTGCACCTGGGCCGAACACCTGGCTCAGCGGCAGACCGTGGTGGTGATTGACGATCGTGGTGTTCGCCGTGCGCAGCGTCTCCTCCCGCAGATGCCACTCATTTGTCCAGGCCAGAACGTCATAGGGCACGCCGCATGCCTCGGCCATCGCGGTCAGCCCCATGTTGGTCGCCTCGGCGATCAGCACGTAGATCAGGTTGCGTTTCAGCTCGCCTGAGCGGGTCACCTTCCCGCCCGCGTGGCTCAGTGAGTCCAGAAATCCGGTGCGGGCATCGACTTCCACCAGCAGCGCCGCCACCGAGATACGGGGCAGCAGCGCGGCCAGCTGATCGCGCAGCTCGTCCGCTTCGGCCGGGACAGACTCCGCGGTCAGGCGCGGGATGACCAGTTCCCCATTCTCGGTCAGTCGAACGGCGCCAACGCCACCCGCGGCGCCCAACAGAGGATCCAGCTCAGTCAGCGCTGCGTTGAGTTCATCCTCGGCAGCCGCCAGGGCGTCCGCCGCGGCGGGCGGTTTGCCGACCAGCCGGCAGAACTCCGACCGCTGCGGTTCCCACTGCGCCGGGGTCAGCAGGAACGACGCCGGGTCGGCGTAGCGACGGCTGCCGGGCACGAACACGTCCCCGCAACGCAGCCCGTCCCGTAAACCCAGCAGGACGCACAGCTCCCAGTAACGCCGATACGCGGTGACATCCCCGGCCGCCGCGGCGGCCTCGAGGTACCCGCGGCGGCGGTGCGGCACGAAATCGGTGGGCGCACCGTCGGGGACCTTGCGTCCACCGGTCGCGTACAGCCCACTCAGCACCGTGACCCCGTCCAGCAGCGACCGGACCTCGGCGCCACCGTCGAAGCGGACCGCCGCCAACACCTCCGGCGCGAACCGCCGCAGATACGACAACGACGCGTCCAGGCTCGATAGATGGCCGTGGTCACGAGGCAGCCGGGCGGTCTTGGCCGCGACCGCGGCGCGCAGCCGGTCCATCCCCAGCCCGCGGAGCAGGGACCCGACCTGTTCATCGGGGACACCGACGTCGATGAGCACCACCAGGAGGTCGTCCAGCAACGCTTGCCGGTCCCCGCCGGCCTTCGCCCGCTCCGCCAGCGCCTCGATCATCTTCTGCTTGGCGTGTGATTCCCGCGCGGAGATCGACTGATCGAACAGCGCAAGCACCTCGTCCAGCACGTCCACCGCCGACTGGGCCAGCAGCGTCAGCAGGATCGGGTAACGGCGCTGCGGGTCCCGGCGGACGAGCTGCTGCGCGCTGAGCCGGCGACCCAGCGCGGCCAGAAACCGGCGCCGTTCCGCGGGCAGCATCGACAGATCCAGCTCGTGCGCGTCCAGACCGCGCAGATACCTCAGCTTCTCCAACTCGACCGTGACCGCGGCAGGCGACGGCTGCGTCGCCCCGCGACCCAGCCAGTGCAATCGAGTGAATCCAACAAGTGGGTCCACCACGAGCAGCCTGTCCAGCTCCGCGGCTCGGGTCGGGTCGACCAGATGCGCCACCCGCTGCCAGGTCTCGGCGCGGGACTTCTCCCGGGCAGCGGCCACCCGCATCAACACGGTGACCACGCCCGGGCGGATCACCCGCGAGGAGGCCAGGTACTCACAGCCCAGCCGGAACAACAGCTTCGGCGGATCATGCTCCATCGCCCTGGCGAACAGGAACTCGTCCAGCTCCCGCCACTGGAACTCCTCGGCCAGTCGCCACCCCAGATAGCGGGCGACCTCCCGCAGGTGATCGGTGCGAGTCTGCTCCCGGGAGCCGTAGTCGACCAGCTCACCGACCGGGATCCGCAGCCGCTCCGACAGGCGAGCCACCGCGACCGGTGGCGCCGAGACGACATCGTCGGGCACGAACCCCAACCAAGGCAGGCTGCACAGCTGAACCGCGGCACCCAGACGGTTCGCAGCGCCGTGGCGGGCGACCACGAACGCCTCATCCGCCGGCGTCAACGTGAAGTACCGGATCAGCTCCTCCCGGCTGATGTCAGGGAACCGTCGAAGCTGGTCCAACTCCTCGTCCGTGAACACATCGCGCGTCGCCACCCGGCCCCCTGCTCAGCACCGTCCATCGAGGTGACAGCACGCTACGCAGGATCCAAACAACCCACCAAACCGGGCAGCACTACGCCCGGACACGGCAACCAATCGTTGATTTTGTGCTGCTTACTACCGATACCGGGACCCCTCCCAGATGGACGTCTCCCCCACCGCCGCACGGCGCTACCTATCCGCACCCTGTGAGGGTCAGCTACTTTTGGACATCCCGCGTTCGACGGCCTTGATCAGGTATGGCCGCAACTGCACGGCCGGAATGATGGTGTGCACAGAGCCGACCTGGCGGGCGCGTTCGATGTTGTGGATCTGTTCGAATTCGGCCGCGACCTCGCCGAGCTTCTCCGACCGCACGTTGCCGCGCATTTCACCGAGTTGGGTGCGGAGTTCGCCACGTTGCGTGTCGTCGGTGGCGCCAGCGATGTCGGACTCGAGTTCCTTGATCCGCTGATCGTTGGCGGTCCGGGTGTTCACGTCCCGGGTGAAGACCACCGCGGCCGCGGGCGCGCCACCGATGACCGAGGCGAACGAGCCCTCGACGGCGATGACCTCCATGTTGTCGTTGAGCGCGCCGGCGAACACCACGAACGCACCACCGTGGTATCGGGAGACGACGCAGAAGATGATCGGGCCGTCGAAATTGACGATGGCCCGGCCGATCTCGGCGGCGTACTCCAACTGCATGTTGCGCAGTGATTCCGGTGAGCCGTCGCATCCGGACAGGTTCGCCAGCACCAACAGCGGGCGACTACCGGAGGCCGCGTTGATCGCCCGCATCGTCTTCTTCGACGACTTCGGGAACAGGGTTCCCGCGGTGAACTGGTCCGGCCCGTCGGCCGGCAGGAAACCGCGCCGCGGAATGTTCCGCGATTCGATCCCGACGATGACGACCGGGTACCCGCCGAGGTGCGCGTCGACCACCACGGAGGTGTCGGCATCGGCCATTCCGGCCCACCGCTCCAGGGTTTCGTGATCCTGATCGGCGACCGCGTTGATCACCGTTCTGATGTCGAACGGCTTCTTCCGGTTCTTGTTGGTCTCCGGCGAGAAGATGTCCCCCACCGTGGTGAACGGGCTGTCCGGGTGGGTGTGCGGGAAGGTCTGCACGTCCCGGTCCAATGGGTCCCTGGTCTGCGCCCGGCGCGGATACCGCTCCCCCGGGGCGACGTAGGCGTGGTCGTAATGGGTGAACAGGATCTCCGTGGCTGCGGTGAGATTCGGTGCCCAGTACTGGGCTTCGCCGTTTGGGCCCATCACCCGGTCGTACCCGCCGAGACCGAAGTTGTCCTCCGCCGAAACACCGCCGGAGTAGTCCAGCGACAACTTCCCGGTGAGCACCATGGCGCTGTCCGGCGTCATGATCAGGATGCCCTTGGTGTGCTGCAGCATCGTGGCCTCGGCGTTCCAGTACGGCTGGGCACCCACGTTGATCCCGGCCACGATGATGTTGATCTCACCGCCGGCCTGGGTGAACGTGATGATCCGGCGCAGCGCCCTGGCCACCCCGTCCATGTTCTCGGTGCCGCTATCCATCGAGATCTTCGCGCCGGAGGACAACGTGAACCACTCCACCGGGACACCCAACTCCTCGGCGAGATCAATCGCCGCAACGACAATCGCGCACTCCGCGACGGCCACCGTGCCGAGGGCCTTCGTGGGGTCGCCGAACAACGCGACCCTGGTGATGCCTTCCGGGTACTTCGCGGTCGGCGTAGTGACCACCCCTGCCACCACACCGGCGGTGTTCTTGCCACGCGGCCGATCCACCGGGCCGAACACCCCGTCGGTGAAGTCGTGCTCGGTAAAGCTGCCCTCTGCGCCGGTGAGCATCGGAACGATCTCGTACGGGTACACCGCGCCGTGCGCACCTGACCGTTGCACCTTCTGGGTGTACTCGTCCAACGGGGCCAACGCCTCGGTCGGTGGATCGGTCACCGTGACGATCACCCCGGCACCGGCCTGATAGGCGAAGCGCAGCGCCACGTTTCGCAGGGAGGACCTGCTTGCAGGGTCCGACGCATCAACACCGTTGCCGCTGTCCACTTTCATCCGGGCCAGCACGGTGATCTCGGCCAGCCCGGTGCCCAACGTCGACGGCGCGCTCATCTGCGCGACCCCGGCGACGTCTGTGAGTGGGACCTCGATGGTCGGCCAGACGTGCAGGAAGACCCGGTTGTTGTCCAGCCGCTGCTTGCCGTTGCGCTGCGCCTGCCGCGCCCGCCTGATGCTTTCCAGGCAGGCGGCGAGTACCCGTTCAGCGGCCGGGAACGAGACCACCCGACCGTCGGCGTCCCGCAACGGGGTGACGTCCCTGACCGCGGCCAGCGCGACGAGCCGCTCGTCCGACGGGTTGCCCGGCGCCACGAGATGGAACAGGTAGGTGCCCTCCGCCGACGGCATCCGGGTGCCGGTGAAGTTCTTCAGCCGCCACAGATCCAGCCGTTGACCGGTCAGTGGATGCATATTCCGGATCACCCGTTCCTCCGACGGCCCGTCGGCGGACGGCCGGAAGGTGAACTGCTGCACCGGGACGTCGCCGACCGAAGCCACGGTGACGGTGACCCGTCGGCCGACGGCAAGCGCGGGCTGGTGTTCCAGCGCGGCCCGCAAGGCCGTCGAGACGTGATCACCGTCGGCCGGAGCGTCCGGCCAGGCCAGGTAGATGTCGATCACCACGTTCGCCGGATCGTTCGCGCTTCCCGCGAGAGCGGTGAGCGCAGCGAATGCGCTGGGCAGGTCGTCGTAGTCGGCGATCGTCGAAATCAGCTCGAGGCGCTGCCCACTTAGTTCGAATGTGCCTGTGACATAGGGCCTGTCGTCCTGCCGGAAAGCCCTGACCTGCTCCAGTGTGCGTGTCCGGTAGTACCGCCGGGTCATCGCCTCCAGCATCGCGTGCTGGCCAGGGCCCTTCGACGTGACCTGTTCGGTCAGCACCCGGATCAGCGGCTCACGGCTGGCGACCAGGGTGTCGATCAGTTCCGAGTACTCCACGGGGTTCGGATTCTCCGCCAGGTGTGCAAGATGCTCGCGGACGTCGGCGTGCACGTGGCTGCGGGCGTCGGCGATCAGCGGACGCTCGAACGTCTCGTACCGGATGCTGCTGGCCAGGTCGCCCACCACCGGGTACCGCAGCCTGGTGGCCACCACCAGACGGTCGACGACCTCACCGGCCGCCTGCTGCATGTCGCTGCCGAACTGCGGGACGGCGTTGCGCCACCGCTCGAGCAGTCTGGAGACGATCGGGATCTGGTCCGCGGCCCGCTCCTGGGCCCGGAAGACGCGGAACACCGCGTGCTCCAGCGCCGGGCTCGGCTCCAGGTCGGTGACACCGTAATGTGCCAGCACTGCGGCGAGCCGGGTGCGGAACGCCTCCGGCAGTCCCTCCCGCTCCAGGTCGAGTGAGCGCAGGTAGGAGTGGAAGTACTCGCGCGGGCTGTGCACCCGCTCGTCAACGGCCTCCTCCTCACCGGCCGGCCGATTCCGGGACAGCTCACAGATATCGGTGAATGTGGCGAGGACATCGAGCGACGCGGTTAACCGTTCGTCATCGATCAGGGGCAACTGGTCACGAATCCGGTCGTAGTCTGCGAGTGCCTCTTTGGCTCGATCGGTGCTCACGTCATAGCCCATCACCAGGGCACGCATCGCGGCCAGATCGGACAGCGCCTGCACCTTCGCATCCGGCGACTGGGTAGCACCCGCAGTGAATTCAACGGTGGGTGTGGTGCTGGCAGCGGCTCCGTCATCGATCCGGTCGATCCGCAGCAGCGCGCCGCCGCGGTCGACCTGGGAGTTCACCCCAACCAGGATCTCCCGGACCCGGCCCGCGTACGGGGCCTTGACCGGGGTTTCCATCTTCATGCTTTCCAAGATCATCACGGTGTCGCCGGCCTCGACGTCGGTGCCGGCGGCCGCGCGGACCGCGACCACCACCGCCGGAGCGGGCGATCGGACAACGCCGCCCTCGTCCCGGCTGACCCGATGACTGACGCTGTCCACCTCGACCAGGTACCCGGACGGGGTGGTCGACGCGACAATGTGATGCTGCCGGTCACCAAGGCTCAGCCGGCTTTCGAACTTGCTCATCCGGTCGATCTCAACTTCAACGACGGTCTCCTCGCCGTCATTTCTCCCATCGGCGATCTCGATCCGGAAGCGGTTCGGGCTGATCTGGGCGACGTTCAGGCTGTAGGTCTGGCCCTGGTAGCCGAGCTCCACCTCGCGACCGACGGTGTGACCGGCACGGGGGCGACCACCACGCGCGGAGCGGAGGAACGACTCGCGTTCCAGGGCCTCCTCCGCTTCGTAGACGTCGACACCCAGATAGAGCAGCGCGGCGTCCGCATGCGGGGCGACCCTGGGTTTGTCGGTCAACCCGGCCCGGTCCAGCCAACCGGTGTCCGCGGTGCCGTTGATCACCTCGGGGTGATCAAGCAGCTCCAGCAGGAACGACTTGGTCGTCGTCCCGTTCTTCACCACGACGGTGGTCCCACGCAGCGCTACCCGCAGCCGGGCCATCGCCTCGGCCCGGTCCCGGCCCCAGGCGATGATCTTCGCGATCATCGAGTCATAATCCGGGGAGATCTCGTCGCCGGTAGCGATTCCGGTGTCCACCCGGATGCCCAGGCCGGTCGGCAGCGTCAGCAACTCCACCTTTCCCGGGGACGGGGCGAACCCATTGTCGGCGTCTTCGGCGTTCAGTCTCGCCTCGATGGCGTAGCCGAAGTTCGGGGGCGGGTCACCCTCCAGCCGATGGCCGTCGGCCACCATGATCTGCAACTTCACCAGGTCGAGGCCGGTGGACAGCTCGGTGATCGGATGCTCCACCTGCAACCGGGTGTTCACCTTGAGGAAGGCGAACATCTTCTCTTCGGGCTGGTACAGGAACTCGACCGTCCCAGCACCGCGGTAACCGGCCGCTTTGACCAGCGCGACCGCACCCCGGCGCAATTCGATGTCCTGCTCGGCGGTGAGCGCAGGCGAACCGGATTCCTCGATCAGCTTCTGGTTGCGGCGCTGGATGGAGCAGTCCCGAATGCCGGGCGCCCAGGCGTTGCCGTAGTTGTCGGCGATGATCTGGACCTCGATGTGCCGTCCGCCGACGACCAGCTTCTCCATGAAGATGACGTGGTCGTTGAACGCCTTCTGCGCCTCGGACTGGGTGCGCTCGATCGCTTCTTCCAGTTCGCTGGGGTCGAAGACCATCCTGATGCCGCGACCGCCGCCGCCGCTGCGCGCCTTGAGGATCATCGGGTAACCGATCACCTTGGCGTGTTCCAGCGCGGAGGCCATGTCCTCCACCGGGCCCTTGCTCCACGGCGCCACCGGCACCCCGGTCCGCTCGGCCAGATACTTGGCCTGCACCTTGTCGCCGAGCTTGCGCATCGCCTCGGCCGGCGGACCGATGAAGGTCACCCCGATCCGGTTGCACACATCGACGAATCCGGCGTCCTCGGACACAAAGCCCCAACCGGGCCAGCAGGCATCGACCTTGCCGGCGATCATCGCCCGTTCCAGTTCCGCGTGGTCCAGGTACGGACGGCCCAGATCACTGCCCAGGTCACCCTTGTCCCGCAGCCGCACACGCTCGTCGGCCAACCGGACGAACAACGCGCCGCGTTCAGCCGCGGTATGCAGTGCGACCACCTTGATGCCGTACCCGAACTCCGCGTTCAGTTCCCGAACCGCACGAATCAACGTGACTGCCGGTTCGCCTCTGTTGATCACCGCAATACGCGAAAACACTCCGGTTGTTCCTCCATCTCCGGCATAGGCAACTGTTCGTGTGTGAGAGAGTCTGACGTCGCCTGGACCTCAGCGGACGTCGCCACGCGCAGGGCGGAGATGTCCGCGTTCCTTGCCGTTCGGGTGGTCCAGGTATTCCGTGATGGCCATCAGGCCCGCGTAGGCGGTGCCGCGGATGTCCGCGGTGGTGGCCCCGGCCAGGAGGCCGTTCAGCTCCTGGGTCCGGTTGGCCCGGATGGTGGCGGATCGTGCGGCGGATGTCGGGGTCTTGGCCTGGGCCGTGGTGTCCGGCCACAGGTCGGCGATGATCTCGTTGAAGGCTGCGCGGGTCAGCTCGGTCTCTACCAGGCGTTGCATCGCCCGGTCGAAGTCGGTCAGCTTGTCCCAGGACACGGCCAGCACCCGCCGGGCCTGGTCCACGCGGGTCGAGATCGACGCCGTGTGTCGCATGACGAAGCTGGCCACGTTGTTGCCCAGGGCCGCCTGCCAGGTGTTGCCGCAGACCACGCGGACGGTGGTGACCAGGACGCGGATCGCGAAGTTCCCGTCGTGGCCGGCCAGCACGGTGATGTAGTGCTGGCTCAGGTCGCGGCCGCCGATCAGGACGTCCTTCGGGAGCCGCATGCTGAAGAACACCCGCTCGCCGTTGCCCAGGGCTCCGGCCGTTTCGATCACGGCCCCGCCTTGCTCGACGACGTCGGTCAGGAAGTGCACCAGCTGCTCGTTCTGATATGGGGTGTAGCGGTCCCCGACGACTCCCAGCGGGACGACCTTCGACCGGTCGAACGGATCGGTCCGGACGACGGCGAAGTGGTCCGGGATCGCGATCTCCGGCGTGACGCCGTCCAGGGTGATCTGGGCCGGGACCACGAGCGGCTGGGAACGCTTGGAGATGTTGCCGGACTTTGGGTTGGCTGTTGATCTCTGCTGTCCTGTCCGCGTGAACTCTGCGTTGTCCAGATCAAAGCTGCAGGCAAAAGCTTCGTTGTTCGAATCAAGGCTGCGAACGAGCGCTGGAGAGCCGAGATCTCTCGGGCCATTCTCGACGCGGGTCCGAGGAGGCCCAATCGATCGCACCTGCCGAAATCGCAATCTTGACCTGAACAACGTCGCGCCGATCGTTCGGATCTACCTTGCGTACCCCAGCAACGGCGGGGCATCGCGCGCAACGCTGGGCTGAACAGGACATTTGCCTGTCCTGTTCAGGTGAAGGTTGCCAGACTACGGTTGTGCCAGTGATCGTGCGCGTAGGTTGGCGAGCCGCTGCCCCGGGTCGGGCCGCCGGTTTGAGTGAAGAATGCTGTCACGAAGATGGGCGGTGCGCGCGATCGGCTATGTGCTCAAATGCCGCGCCCGCGGGCCACGACACCCGGCCCGGATGCTCCGGTCGCCGAAATCGCAGCCTTCACTCTGAACGGCATCCGTGCGAGCGACCGGCGAGCACGGGAGCGGTGGTAGCCGGGTACGGGTTCGATAGGCTCCGGGTGACACACCGGAACTGCGCGGGAAGGACGCCCGAATGGTGACAGCGGATGAGATCAGAGCGCGGGTAGAGGCGGCGGATCGCGCGCGCATCCAGGCCCGCGCAGACGCGGCCGCGCAGATCGCCGCGGACGGCGAACGTCGCACCACTGTGGTGGCCGAACTCGCTGAGATCGATGCCTCTCTCACCGCCCGGATCGACGCGGCGGCCGCGGTGATGACGCTGGCCGAGCTGGCCGAGTTCACCGGCATCGCGGAGACCGAACTGCGCGCCGTCGGCCGTCGCACCGGTGAATCCCGGCCGCGAAGAACCACCCGGGGCACGTCGGCACGGGGTAAGTCGACGACCCGCGCGGCGCGGTCCCGTCGGGGCGCTGCCGCTGCGCTGCCGGCGGACACCGACCCGCATACGGATGCAGTCGCCGCCGAATCCGCCTGACCCGGTGAGCCGTTGATGACCCGGATGAGCGCGGACACCGTGGCCCGGTTACGGCTCGCAAATGCGCTCCACGACGAGGTCGGCGTATGACCGCCCGACAGCATGAGCGAGCGCGACTCCGAGCACACCGACGCCGAGGTTCGAGTAGTGGATCCTGCCCGTGCCCGGGGTTCGCTTGAGCTGCGCGGCACCCAGCGCACGGAGCAGTCCGTCCTCCGTCAGGCCGGCGTAGGGATCGCGACCGCACAGCATCTCGGCGGTCCCCGCCACGATTTGGGATCGGCGCATTCGGCAGCCCTGACGTTTGGGTCGCGAGGTGTTCCAGGGTGATCTCGACTCCCCCGCTCGCCGGGACCATCGAGCATTCGGGCTCGGGTGCTGTGTCTTGGTGCACTGCAGCGTCGGGGTCCCTGCGACGCAGAACGGCGAGTGTCGTCCCACCCGCCTGTCTACAGCGGCGTGCTTCCCGTCGTGCCGACGAGCTGCTCGCGAAACTCCGGGCTGGCCAGCCGCTCCGCCTCCGCGCAAGCGGCCTTTATCCGCACGGGCATGCCCAGTCGAGCCGCGGGCTCCTGGTTCCCGGGAGTCGACACGAACTTCTCGATCGCGGCGAGTCCCGCGGTGGCCCGGGCACTGGCCGCGGCCTGTTTGGCATCCAGCCGGGCGGCATACCAGTGCGACGCGAGGACGGCCTCCCGAGTGAACGTGCCCCGGAACTCCGGCGACTCGAGATCCCATCCTTCGGCGCTCATCCCGTTGGCCATGATCTCCAGCAGTGCGCGCAGAGGCGGGACGGCCAAGTCGATCGTGCCGTCCTTGAAGTAGGCGAGCGCTACCCGCTCGTGCGTGGTGACGATCGTGGCCATCGACTCGGCGAACACGCCGACGTCCTGGAGCTCCGGGCCCAGCATCTCCGGGGTGAAGATGACGTCCGGATGCAGGAAGATGCGGCCGAAGTACTTGGTGGCCATCCGGTCGGTCATCCGATAGCCCAGCCTGCTGGCGGCCACGGGTCGGCCCTCGTGCTCGAAGTCCGTCAGCCTCTCCAGGGCGCCCTCGGCGATGAGGTTGCGCGCGTCACGCTCCTGCGGGGTCATCCGCGAGAACAGCTCGGGCACGAGCAGGGAGAAGTCGTGGTCCACGCGAACCCGGGGTCCGATATACCCGGCGGCGGACACCCACCCGTCGTAGCCGGTGAGCGCGTAGGACAGCAGCGCGGCGTTCAGGTCGATGATGGCCGGCAACGCGTTGAAGGGACCCTTGGTGAGCGCGCCCTCGGAGCCGGCGCCGGTCGTCGAGGGAGACTTGCCGGTCATCGAGGAGATGAACTCCATGAACAACTCGGGCAGCTCCATGTAGTGCAGCGGGTTGTACGAACACAGCGGCGACACCGGCCCGTCCGGGGGGTTGTTTCGCCGCCCGGCGGCGACTACATCCACGGGCAGCAGCAGGGGCGCCGTCGACGGTAGCCGCCGGACCAGACGTGAGGACAGCTCGGCCACGGCCGTCGCCCTGGTGTTGGTGCGGTCCGGCCGCCGCTGGAGGTAGCGGGGGTTCTTCGAGGGGCTGCCGTCCACCAGCCGGGGGTTCGCCGAGCTGACGACGTATGCCGGGCCGTCGCCCTCGGTCGTGTCGGCGAACCGGCTGATCATGGTCGCCATCGGTTCGCTGAAGGCGCTGAAGGCCACCGCGTCATCGCGCATGGCGATGGCATCGGCCCTGGTCAACGGCTCGAAGTTGGACAGGAACGTCCCGGGCGTGGCGAGGTCGCGCTCAGCCTGCTTGTCGTAGCCACGGTGGATGGCGTCGTCGGGGCGCTGGAACAGCAGGTTCTCGCAGTTCTCCACGAGCTTGTACGACCGCGCCGCATCCAGCCCCAGCTGGTCACCCGGAACAACCGTCGAGGCGGTGATGTCGTCCTCGGTCTGGACCTTCGCCGCGGGTGAGAAGTCGTGGCGAAGGCTGAACAGACGCCAGGACCCGTCGTCGTTGTAGCCGACCCGCAGCATGTTGATGGTGATCGGCCGGTCGTCCAGGCGCAGCCGGTTGCCCTGCCGGCCGTCGACGGAGACGACGCTGAAGTGGCTGCGCCAGGCCTCCCCCCACTCCGGCCGGTAGGAGTGCTTTACGACGTAGACCAGCTCCTTGATGTCCGGCGGGACCCGATCCAGCCAGGCGTTGTAGTCGGGGTGGTAGGTCGAGCGAGACGGGGTAAACAGTTTGATGACCGACCCGATCGAGCGTTCCTCCGACAGGATGGGCCGGTGGTCCTGGT
>Ga0209014_10001612_pt1 | contig 13311 bp, 10 predicted proteins | sample BarGraNGADG00212_FD_184491 | JGI IMG/M metagenome (GOLD analysis project Ga0209014, IMG submission 184491) | Arctic peat soil microbial communities from Barrow, Alaska - Barrow Graham LP Ref core NGADG0002-212 (SPAdes) (version 2) | ecosystem: Environmental > Terrestrial > Soil > Wetlands >...
TGCTCGGGTTTGGGATTTGCGGATCTGATCGCAGACCGCAGCTGCTCCGCGGCATCCTCCGCGGTTATGTCGCGCTGCGGCTCGGAAAGAAGCTCGTAGCCCACCATGAACTTGCGGACTGTGGCCTGTAGGAGCGGTGGATAGAAATGCGCGTGGAGCTGCCAGTACGGTCTTTCGACACCGTCGAACGGCGCCTGGTGCCATCCCATCGAGTACGGAAACGGCTCATCGAACAAGCCGTCGTAGCCGCGCAGCAACTGGACCAGCCGGTCAGCGAGCGAGTTGCGCTGGCGCTCGTCCAGGTCGGGCAGCCGGGAAACCGGCCTTCGCGGGATTATCAGTGTCTCAAAAGGCCAGGCGGCCCAGAACGGCACGACGACCAGCCAGTCATCGTCGCTACCGAGATCCCGCGGCCCGCCGATCTCCTGCGAGGCATAGTCGAGAAGGAGGCTGCGCCCGCCGGCTTCGAAGTGGCGGCGCTGGGTTGCGTCCTCCCTCTCCGCCTGACGCGGGAGCGCGTTGCCAGCCCAGATCTGGCCATGCGGGTGCGGGTTCGACGCGCCCATTGCGGAGCCGCGGTTCTCGAACACTTGGACCCACTCGAAGGACTCTCCCAGGGACGCCGACTGTGTCGACCAGAGGTCCACCACGCTTCGGGCCTGAACTGCGTTCATGCGCGAGATGGTCAGATCGTGGCGCGGCGAGAAGCATATGACCAGGCACGTGCCCCGTTCGCTTTCCGCCTCCAGGACACCGTCCTTGAAGGATGCCTCCGGCGAATCCGGCCGCAGGGCGGCGAAGTCGTTCGTGAAAACGAAGGTGGAGTCGTAGTTGGGGTTCCGCTCGCCGTTGGCTCTTACATTGCCCGGGCACAGGTAGCAAGAGAGGTCGTAGGTTGGCAGGTCGCCGGGCGGCGGAGCCTCCTCGCGACCGAGCCATGGGCGGTTCGTCCGCTCGGCAGAGATCAGCAGCCACTCGCCGGACAGCGCGTCGTAGCGGCGGTGCGGTTGCGACCGGAGGAAAGGCGCCGTTGGGTTCTCGCTCAAGTATGCCCCCCGGACTTGGGCGGGCGAGTGGAGTGGCTGTCCACTCCCTCGATGGTTTGGACATCGCCGGTTGCGACGTCTACCAGCATCAGCCGCCGAACCGCGGCAGCCAGCTGGCCACGGGCTGCCGGATCGAGGCCGTTGTCGGTGATGATGGTTTCGGCATCCTCTATTCGGGCCACCGAACTGATGCCGACGACGCTCCACTTGGTGTGGTCGGCCAGGACGATCAGTCGTCGACCCGCCTCGATCAAAGCGCGGTTCGTCTCGGCCTCGAGGATGTTCGGCGTCGTGAATCCGGACCTCGAATCCATGCCGTGGGTGCCCATGAAGACGCTGTCGACATGGAGTGACCGGATGACCTCGACGGCGAACGGCCCGACGAGCGCGTCGGAGGGGGTGCGGACGCCCCCGCTAAGAATGACCGTCTGGTCCGGGCGACCGTCCCTGTGGAGAACGTCTGCAACCGGGACCGAATTGGTCAGGACAGTAAGGCCGGGAACGTCGGTCAGCCGTCTGGCCAGTGCAAATGTCGTCGTTCCAGCTGAGATGGCAATGGCGGTACCGGGCGTGACTAGGCCGGCGGCGGTTCCGGCTATCAAGCTCTTCTCGGCCTGCATGAGGGTCGACTTGACGGTGAACCCCGGCTCGAACAGCGAGCTGCCCTCGACCGTCGTGGCCCCACCGTGCACCTTCTCGATCAAGCCGCGTCCGTGCAGCACCTCCAGATCACGCCGGATCGTCATGTCCGAAACGCCGAGCGCTTGCACGAGATCGGAGACACGTACCGCACCCTGCTCGCGGACACGCTCCAGGATCAGGGACTGGCGCTGCCTGGCCAGGGCGGGTCTCCTGGCGGCCACGTCGAGACCCGGTGTCTCCTCCATCACTCGGTCCACTGAATCGGAATCCATGCTTCTGCGCTAGCCGGCAGGTCTCTCCCGCCTCGTGAGGTAATCCCAATCCTGAAGCAGTCGTCCGTGTAAGTCAACGTTTTCCACCACAATCCCACACGATACTGGGGCATACCCCTTGACACGGGGGGCAAACCGGTCGGACAATCGCGATGTCCTGTTGGTTCGCCAGGGCTCAGTTCCGCACGAGCCGAGCGACCGATCGCTCCCTGGTGGTCCCGGCCGGGGCTACGCCAGCGGGACCGGTGTGGCCCATTTCGAGCTTGTCCAACGGCTCCTTGAACTGCGAGATGGTGACGCGGTCGTCCTCGACTATTAGGAGCAGGCTCGGGCCCGTCTGGATTAGTTGTAGATCCTCGGCCGTCAGTTCGAGGCCGACCGGCTTCTCGATCATGAGGCTGTGTACGACGGCCGACGGAATGGAGGGCGAGCGGTGACCGAGTCGATCGAGCCGTCGGTGGAGCCGCCGGTCGGGCTGCCGGTGGCCGACCAGGCGGTGGAGGCTGCCGAGGTCCTGGGCGAGGAGGCGGCCTCGCAGCGGCACGCCGAACTGGCGCCGCTCTTGCAGAGGGCCAGCGAGCTGTACTACCAGCAGGACGCTCCTGAGCTGAGCGACGCCGAGTACGACAGCCTGATGCGCGAGCTGGTGGCCCTCGAAGCCGCTTTCCCGGCGCTCGTGACGCCCGACTCGCCGACCCAGCGCGTGGGCGCGGCCCCCACCGGCACGTTCGGGGAAGTCGCACACGGCCGGCCGATGCTGTCGCTGGGCAACGTCTTCAGCGAGGACGAGTTGCGCGCCTTCGATCAGCGCGTTCGCCGCGGCCTGGGCATCGCGCCCGCCCCGTCCCCCGCGCCTGAGATGCGTTACGTCGCCGAGCTCAAGATCGACGGCCTGGCCATCTCCCTGCGCTACGAGCGGGGCCGCTTCGTCGGGGGCGCGACACGCGGCGACGGGACCACCGGCGAGGACGTGACCGCGAATCTGCGGACGATCTCCGCCCTGCCGGAGCGGCTGTCGGAACCTGTCACGGTGGAGGTTCGCGGCGAGGTCTACATGCCCAAGGCCGAGTTCGCGCGACTCAATGCCGAGCGCGAGGAGGCGGGGCTGCCCACCTACGCCAATCCACGCAACAGCGGCGCGGGCTCTCTTCGACAGCTGGATTCGCGGGTAACCGCGGCACGGCGGCTCTCGTCCTGGATCTATCAGCTCATCGAGGACGGGCCGGACGGGCGACCCAAAGTGGCTCGCCAATCCGAGGCGCTTGCCCGGCTCGCGGCCCTCGGCCTGCCGGTGAACCCCGAGCGTGCCGAGGGCCTCGACATCGATGGAGTCTGCGATTTCCTCGACGAATGGCGCGAGAAGCGCCACGACCTGCCGTACGAGACGGATGGCGTCGTGGTCAAGGTCGACAGGGTGGACCAGCAGGAGCGCCTGGGCATGGTCGCTCGGGCGCCGCGGTGGGCCATCGCCTACAAGTTCCCGCCCGAACAGGTCGAGACGCTGATTGAAGACATCGTTCCGTACGTGGGGCGGACCGGGACGCTGACTCCTGTGGCTCAGATGCGGCCGGCCAAAGTCGCCGGCTCCACGGTCGCACGGGCCACGCTGCACAACCTCGACGAGGTTCGGCGCAAGGACGTCCGGATAGGCGACTGGATCGTGCTGCAGAAGGCCGGCGACGTGATCCCCGAGGTCGTGCGGTCGATCCCGGAGCGGCGGACGGGAGCCGAGCGCGAGTTCGAGATGCCCGCGCAGTGCCCGGTCTGCGGAACCGCGGTGGCCCACGACGAGGGCGCCGTCCGCTACTACTGCCCCAACCCGAAATGCCCGGCGCGGCTGGCGCAGGAGTTCGCCCACTTCGCCGGGCGCGGTGGCATGGACATCGAGGGTGCCGGTTGGGCCGTGCTCGAGCAGCTCCTGGAACGGGGCCTCATCAAGACCCGCGGCGACTTCTTCCGCCTGACGGTCGATGACCTGGTCGGCCTGGACCGGTTCGCCCGCAAGAGCGCCGAGAACCTGAAGGCTTCGATCGAAAGGTCGCGCCGGCGGCCGCTCGCTCGCATCTTGAATGCCCTCGGCATACCCCAGGTTGGCGAGCAGACAGCCATCGATCTCGCCGTCTGGCTTGCGGAACAGCGGCCGGTGCAGGAAGGCGAGTCCGAGGCCGCGTGGACCCGTCGCGTGGCCGCGGCGCTCCCTGAACTCCAGGCAGAGGCCTTCCAGGAGGTCCCGGGCATCGGCGCCGTCGTCGCCGGCAGCATCGCCGCTTACTTCGGGAATCCCGAGACCGCGGCCGTGCTGGCCGATCTCGTTGATGCTGGCGTGGTAGCCGAGCCGCCCGCCAGACGAGCGGCCCCGGGGAGTGGCGCCGCCGGCCCCCTCGCCGGCAAGACCGTGGTGGTAAGCGGCACCCTTTCCGGCTTCGATCGCGCTGGTGCGGAGGAAGCGATCCGCGCCGCCGGCGGCAAAGCGGCCGGGTCCGTGTCGAAGAGCACCTCCTACCTGGTCGCCGGCGAGAGTGCCGGTTCCAAGCTGCAGAAGGCGCAGGAACTGGGTGTCCCGGTGCTCGACGAGGAGGCCTTCCGCCGCGTGCTGGCGGGACAGCCGGAGTAGCTCCGCGCCCCCGCGCCGGGGTCGCACCTGGCCGATGGGCTTGGCTGCTTGTCGGGCTCTGTACCGCAGGATGCGGCTTGCGTGCCGACCCGTACGCCACGGATTGCCTCGGCGTCGGCCGGTGCGACGATCCCTCTCGACCAGCGGGCTCCAGCAGACGGATCATCGCGTCGCATCGATCCCGATAGCCGGCCCGAGATCGGGCAGGGGCTCAGCCCATTGCCGAGTTGATCTGACCCCAGATCCATTCGGGGCGCCAGTCGACATCGGGCCCCAGAAGCATCCGAGGCGCGCGCCAGGTCTCCTTCCAGGCGCGCGCTTCCAGTTCCTGCCACCCGGCCGTGTGCTCGTGGGGTACGCCGGCCCGGACGTGAGCCCCTGCCGGAACCAGGTAGCGGTGCAGGTCCAGCAGGTAGATGCCGTCCTCGGGCCGGGGGGCGATGACCGCGCCGTACGCCCGCTCAGCCGGCAGAAGGAAGCCGCGCAGGGCGGCGCCCGCGCCTCCCGGATCGTGGCCCGTCTCGTCGGCCTCCTCGAGGACCCAGCCGCTGCCCTCGGCGAGCAAAGCCAGCGGCGCCGACCTTTCCTCGCCCGTCGCCTCCCTGTCGAGCTCGAAGATCGCGGGCAGGTCCAGCAGCGTCAGCATTCGAACCCGTGCGCCCGGCGGCGGCACCGGAGCCGTGTCGAGGTGGTCGGCCTGAAGCTGGTGGTAGAAGGTGGTCAGGCGGAAGCCCATCCGCTCGTACATCGGCCGGCCGCCGTCAGTAGCTTCGAGCGAGAGCGTTCGGCAACCCGCCTCCCGGAGCCGCTCGCATATCGCTTCGGTCATGGCGCGGCCCAGGCCGCGGCGCCTGAACCCCTCTTCGACGATGATCGCGCCGATCCAGCCCACGGGCAGGCTGACGGTTCCCATGCCCGTGGCCACGACCCGGCCGTCGACCGTCCCGACGAGGGGCTGGGAGGTCGGCGTGCGCAAGACGATGTCATAGAAGGCGTGCCGATCGCGCCACCCCTGAGCGCGGGCGAGTGCCACGGCCGCATCCACGTCGGCGGCTGTCATGGCCCGGATCTCGAACCCAGTCATGGAGCCTCCGGTTCAGCCCATCGCATGGTTGAACTGCCCCCAGATCGTATCCGGTCGCCAGCTCGGCTCAGGTCCGCGGAGCATTCGTGGAAACGACCGCCACTCGAACCAGCCTCGTTCCGCGAGGAAACGAATCCCGGCCTCGTTCTCGGTCGGCAGTCCCGCCCAGACGCGACCGTCTTGCGGCGCCAGATGGCGATGCATGTCGAGCAGGCAGACCGCGTCTTCGGGCCGTTGAGCGATCAGGGCGCCGTTGCCCCGAGTCGTCGGCAGGACGAAGCCGCGCAGGCGCTCGTCCTCGATCAGCCAGCCCCGGCTCGCGTACGCCTCGATGAGAGGCCTCCGCTGTTCACCCGTGGCCTCACGGTCGATGGCCTCGATGGCGTCCAGGTCGGACGGGCGGATGGGACGCAGACTGGCACCGGGCGGCGAGCTGGGAGCTTCGGCGAGCGGGTCGCCCGCGAACATGTGGTAGCGCGTCCGCTCGCGAAAACCGAGCCGCTCGTACATGGGCCGCCCCAGCTCGGTCGCGACCAGGACGAGCGAGTGGCAGCCTGCCCCGTCGAGGATGTCGCACACGGCTTCGGTGAGTGCCCGCCCGATGCCCTGGCGTCGCAGCTCGGGGACGACGAAAACGACGCCGACCCAGCCGACATCGCCGTGGATCGAGCCCAGCGCCGTTCCGATTAGCCGGCCGTCGAGGGTGGCCACGAGCGGACGGCATTGCACCATCGCGACGATCGCCCCGAAGAACGCGCGGCGGTCGCCAAAGCCGCCGGCCAGCGTTACCTCGCCCACCTCATCGACGTCGGCCGGGGTCATCGCGCGGATCTCGAACGCGGTCATCACCCTCCTCGACGTCGCGTGCTTGGGAGCCAACTTTACCCTGGATACGCTTCCGGGCGGGGCCGACCGCCGCGCCGCGCCCGCTCAGGTTGGGTTCCGTCCGGTATCATCGCGACATGGCCAATCTGACCCGTGCCGATGTAGAGCACGTTGCCCATCTCGCCCGCCTCCGTCTGACCGAGGAGGAGCTGGCGCGCCTTGAAGGCCAGCTCAACCACATCCTGGACCAGTACGCGGTGCTGACGAAGCTCGACACGGAGCACATTCCGCCCACGGCCCAGACGATCGAGCTGCTCAACATCCTGCGCGAGGACATCGTCCAGCCGTCGCTTGCGGTGGACGACGCGCTGTCCAATGCCCCGGAGCGGAGTGTCGACCATTTTGTCGTGCCGGCGATCCTGGGCGGTGGCGAGGGTGGCGCGTAAGCCATGACGCACCCGACCCGCCTCCACGCCCACGAGATGTCGAGCCTGCTTCGCGCCGGCGAGATCTCGTCGCGCGCCCTGACAGAGGCCCATCTGGCTGTGGCCGAGCGCCAGAACCACGCGCTCAACGCCTGGCTGGCGATCTACCGCACCGACGCCCTGGCTCAGGCCGACGCCGCCGACGCCCGCATTGCCGAAGCGCGCCGCGCCGGCGCCTCCGCGCTGGCCCGGCTCCATCCGCTGTGTGGCGTCCCGGTCGCGCTCAAGGACCTCGTTTCGGTCAAGGGTGGCCAGGCCACGGCCGGCTCGAAGATCCTGAAGGGCTACATCGCCCCATTCGACTCGACGGTAACCGCTCGCCTGCGCGAGGCCGGCGCCGTGATCCTCGGCAAGACCAACATGGACGAGTTCGCCATGGGCTCGTCCACGGAGCATTCGGCGTATGGGCCGACGGCGAACCCGTGGGACCTGACCCGCGTCCCGGGCGGTAGCTCCGGTGGCTCAGCGGCCGTTGTCGCCGCATATCACACGCCGCTATCGATCGGCACGGACACCGGCGGCAGCATCCGGCAGCCAGCATCGTTGTGCGGCGTCGTCGGCATGAAGCCCACGTATGGCCGCGTCAGCCGGTACGGCATCGTCGCCTTCGCCAGCTCGCTCGACCAGATCGGGCCATTAGCTCGCGATGCCCGCGATGCCGCGATCCTGCTCCACGCCGTCTCCGGCCGCGACGAGCACGACGCCACGTCGGCGCCCATTCCCGTTCCGGTGGAACTGCTCAGCATCACCTCGAGCGATGACGAAGCTGCGAGCTACCTCAAGGGCAAGCGCATCGCCCTCCCCAAGGAATACTTCGTGGACGGCATGGAGCCCGGCGTTGCCGCCCGAGTCCGCGAGGCCGTCGCCGCAATAGAAGCGGCCGGCGCGAGTGTCGAGGAAGTATCGCTGCCGCACACCGACTACGGCCTGGCCACGTACTACATCATCGCCCCGGCCGAGTGCTCATCCAACCTGGCGCGCTTCGACGGCGTCAAGTACGGCCTCGCGGATCGCACCTCCGGAGAGTTCATCGAGGACTACCTCCGCACCAGAGGCGGCGGCTTTGGGCCCGAGGTAAAGCGCCGGATCATGCTCGGCACGTACGCTCTCTCGGCCGGCTACTACGACGCGTACTACCTCAAGGCCCAGAAGGTGCGGACTCTCATCAAGGCGGATTTCGACGCGGTCTGGGCGGCAGGCTTCGACGCCATCTGCGCGCCGACCAGCCCCACCGTCGCGTTTCCAATGGGCGCCAAGATGGATGATCCAGTAGCGATGTACCTGTCGGACGCCTGCACTCTCCCCATCAACATGGCGGGCTTGCCCGGGGTGTCGATCCCGGCCGGCCTTTCGGACGGCTTGCCCGTCGGCCTCCAGATCGTCGGAGCGCCGTGGAGCGAGCTGTCGATGCTCCGCCTGGCCCGTGCGTACGAAGCGATCACGGCCAGAGCAACCTGGCGGGCCCTCGAGCCCGCCGAGCTGCAGCTGACCGACGATCCGACAACGCCCAGCCCGGCCGAGCGGACGGCGCGCCACAAGGATGGCGCCCCCGCCACGGGCCCCGGCGACCAAGCCTGAGGACCCAACGATGACCAGCCAGACGACCCGCCCCAGCACACGCCTGACGACCGATCCCTCGATCCTCAACTCGGAATCCGAACCGGAGCGCCCGCCGCTTTCCACCCGCGTCCTGGCGCGCCGAGTAGATGAAGTTCCGCGCTCCGGCATTCGCCGCTTCTTCGACATCCTGGCCACGATGACCGACGTTATCAGCCTCGGAGTAGGGGAGCCGGACTTCGACACGCCGCAGCAGGTTATCGAGGCCGGGAAGCACAGCCTCGACCAGCGCCACACCCACTACGCCAGCAACTACGGAACCATCGAGCTTCGCCGCGCCCTGGCGCACCACCTCGAGCGCATGTACGGCGTGAAGTACGATCCCACCGAAGAGATCCTGATCACGATCGGCGCCTCCGAGGCGCTGGACGTCGCGATCCGGGCCACGATCGATCCGGGCGACGAGGTCATCCTGCACGAGCCGTCCTACGTCTCATATCGGCCGGCGGTCATCTTCGCCGGCGGCGTGCCGGTGGGCGTGCCGACGACACTGGACGAGGACTTCGCCCTCGATCCGGCCAAGGTCGAGGCGGCGATCACGCCGCGCACCAAGGCCATCCTGCTCAACTACCCCTGCAACCCGACCGGCGCGGTCCTCCCGCCAGACGTCCAGGATGAGATCGCCCGGATTGCCGTTCGCCACGACCTGCTGGTCTACACCGACGAGATCTACGACCGGCTGGTCTACGGCGGCTACCAGATGCGGAGCATGGCCGCCCTGCCGGGGATGCGCCGCCGGACCGTTCTCATGGGCGGCTTCTCCAAGGCCTACGCGATGACCGGCTGGCGCATCGGCTACATCTGCGCCCCGTCGGAGATCCTCGAAGGGATCCTCAAAGTCCACCAGTACGTGATCATGTCGGCCCCCACGATGGTCCAGGACGCGGCTCTGGAAGCCCTCAAGACGGGCGAGCCGGATGTCGCCCGGATGCTCGGCCAATACGACCGCCGCCGCCGGCTGATCGTCGACGGGTTCAACGCCATTGGCTTGCGGACCTTTGAGCCGCTCGGCGCCTTCTACGCCTTCCCGCAGATCACCTCCACGGGGCTCACCAGCGATCAGTTCGCCGAACAACTGCTCCGCGAGGAGTCCGTCGCGGTGGTGCCCGGAACCGCCTTCGGCGAGGCCGGCGAGGGCCACGTCCGCTGCTGCTATGCCACGAGCGAGGCGGAGATCAAGGAAGCCCTCGTCCGGATGGAGCGGTTCGTGAAGCGCCGCCGAGGCGAAGAGTGACGGGCACGTCGGTTGCCGCCAAGGGCAGTGCGCTGGAGCGCTACGAGGCCGTCATCGGCATCGAGATCCACTGCCAGCTGCGGACCGTCAGCAAGATGTTCTGCGGCTGCTCCACCGAGATCGATGGGGCAGCGCCGAACAGCCACTGCTGTCCCGTCTGTCTGGGGCTGCCCGGGGTCCTGCCGACCATCAACAAGGCAGCGGTCGAGTTCGTCATCGCCACCGGTTTCGCAATCGAGGCAACTGTCGCCGAAACGACGCGCTGGGATCGCAAGAACTACTTCTACCCGGATCTGCCCAAGGGCTACCAGATCAGCCAGTACCAGCTGCCTCTTGCAGCCCGCGGGAAGCTCAGCTTCGACACCAGCACCGGGCCCTTCACGGTTCGCATCAATCGCGCTCACCTCGAGGAGGACACGGGCCGCCTGATTCACGCCGAGCTGGACGGTCGTCGGGTCAGCCTGATCGACTTCAATCGCTCGGGTATGCCTCTCATGGAGATCGTGACCGAGCCCGACATCCGCACCGCCGAGCAGGCACGCCGCTACGCCGAAGAGCTGCGCCTTCTGATGCGGGCGATCGGCGCCTCAGACGCGGAGATGGAGAACGGCCAGATGCGAGTCGAGGCCAACGTCTCGATTCGCCCGATCGGCCGGGAGGCATTCGGGACCCGTGTCGAAGTCAAGAACATGAACTCGATGAAGGCCGTGGAGCGGGCGATCGCCTTCGAGATCGAGCGCCAGGCAGTGGCCATCGACTCGGGCGAGACGATCAAGATGGAGACGCGGGGCTGGGACGAGCCCAGCCAGTCCACGTACCACATGCGGGCCAAGGAAGAAGAGAACGACTACCGCTACTTCCCGGAGCCGGATCTGCCGCCACTTCTGACTACGCCCGAATGGCTGGTAGAGATCAAGGCCCGGCTGCCCGAGTTGCCGGCGGTGCGGCGGGCGAGGTATCAGACGGAGTTCGGGCTTTCCGCATACGACGCCGCCGTGCTGGTCAACGACGCGGCGGCCACGTCGCTCTTCGAGGGCACGCTGGCGGCCGGGACGGGCGTGCCCGCAAAGCTCCTCGCAAACTGGGTGACCGGCGAGTATATGCGTCTCGCCAAAGGCGGGGAGGGGAGCGGCGGCGCCGTGGATCCGGCCGAGCTCGCCGCCCTGGTCAAGCTCGTAGCCGATGGAACCATCTCCGGTACCAACGCCAAGGAAGTCTTCGCCGAGCTTTTCATGTCGGGCGAGCGGGTCGCCGCAATCGTCGAGTCGCGCGGCTTCCGCCAGATTTCGGATGCCGGTGTGCTGGGCGCCGCCATCGATGAAGTGCTGGCCGCCAACCCGGTCGCGGTGGCCGACTATCGAGCCGGCAAGGGTGCGGCGGTCGGCTTCCTCGTGGGCCAGGTCATGAAGGCAACACGAGGTCAGGCGAACGCGGCAATGGTGCAGGCTGCCCTGCGCGAGCGGCTCGACAAGGCCGATTAGTCCGGGCTGAGGAGGGCGCGATGGGCGTGGTCAACCTGATGTGCTGGGGACTCGGCGTGGCGCTCATCGCCGTTGGCTACATGCGAGCCAGAGGCCCCTGGAGTCGCTATCAAGCGCTCAAGGAGCAGGAAGCGAACATCTCCCGTTACGAGGGCTGGCGCGGGACTCGCCTCCGCGACGATGGCCCCAGCGCGGCCTCGATCATGGCCCAGGAGATGCGCCGTCGCGCCCAGATCGGCGGCCTGATTCTGATCGCGGGCTTCGTGCTGGTCTTCGTGGGTTTCGCGGTTCGCTAGGTTGCAAGGTCGGCACATCGTCCAGCGCCCGGGGGAAGGCGGAGGACGATGTGCTTTCCGGAATAGTGCCTGAGAGGAGCCGGAGATCAGCCGCGACGGCTGAAGCCCAACCCGCCGAACAGGAGAAGAACGATGACGATGATTAGCAGCAGTTCCATGAGGGACCTTCTTTCCCCCTCAAGGTGCTCTCCCCGATCCGCCGGCGCGAGGATGGAAACCCGCCCCGAGTCTAGTGGCGTGATGTGCGGCGCCTGATGCGCTGAGCCGGCGGGGCCGGGGGCTTGTGGGCGCTCCGGAATTCCGCCAAACGCTCGGTCATCAGGTCAAGGACGTCTGCGGCCGGCATCAGGGTTCCACGCGCCACGTAGAGCGCGCCGTCGTTGATGCGAAGCATCAGTCTTGCCGGAAGAGACAGCGCGTGCCGCGACGCGAACTCGTCGGGCGCCCGGAGCTGGACTCGGACCGCGCCTGGCTTGCCGCGGGCAACCACCCGCTCGAAGCCGAGCGATGCCACTTCATCCCAGGCCACCGGGCCGGCGCCAAAGGCGGACTCGAAGCCACCTTCTCCCACTGTGAGGCTGAAGGGTACCCGAGGTCGCCTCACGGTGGCCCGTAGATCGTTGAGGCCGTAGGCCAGCAAGGCAGCACCGGCGAGCAGGAATATCGCCGCCCCGGTGGCATCGCCGTTCGTAAGGTCGCCCAGGCCCAGGATCGCTCCGACCGCGCCGACGGCGGCCATGCCCGAAGCGGCAAGCAGCTTGCGCCGACTCTTGCGCCGGTCGTCGTAGATCGCCACGGACGGCCCCAGCGTGAGGTGGTCGATCGCCATGGAGTCCGTCGGTTCCGCCGCTGCCATTTGGGGTTCGTCATCCTCATCCGATTGCTGGCTGGCCGGGCCGTTCCGGCCATCATGACGCGGCGGCCGGAGAGTTGCTCCAGCCTAGTCCGTCCGTGGGCGGCCTGGATCGGCTGTGTGCACCGCGCTCCAAGTGGAACGAGGTCTGGGGCCGGCCCGTGCCCGAGTGATGGCGCACGTGCGAGAATGTCCGCCCAGGTGTTCGATGGTTCGACCGCCCGCCTGTGCCCGAGGAGAACGCAGTGACCGCCGCCAATCCGACAACCCCGGTTGACGATCCGGGACCGTCCGTCGCCAACCTGGAGACCATCGTCTCGCTGAGCAAGCGGCGCGGGTTCATCTTCCCGAGCTCCGAGATCTACGGCGGCATCAACGCCGTCTGGGACTACGGGCAGCTCGGCGTGGAGTTGAAGAACAACGTCAAGCGGGCCTGGTGGCGGGCCATGGTCCAGGAGCGCACGGACATCGTCGGTCTGGACGCCAGCATCATCATGGCGCCCCAGGTGTGGGTCACCTCCGGCCACGTCGCCAACTTCACCGACCCTCTCGTCGAGTGCACCACCTGCCGCCGGCGCTACCGGCTCGATGAGTTGCCCGGCGCCGAGAACCTGACCAACACCGAGCTGATGGATCCGGCTGTGGTCGAGCGCCTGGGCCTCAAGTGCCCGGCGGATGGGGGACCGCTTTCGGCCCCGCGCCGGTTCAACCTGATGTTCAAGACCTACATGGGCCCGGTCGAAGAGGAGGCCGCGCAGGTCTACCTCCGCCCGGAGACGGCGCAGGGCATCTACGTGAACTTCAAGAACGTCCGCGAGACGGCTCGCAAGAAGCTGCCCTTTGGCATTGCCCAGATCGGCAA
>Ga0209014_10001613_pt1 | contig 13310 bp, 12 predicted proteins | sample BarGraNGADG00212_FD_184491 | JGI IMG/M metagenome (GOLD analysis project Ga0209014, IMG submission 184491) | Arctic peat soil microbial communities from Barrow, Alaska - Barrow Graham LP Ref core NGADG0002-212 (SPAdes) (version 2) | ecosystem: Environmental > Terrestrial > Soil > Wetlands >...
TCAACATCGAGCGCCTCTTCCGGGACGTCCGCGTCACCAACATCTACGAGGGCACGAGCCAGCTCCAGGTGGTCGCGGCCATCGGCAAGCTGCTCAACCACTCGCTCGATCCGCTGCTCACCGAATGGCAGGCCGCCGAGTACCCGGCCGACATGGCGGCCGAGAAGTCGCTCCTCGACGAGCTGACCGGCCTCTTCGGCCAGGCCGTGGACGGGCTCAAGGCCCGGCCCGAGCGCGACCGCGTGGACTACTATGCCGTCGACCTGGTCGAGATGGCGATCGGGGTCGTCGGCGGCTGGCTGCTGTTGCGCGACACGACGGTCGCGGAGGGCAAGAAACCGGTGGCGCGGACCTTCGTGGCCTCGCTTGCATCGCGAGTCCGGGCCGCCGCCGAGGTGGTCCTGGCTGCCAACCCTGTCCCCCTCGAGGCGATCCCGGCCCTGCTGGCGTAGGGCCGACGAGGACCCAGCCCCCGCCGGGCCGTCAGTCGAGCCGTTCGAGCACCGGCGGCCATGGCTCGATGATCGCCGTCGCCATCTCCTCGCGGTCGCCGAGCCCTCGAGTCGGTCGCCTCCTGGGTCACCTCAGGCACGCCGCACCTGTCGCTCGATCTCGGCGCGCTCTATCGAATCATCATCGCCGGCCTCCTGGCCCACGAGCGGGTCCGATGCAGCGGCTATCCTTCGGCCGGCATGCACGCAGATCCCCTCAGCGACCCGCCGCGCAGGAGGTCGCGCCGGCGCGTCGTCGCGGTCGCCCTCGTCGCGCTCCTCGGCGTGGCCGCTGTCGCTGGCGCCGTCGTCGTCATCGCGCGGCCGCCCTGGCTCCATGACCTGAAGACCACGCTGCAGCAGGTGCCGGTGATCGGGCAGTTGCCGGGCATCGCGGGCCCGCCGACCGGGCTACCCACGCTGCCACCGGTGACGCTCGGCGCCACGCCGCCGCCGCTCGCGCCCGGCGCCACGCCGAACCCGTCGTTCGCCGGGAGCGCCGATACGATCCCCCTGCTGAATCGGCCGGAGTTCGCATACGAAGGCTCGTTGCCGTGGCAGATCCATGCCAGGTCCGAGCCCGGCCGCCTGATCGAGGGGTACGCGTCGGCACCGTCGTACTTCCCCGGTGCGGCGCTCAGGCTGGCCGTCTCCACAACGGCACCCTCCTTCGTCGCGACGATCTGGCGTGTGTCCGGCAGCGCGCCGGCAGAGAGCCCGTTCGTCAAGGTCGCCACGATCGAGTCCACGCCGGGCCGGGAGCAGGCGGCACCGACGATCGATCCCGTGACGAAGATGGTCCGGGCGCCCTGGACGTGGACGAACACGTTCCCGATTCCCGTCGAATGGCCGTCGGGGATGTACCTCATCCGCCTGGACAGCGACCAGGGCGCCCAGTCGTACGTCCCGTTCGTCCTTCGCAGCAGGTCGGCGACGAAGCTCCTCCTCGTCTCGAGCGCGCTGAACTGGCAGGCGTACAACGAGTGGGGCGGCTCGAGCGTCTATGTCACACGGATCGGGGACCCGCTGCCCGGCGTCACCCGGGCCCTCGGGGTCTCGTTCGATCGGCCCTATGCGACCGACGGGGGTGCCGGACAGCTCTTCTTCCTCGAGCTGCCACTCATCGCCTGGCTCGAACGCCAGGGCCTCGACGTGAGCTTCACCACCGACTACAACCTATCGACCGATCCCGCGGCTCAGCCGCTGCCCGGGACGGTGATCTTCAACGGCCACGACGAGTACTGGGGGACACCGCTCTACGACTGGCTCGACCGCCACGTCACTGCCGGCGACATGGGGGTCGCGATGCTCGCCGCGGACAGCGGGTACTGGCCGGTGAGCTTCGGCTCAGGCTCGCCGAACGGCCCGCGCGACTTCGTGTGCCTGAAGGGCGGGGCCGTGCCCGCGGCCATGCTGCCTCCCGGCCAGACCCCGGAGCCGTCCGAGTCTCCCGGCACCACGCCGCCTCCGGGGGATACCGAGGAGCGGAGCGGCACCGGCTTCCAGGCGTTCGGGCCGGCGGGCCCGTACGTCGGGAGCTTCGCGGACCAGCCGCTCTACGGGGTCCGCTACCGCGGCATCACATCGGTCCTTGGCCGCTACACCATCATGGCGTCCGGGGCCGATCCGCGACTCCTCGACGGCACCGGGCTCGCAGCAAACGGGTCGCTCGGGTTCATCGCGGGCGGCGAGGTCGATGGCGTCTATCCCTTTGCCGAGTGGTGGGGACCCCTCGGAGGCGCCTACGACCACCCGTTCGCGGTCTCGGCGAACCTGGCCGGACGGGATCCGTCGACGGCATACACGGCGGCAGCCGTATGGCGCGAGCTCCCGAGCGGCGGTCGCGTGTTCGCCTCAGGAACGTTCTATTGGGGCTGGGCGCTCGATCCGCGCTTCGCCGTCAGCCACGACGTCTCGCCGGGCTTCGGCCGGCTCACCCTCAACATCCTGAACTGGCTGGCAAAGGGCAGCTAGGTTTAGGCGCAGACGCCCGCGGTCGCAGCCGGCCCTAACAGCCACCCGGCTTCAGCGGCAGCGTCGGGGGCTCGGTCCCCGCATGTTCGACCTGCGACGGGGTGATGTAGCCCTCGGACAGCATCGCGGCGAGTACCTCTTGCCGGCGTGCAAGCGCTGCCGCGGGATCGAGCAGCGGATCATAGGCCGAGGGTGCCTGGGGGAGCCCTGCCAGCAGGGCCAGCTGCCCCAGGTCGAGATCGGCAAGCGGTCGATGGAAGTCGGCGCAGGCGGCATTGACCATCCCGTAGCGGCCGTAGCCGGTCAGAATGACGCTGAGGTAGTCGGCCAGGATCTGCTGCTTGGAATAGCGAAGCTCCACCTTCACAGCGAGCGCCACGTCCGCAAGCTTGTTGACGCCTCCATCGGAGCCGTCCAGGTAGACGTCCTTGACGAGCTGCTGCGTGATCGTCGAGCCGCCCTGGCACGCGCACAGGTGGCCGATGTCATACAGCAGCGCCCTCACGAGCCCGATGGCATCGATTCCATGGTGCTGGTAGAAGCGTTCGTCTTCCGTCGCCACCACGGCCTCGGCCAAGAGCGGTGGCACCTCGCCGGGCTGCAGCACCGACGATCGGTGGAGGGCGGCGAGCGAGGCGACGCGGGCCCCGAGGTCGTCGCCGGACGGCGTCCCGACCCAGAGCACCAGGATGGCGACCGCGAAGACGCCCGCTGCGATGGCCGCGGCCCGCCGCACGCGTCGTCCCCATCGTCCGGGCGGCCGCGGCAGGACCGCGGGCGAGCTGGTGTCACTCAACTCTCGGCCGGGAGCGGCCGCTCCCTCACCGATCCCGGCAGTATCGACGGGGACGGCAGAGCCCACGACTGGCCCGCTTGCGTCGGTGGCCCTGTCGATGCCGCTCACCTCCCGACCAGGATCGAGGAGCAAGCGGCAGCGGCCGGGTGCCCTGAGCCGCCCGTTGATCTGGAGCAGGCGCTCATGTCCCCGGGATCACTCCCGGCGCGAGCTGATCGAGCCCGTCGGGGATGAACAGGTGGCCGGGACCGCTGCCCGGGCTGTCCGTCACACCGTACTGCCAGAGCACGCGCCCATAATGTGGGTCGAGGAGGAGCACCCGATCGCGGAAGTCGTCGTTGAGGACCACGGAGCCATCCGCGCGCGGGACGGCGAGGGTCGGGTGTCGAGGCGGCCCGGGCCAGACGCGGGGCCGTAACGGCGGAGAGGAGACGAGGGGAGCAGGTGACGTCGCCGAAGGCGGCGGCGGAGTGACGCGGCCACAGCCTGCGAGCAGGACGCCAGCGGCCCCGAGCGTGAGCATGCGGCCCACAAGAGTCTCCTTCCCGTGCCGGGCAGGGCGCCATTCTACGGCGGGCAGTCGAGCTCACCTGCTCCCGGTGTCACCTCCTCCCGGTGGCCCGATCGTGGACGCCGGCTGACCCGCGGGCTCGTGTCCGGTTGGCAGTCCTACACTCTGACGGCGCCCCGCGCGAGGGCGCCATGTTCGAGGGACAAGGGCGCAATGCGGAAGCGGATCTCCGAGACAAGTGCGCTCAACGCTGGCGAGATCGACAGGCTGGTCTGTATCCATCCCGCCGCGTTCCCGGCGAAGTAGGGGGTCCAGAGGCGTCGGTGGCCCGGAGGACGAGCACGGCGATCCGCTCCGGCCGCTCCTGGTGGCTCGGAGCTCTCGCGCTCGCCGTCGTCGGATGCTCGAACTCCGGTCCGGCCGCCTCGCCTGCGGTCGCCACCATGGCGGCGACACCGGTCCCGCTCGCCTCGTCGCCGCTCTATGTGGCGCCGTCGCCGGACGCCCCAGCCGCTTTGCCGGTCGCTCCGGCCGTGTCGCCGACGCCTGCGCCGAGCGTCGCCCCGGACCTGCCTCCGACCAAGGACGGTCCGGTTCCCTCGGACCTCCAGCCGTCGCTGGCCGCCGCGGCGGAGGACTACCCCGTCACATTTCGCGACGGGTGCAACGTACCGGAAGGAGGCCACGCCTCGCGGGGCTCGTGTCTCTACGGGAACCTCAACTCGCAGACGACGATCGCCCTCTTCGGCGACAGCCATGCCGCCTTCTGGTTCCCCACGATGCTCAGTTTCGCCGAGCGCCAGGGCTGGCGTCTCCTCAACCTCACGATGTCGTCTTGCACGCCCGCCGACCTGTCGGTCTACAACTCGATCTTCAAGCGGATCTACACCGAGTGCCCTGCATGGCGAGAGCAGGCGATCGCCCGGCTCGTCGCGACGCGCCCGGCCATGATCGTCGTGACCGGCACCCACGGCATCAGCCCGGTCGATTCGTCGGGGAGCCCGCTCACCGGCGACGCGCTCACCACGGCCTGGCAGGCCGGCATGGCCCGGACTCTCGAGCGGCTGATCCCGGCAGCCGGCCGGGTCATCCTCCTGGCCGACACGCCGACTTCCCAATTCGATCCCCCGGTGTGTCTCTCGGCGCACCGTTCGAGCATCCTTGCCTGCGCCACCCCGGTCGGGAAGGCGATCGACGAGGGCTGGCTGGCTGCCGAGCGGCAGGTCGTCGCCCAGACGGGCGTGGCCTTCATCGACCCAACGTACTGGGTCTGCCCATCGAGCCCCTGCCCGGCGGTCCTCGGCAACCTGCTCGTCTACCAGAACGCCGGACACCTGACCGCTGTGTTCGCCGCCGCCCTGACCGATCGCCTGGGCGCGGCCATCGTCGGTGCGATGCGCCCGGTGTCGCCTTGAGCACGCTGTCGGCATCAGAAGTGTGGGCCTGGAGCGCGGCTTGGAGGCGGGGTCGGGGAGGGACGCACCAGGCCGAGGCGTCGGTCACCAGCGAGAGATCCGTCACGCGGCAGCCGCGCGGTCGACGGCGCGATGGCCTCCTCTGGTGCGGGAGCAGCGCCGCGGATCGTGGATGGCCCCGGGGTCGCTGCTGACCAGGTGCCGGAAGTCGGGGAAAGGCCCGTCCGAGCGCAGCCCCCTCTCAGGGAGCTTGCCGGGCCCGACAGCGAGCAGCGCGATCAGGACAACGCCACGAACGTCCCAGTCACGGGTCGTTGGTCTTCTCGACGCTGGCACGGGCCTTGCCCGGACGCAAGAAGCCTCGGGACACCGTGGCCCCGTAGACTGCCCGTCAGGAGGTGACCAATGGATCTTCTTGCCATCACGCTGCTTGGCTTCAAGTTCAGCGGGACGCTGGCCCTTGTGGTGGCGGCTGTCGTTGTCGTCGTCCTCGGCCTGCTGTGGTTCGCCTGGACGCGCCAGCGTCGCCGTTGACTCAGAGGCGAGAGTGCTCGCTGGTCCGAAGGCAGCTCAGGATCTGCCAGCCATCACCAGCGCGGATCTTGCGCGCGGCGATGTCGCATCCGGCGCCGGCCACTCAGCTGCCGAGATCGTAGGGGCGCACGATGGGTTGGTCGTGGCATGGCCGCCTGAGCGAAGGTAGATCTGGCGATCGTCGACCTGCCCATCCTGAAGCCGATTCGGCGCGAGCTCGGCTGCGCCCTTCCCGCGTCCAGGCACGTGAGTGGCCTTCGTCAGGATGGCGAATGGGCGACCCAGATGCGGCTCGCCCCGCCGGGCTGGGCGATCCGGCTGAAGGCCACGAGCGGGTTGCCGTCCGGTCCGATCGCCAGCCCCGAGAGGTCCCCGACCGCGGTTACGGTCGTCCACGCCAGCGATCCACCGCCTGACCGGATCCCGAGCGTGATGGCCTCGCCGTACGATTCCTGCGCGGCGACAACGAGCCGTCCGGACGGATCGAACGCTGCGAACGGAACCGCGCTCCCGGAGACCCCGAAGAGTCGGACCGTCGACCAGGCGCCAGAGGCGTTGGTCGTTTCGTCGATCTCGGAGTAGCCGTTGCGGCGCTCGACCAGGTGGATGGCTCCGCGTGCGTCGATCGCGATCGACGGGTTGAGGAACGTCCGGTCCGTCGTCGGAACGATGGTCTGGCTCCAGCCGTTGGCGACCCGGTTGGCGAGCGCGATGCCCTCTCTCGGACCACCGAGCAGCGCGTATGCAATGACCGGCCGACCCGAGTGGTCGATCGCGATCGTGGCCGTCGACGCCGGGGCGGCGAGCACCGCCACGAGCATCGGACTCGACCAGGCTCCGTCGCTCGCCCGGCGCCGGTAGAGGAGCTGGGTGCCGGAAGTCGTCGACGACAGGTAGGCGAGGTGCGCCCCGCCACCCGGGTCGAGGGCGAGCGAGGGCCGCGACACGAACGTGGAGCTCGTGCTCGCCGCGACGATCTCCGATTGCCACGAGCCTGACGCGTCGTCGCCGTACACGACGCCGGCCGGTGTCTCGTATGCGAGGTGGAGATGGCCGGACGCATCGATCGCAGGGCTGGCGTTCCAGCTCGGTCGAGGATCGGCCGCCGCGAGCTCGCCGACCGGCCACGTGTCGGGGCTGCTCGGCGGCGCCCAGCCGACGGTCGGAGAAGGCAGGCCGAACATCTGGGGGATCGTGACGAACGAGAAGCCACGGGCCCGATAGTGGTCAATGATCGCCGGCAGGGCGAGCGGCGTGAGCGGCGACCCGCAGTGCATGAGCACGATCGACCCATCCGTGCCAGCCGTCGCGTTGTCGATCTCCTCGGAGATTCCGGAGACCCCCGATTGGTCCTTCGAGTCCACGTCCCATCCGACCACGAGCGGATAGCCCGCCCTGCCCGCGACCTCGAGAACCCGGGTGTCGTAGCTGCCATAGGGTGGTCGGAAGGCGTTGATCGACGGGAACCCGAGCGTCTCGTCGAGGATCCTCCGCTCCGAGTCGAGGTTGAGCGCGAGCTGCTGGGCCGAGAGGGTCGTCGGGTCGTGGTGGGTCGTCGTGTGGTTGCCGATCGGGAACCCGTTGGCGGCGACCCAGTGCCAGAAGCTCGGGTTCTCGCGGACGTACTGCCCGTTCGGAAAGAACGTCGCTGTCGCGTCCTTGGCGAGGAGGGTGTCGACGATCGAGATGCAGGCGGGGACGTTGAAGCCGTCGTCGAATGTGAGCGCGATCTCTTTGGTGGCGCGCGACCCGTGCGTCACGAAGGTCGCGGCGCCCTGGACGCAGCCGGGTTGGCAGGGCGTCGTCGCGGTCGGCGTGGGGGGGACCGAAGGTCCGGGCGTCACGGTCGGCGAGGGCGTGTCCGCAGGCGTGGTCGCGGCGGTGGACCCTGCGGTCGGTGTGGGAGCGGCCGGGAGTGTTGCAGAGGGCGTCACGGTCGGCAACGGCGCGGCGCACGCGGCGGCGAGCATGACCAGCAGCAGGCCGAGCCCGGACAGCGTCAGATTCTTCACGTCTCCTGAACCTTCTCGACGATAGCCGGATGGCCAATGCTGCGTAGCTCGGCGCGCGCAGTCCTGTCTTCGTGATCCGGCCCGGCCCCGACCGTCGCAGCGGTGACCGTTGAACCGTCGAATGCACGTGGCCGGCGGATCCTTGGCGCCGGTCCGGCCAGGGACCGAACAATGCACCACCTCGGCGAGACGCGGCGACTCCCGATCGCGATCGCCGCGATCGCATGCCTGCTGCCGGCGGCCACCCTCGTCGTTGCCACGATCGGCCGGCAGCTCCAGCCGGCCGTGTTCGAGCCGGCGGCGACCTTCCAGTCGATCTTCGACTGGCACACACGCCTCTCGATCGCCGGGCTTGCTCTCTTGCTGCTCGCCCTGCCGGCCGTCGGGACCGCCCTCGGGGCGAGTCTCGTTGCGGGGGCGCTACGGTCGGATCCAGCCCTTCGATCCGACCTGGCAGGCCTCGCCGCGTTGCTGGCCCGCGTCCTCCGCCGACCGGCCTTCGTCGTCGGCGTCGTCGCCGCGGCCTTCGGTCTCGTCTACTTCGCGATGCTCGCAGTCCACGCCGTGGCAGGCTGAGGGGGTCGAAGGCCAGGGCCCGCTGGACGGCGGCGGCTCGAGGGTCGGCCTCGACGCGACTGGTCCATTACCCGGAGCGTTGGTTGGCGCACCGTAGGCCATCGCCGTCCCGTCCCCTCGGGGCGAACGCCATTGCCCCTGGATTGCATGTCGGCGCGCGAGCGAACATGTGCAGATGCGCGCCGCCATGACCCGCTTCGATCCGCGTCGCGCTCCGGCCGTCGTGCTGGTGCTCGCGCCGCTCGTCCTGCTTGCGCTGCTCGTCGGGCTGACCTCGGAGCCGACGCGCCTCATCTTCGGCAGCGACCTCGCTGTCTACCGCCGGTACGGCCTCCAGGTGCTGGGGGGATCGATCCCGTACCTCGACTTCAAGGTGGAGTACCCGCCGCTCGCCCTCGTGCCGATGATCGTGCCCCTCCTGGCGGCGCCCGCGGGCGGCATCGACGACCTCGACTACATCTGGCGGTTCGTCGTCGTCCAGGGAGCGCTGGCCGTCGCCGCCGGCTGGCTGCTCTTCCAGGCGACCGGAAGGTCGCGCTCCACGCTGGTGCTCTGGGCGGTGCTGGTCGGCTTCGCGTGGGCGTCCGTCGCGCTTCGCTACGATCTCTGGCCGGTCCTGTGCGTCCTCGTCGCCGTCCTGGTCGTGGACCGGCGCCCAGGCGCCGCGGGCGTCGCACTCGGGCTGGGGACGATGCTCAAGCTCTACCCGCTCGCCCTCCTGCCCGTCCTTGGCGCGTATGCGCTCGCCGGGCGTGACCGGGCCGGGTTCGGTCGGCTCCTGGTCGGCTGCGCCTCGGTCGTCATCGTTGTCATGGCAGCGGCCTGGATGCTCGCCGGCCCGGCGTCGCTCCAGTGGCTCCTTTACCAGGAGGAGCGCGGCCTGCAGATCGAGAGCCTTGGGGCCGGGCTGTTCCTGGGGCTCCACGCGCTGGTGGGCCAGCCCGTCGACGTCGCATACGCGTTCGGGTCGATCCAGGTGCGGGCGCCCGGTTCCGACCTGCTGGTGGCCGCCTCGCCGGTCGTCCTGGCGGCGCTGCTCGGCATCGTCACCGGCGTCGCCGCGATGCGCTTCAGGCGCGACTACAGACGGCTTGGTCGCGTGCCGAGCGCCAGCGTCGAGCTCGCGTCGGCCGCGGCGATCGCGGTGCTCCTCGTGGGCAGCAAGGTCGTGTCCGTGCAGTACGTCATCTGGCTCCTGCCGTTCGCGATCCTCCTGCCGGTTCGCATGCGCTGGCTGCTCCTCGCCGTCACCGCACTCTCGACCGCGATCTACACGACCGACTACACGGGGCTGTTGCGCCTCGAGACGCCCGTGATCGCGGCCCTGCTCGTCCGGAACGTCCTCCTCGCCGTGATCGCGGCGTGGCTGGTGGTCGAGATGTGGACGGGTCGCGGGGACGCACGCGACGAGATCGCCGGGCCATCGGATGGGGCGGTGCAGGCCGGTCTCCTGGGCGCCGCTCCAGAGGTCGAGCCGCGGATGGTCGGGCGGGCGCCGTCCTGAGCGATGGTTAGAGCCGTATTCTCGCTTCGCGCGTCTACGGTCATTCCACGGTTGTGGTCGAGGTGGTTGCATGGACATCGGGGACGTTCGCCGCGTGCTCATCCGGGCATCGTGACCGTCGGGCTGTTCGCCTTCCTGGCGGCCTGGAACGATTTCATCGCGCCGCTCATCCTGATCAACTCGCCGTCCGAGCAACCCCTTTCGCTTGCCCTCGTCAACCTGCGTCAGCAGACGATGGGCGCGGTGGACTTCGGCTCCATGGAGTCCGGGGTCGTCGTCATGGCGATCCCGTGCCTGATCCTGTTCCTGCTGCTGCAGCGCTACTACGTGCGCGGCTTCATGTCAGGAGCGATCAAAGGCTGAGCACGGGCGCCGCGCTCCGCGAATCGGCGTCGCCCCTCCGGAACCGGACGCCGTCAGGTCCTCGCTTTTCGAAGACGCGGGACGTATGGGTTCGCCTCATCGTGCAGCCACGTACAGCGCAGGCACGGGAAGAACGCGCACGATGCACAGAGGCGAAGTTCGCAGCGGGAGCGCCAGAAGCGGGCACGGCCGGCGCGTGCCGAGGAGGATCGGGTGAACCAGCAAGAAGGTAGCGCGGCGGAGCTGATCCGGTCGGGTGGCGCCATCCTCGGGATGGAGCTCGGTTCGACCCGCATCAAGGCGTCCCTCATCGCGCCCGACACGACGCCGCTGGCATCGGGCTCGTATGCCTGGGAGAACCAGCTCAAGGACGGCGTCTGGACGTATGCCATCGAGGACGTCTGGAAGGGCGTGGCCGCCTGCTATGCGGCGCTCGTCTCGGACGTGCGCGCCAGCTACTCCCAGGAGCTGGAGACCGTCGCGGCCATGGGGCTCAGCGGGATGATGCACGGGTACGTGGCCCTGGACGTCGACGGGAACCTGCTGGTGCCGTTCCGCACCTGGCGGAACAACATCACAGGCGATGCCTGCGCCGAGCTGACCCCGCTCCTCGACTTCGCCGTGCCGCAACGCTGGAGCATCGCCCACCTGTACCAGTCGATCCTGGAGGAGCAGCCGCACCTGCCGCGGATCGCTCACCTCACCACGCTGGCCGGCTACGTCCACTGGAAGCTGACCGGGGAGCACACGATCGGCGTTGGCGAGGCCTCGGGCATGTTCCCCATCGACCCGCGCAGCGGTGACTGGGACGCCGCCCGGATGGCGAAGTTCGACGCCCTCATCGCGCCGCGCAAGCCGGGTTGGAAGCTCCGGGACATCCTGCCCGCCGTCCTGCCCGCCGGCCGCCCGGCCGGGAAGCTCACCGCCGAGGGCGCGAAGCTGCTTGACTCATCGGGCACGCTCCCGGCCGGCATCCCCCTGTGCCCTCCTGAGGGCGACGCGGGCACGGGCATGGTCGCCACCAACGCCGTGCGCCCGCGCTCCGGGAACGTCTCCGCGGGCACCTCGGTGTTCGCGATGATCGTGCTCGACAAGAGCCTGGCCCGCGTCCACGAGGAGATCGACATCGTGGTCACGCCCGACGGCAGGCCCGTGGCCATGGCCCATGCGAACAACGGGTCCTCCGACCTCGACGCCTGGATCAGCCTCTTCGGCCAGGTGGCCAAGGCGCTGGGCGTCGAAACGCGGCTCGAGGACCTCTACGGCAAGCTCCTGCCTCTGGCGGTGCGGGGAGACCCGGACGCGGGCGGGCTCCTCTCCATCAACTACGTCTCGGGCGAGCACATGACGGGCTTCACCGAGGGCCGGCCGCTGTTTGCGCGGAGCCAGGACAGCAAGTTCACCCTGGAGAACTTCGTGCGGGCGATGTACTACGCCTCGCTCTGCGCCATGCGGACCGGCATGGACATCCTCACCGAGCAGGAGGGGGTGGTCATCGAGGAGATTCGTGGCCACGGCGGCTTCTTCAAGGGCGGCGACACCGGGCAGCGAATGATGGCCGCCGCGCTCAACGTCCCCGTCAGCATCCCCGCCACCGCTGGCGAGGGCGGGGCCTGGGGCATGGCGGTGCTGGCCGCCTACATGCTCCGCGCCGACGCCGGGCAGTCGCTGCCCGACTACCTCGATGCGTGGATCGCCAAGAGCATCGGCAAGCCCATCAAGCCCGACCCGCGCGACGTGAAAGGTTTCGCGGAGTTCTTCGCGCGCCACAAGAATGGGCTCGCCATCGAGCGGGAGGCGGTCAAGGCGCTGAGCTGACCGCTCGTGGGGACCGGGCGGCAGGAGGGATCGAGCATGCGACACGCCGAGCTGAGGGAGCGCGTCTGCGAGGCGAACCGGGGCCTCGTGGAGGCGGGCCTGGTGGTGCTGTCGTTCGGCAACGCCAGCGGGATCGATCGCGATGCGGTCGGGCTTTGGTTCGGTGCGACACCGAGGCATGAGCTGGGACGAACTGTCCCCGACCGAATGAAGGACGTTCACCCGTTCCGCCCAGCCAAGATGGTCCGCCGTGGCCTGGCGGGCGCGCTCCGGAGAGCCAGTCGCGATTGCGTCGAGCACGGCTTCATGGCCGTGCTGTGACGCAGGAACGCGATCGGGGATCGCGGTCACACTGATCCTTCGCGTCAGCACGAGGACCGCCTGCATCTGATCAATGAGCTGCAGGAAGAGACGGTTGTGCGTAGCCCGCAAGATCGCGTCGTGAAACGCCACGTCGTGGGCGGTGTACGCCTCCGTGTCGCGAGTGGCCTGGCGCAGCGCATCGAACTCCTCGCGCATCGCGGCGAGGTCACCCGGTGTGGCACGCTCTGCGGCCAGCGCGGCCGCCTCCGTCTCGATGACACGCCGCAGTTCGAGACTGTCGGCCATGATGTCGTCGATGGCGCCGACTTCGAGGCGGGTAGCCAGGAGTTCGGGGGCAAGGTCGTTCCAGGCGGTTCGCTCGGTCACGCGGCTGTAGCGACCCTGTCGACTCGTCACCATGCCGAGCGTGGCGACGATCTTGAGCGCTTCTCGCACAACCGGCACGCTTACCTCGAACTCGTGGGCGATGTCGCCCGCCGCCGGCAACGGCTCGCCCGATTGAAACAATGTGTAACGGACGTGCTGGACGATTACAAAACCTTGACGTGAGTGCACTCGAGTGCATACACTCGAGTGCAAACATTGCGTGGACCGGGGACAGCCCGGCGAGGCGGACACGGGCCCGTGCCCTTGGCGACGAGGAGACCGATGAAGGCGCTCGCCGACCGCGAGGTCTGGTTCGTCACAGGCAGCCAGCATCTTTATGGGGCGGACTTGCTCCGGGTCGTTGAGGACCACGCACGACGCATTGCCCACGCGCTCGATGAGGCGGCGGCGATCCCGGTGCGCGTCGTCGCCAAGCCCGTGGTCACCACCCCGGAGTCAATCCGCGAAGTCTGCCTGGAGGCGACGAGCTCGCCGACCTGCGTCGGGGTCATCGCCTGGATGCACACCTTCTCGCCCGCACGGATGTGGATCGCCGGGCTTGTGGCGCTCCAGAAGCCCCTCCTGCACCTTCACACGCAGTTCAACCGCGATCTCCCCTGGGCGGA
>Ga0209014_10001614_pt1 | contig 13303 bp, 11 predicted proteins | sample BarGraNGADG00212_FD_184491 | JGI IMG/M metagenome (GOLD analysis project Ga0209014, IMG submission 184491) | Arctic peat soil microbial communities from Barrow, Alaska - Barrow Graham LP Ref core NGADG0002-212 (SPAdes) (version 2) | ecosystem: Environmental > Terrestrial > Soil > Wetlands >...
TTCCGTCCGGGGACATACCACCCAGCGGCGGTCAACCCGTCGCAAACAATCTGGCTAAACGTTCGGGACAACCGGTGAGCACCCGACACACGACCATGGCCGCGAGTCGGTACCCGTGGCCACGCGCAGAACAACGCCGAACTCGTACACCTGCCGCCCAACCCACCGTGCCCTATTCGGCGATCGGCAGCCCGAGAGCGCCCGTCGAATTGCATGTTCATGCGATGACCGACATGACCATGCACCCGGCGAACATCCGCCATTCGGCATGAGCGGATGCAACTGACAGATCCATCTGTGCGGCCAGGTCAGCCGGTGCGACCCGCGCAGACGGCTCGGGCGCGGTCTGACACCCGGCACGGGATCGCCGAATACGGCGCAAGGTCTCTCAGCCTCGGCAGGGGGGCGGCGCCTTGTTGTTATGGCGCCTGCATGTCAGCGCTATTGATCGTCTTCGGCCGCGCGCTCGCGGTTCACCCTGTCGCGCGCTCGCGGTTCAGCCGGGCATGCGCCCTTCGGTTGCGTCGGTAGAGCCCCACGAACTCGCCGAACAGCTCGTCGTAGACTGCGCTGGCCGAGGCACCCGGTGTGTAGCGTCGCGCCACCCGGACTCGGTCCGGAACCTGATCGAAGTCCATCTCGCCGAGAGCCACGGCCGCCAGCATCGCGGCGCCCCGCGCGTTCGCGTTCACTGGGTCGGCTACCTGCTCGATGGTCCGGCCGAGCACGTCAGCGAAGATCTGGCTCCACACGTCGGAGCGGGCCCCGCCGCCGATGAACCTGATCGGGTCGAGCCGCCGTCGCGTGAACCGCTCCACTGCTCCCAGTAGCCACCGCGAGTTCAGCGCCACCCCTTCCAGTACTGCCCGCACCAGGTCATCGCGGGTTGTCGACAGCGACAGGTTGTGGAACCCGCCGCGCACGAACCTGTCCTCCACGGGGGTCCGCTCCCCGTACAGCCACGGCGTGAAGATCACCCCGTGACTGCCCGGCGGGGTGCCAGCAGCCATCCGGTCGAACTCCCGGTAGGCATCGGGTGGCGCGTCGCCGGCGAACAGTACCCGGTCTCGGAGGAAGGTCAGGGCCGAGCCTGCGGTCTCCTGCTCGTCGGCGACGAAGTACCGGCCGGGTATCGCCGACGGCAGCGAGGCCATGTTCCGCAGCAGGTCGGTCTTCTTGAACGGAACGTGACAGGTCAGCCAGGAGGACGTGCCGACGTACAGGTGCGCCTGGAAATCCCTGGTCGCCCCGGACCCGATGGCCGCCGATTGGATGTCGGGCGCGCCGGCTACCACCGCGATGCCGGCCGGAACGCCGAGCACGCCCGCTGGCCCGGGCAGCAGCGGTCCGACGATGTCCGTCGCCGCGATCAGGTCAGGAAGCTGGGAACGCTGCAGCCCGGCCAGCCGCAGCAGCGCCGGGTCATACCGGATCGCACCAGGCTTCCTGTTGTCGGTCACCCAGTGCAGCGCGATCGAGTCGTAGGACGCCGCTGCCCGGCCGGTGAGCCGCAGGTTGATCCAGTCTTTCGGTTCGAGGAACAGATGAGCGTCACGATAAGTCTCCGGTTCCTCCTGCTTCAGCCACAGGATGTGCGCTAGGGAATCCTTGCCGCTCTGCGCGGGAATCCCGCCGGTCTTGCGGATCCACCGCACCAGCTTGTCCACGCCGTAGCCCTGCACCCGTACCGGCCCGCTGGTGATCCGCCGTGCCTGCGGCGCCCCCCGCGAGTCCATCCAGATGATGGCGGGACGGATCGGGTGGCCGTCGCGGTCGACCGGCACCGTGCCCGACCACTGCGCGGTGCAGCAAACGGCAGCGACTGATTCCGGCGGGGCGGCGCCGCTGTTCAGCAGCCGCGACGAGGCGCCGGCAATCAGCGCCCACCAGCCCTCCGGGTCCTGCTCGGCGCCGCCGCCGGGCCGGAGCGCGACCCGGCACGCCTCCTGCTCGGAGGCGATGACCTCGCCGTCCACCGACACCAGCGCCACCTTCAGCGCCGAGGTCCCGAGGTCGATCGCCAGGATATGGCGCTGCACGGCTACACCTCGAACATCAGGTCAAGGTAGGCGCCGAGCATCCCGTGGACGAGGTCGGCGGGCAGCGAGGCGGCCATGCCGTAGACCGGCGCCATCCCGGTATGGACGTCCGGGCTGGCCCGGACCTCCGTCAGCGAGGCGGCGAGATCGGCAAGGAATCGGTCGGCCACCCCGGGCATGGTGTGCCGCAGCGTGATCGCGATGTGCACGGCGGCCGGTCGCTGGAGCCCGTTGAGACTCCATCCTCGCCGCCCCATGTTCTCCATGACCTGGTACACGTCCAGGCCCTCGTCGGCGGCGAACGCGATGACCCACAGCGGGTCGCCGAGCACCCGCAGGCCGGGGATGGCCGCGATTCCGTCACGGACCCGCGCGCCGGTTTCGAGGATCCGCCGGGCCGCGTCCAGATATCCCCGCTCGCCTATCGACACCATTGCCGCCCAGCATTCGGCCGATAGCGCCCCTGGCCGGCTGCCAGCGAACGTGGGCGACAGGTACAGTCCGCCCGGCCAGTCGGTGACCGTGTAGAACTGGAACTGCCGCAGCTCCTTGCCCCGGTACAGCACGACTGACGAGCCCTTCGCCGCGTAACCGTACTTGTGCGTGTCGGCCGACATGGATGTCACGCCGGGCAGCCGGAAGTCGAACGGCGGAACCGGGTAGCCGAGCCGCTCAGCCCACGGCACGATGAAGCCGCCCAGGCAGGCATCGACGTGACAACCCACTCCGCGTTGAGCGGCCAGCGCGGCCAACTCGGGGATCGGGTCGATCGCGCCGTGCGGGAAGCTCGGCGCTGACCCGACCACGACCGCCGTGCGGTCGGTCACGGCATCAGCCATCGCGGCCACGTCGGCCTTGAAATCAGCGTCAACCCCGACCCGGACCAGCGGCATATCGAAGAACCTCGCGGCCTTGTCGAACGCGGCGTGCGCGGTGACCGGCGCGACGATCTCGGGCTCGGCGATCCCGCGGCGCTCCCTCGCGAAGTCCCGGTATGCCTTCATCGCCAACAGGATGCTCTCGGTCCCGCCCGAGCTCACTGCGCCGACCACCGGAGCCTCGGGCGATGCGTGTGCGCCCCCCAGCATCTGCGCGGTCATCGAGACGATCTCCGCCTCGAACTTGGTCGCAGACGGCCACAGGTCCGGGTGCAGCGGGTTGCTCTGCGACTGTGCCGAATAGACGCGGTTCAGGAACGCGACGTGCTCAGGATCGCCGTGGTAGACGGCACCGGAGGCGAAACCGTCGCGCCAGCGATGCTCTTCGACCGCCGCGAGCCTTTCGACGAGCCCAGCGACCTCATCCCTGGCCAGGCCTTCTTCCGGCAGTTTCCCGAATGAGGGGAACCGGCCCCGGTAGGGCTTCAATTGCTGCTCGAGGCTGGCCATCAGGTCGCCAGGATCGGTCATCACAGACTCCTTTGGAGAAGGGCGCCGGAGTTTCGCGCGGGCAGCCTGGTAGCGAGCACGGCACCGACAAACGCAGCCACCGACACGGCCCCCAGCGCGAGGTAGGGATTCCCGATCAGACCCTGCACGATGAGTACCAGCACGACCCCGCCGAGGTTCCCCGCGAGCAGCAGGAATCCGACCGCGCCGCCGGCCCGCTCAGGTCCCGCATGCAGTTCCGACCAGTCAAGCACCACCGGGAGGGCGGCCAGCAGAAAGAACCCTTCCACCACCAGCACGCACCCGACGAAGGCCGCGTTGTGCACGGCCGCGATCGCGAGGAACGCCACCACCGTCACGCTGCACGCGGCCTGGAGCGACGCCCGGCGCCGGTCCCGCATGGCGACCACCTGGGGCAGCACCGCGGCACCGAGGATCCCGGCGGCGGTCATGATCGCGATCAGGTAGCCCGCCGCACCGCCTCGCCCGAAATGGCCGAGTATCGAGTCCAGCCACGTCGCGACCGCGTTGAACACCCCCATCCCGACGAACAGCAGGCCACCGAGCACCCACATGAACCGGTCGCCTCTGAGCCAGCCCAGCGACGCCGCGACCGACGGGTCACCCGCGAACGCTGCCGGGCTCCGGACGGCCGCGACGACCCAGAGCGCTGCCACGACCGTCACGGCGGCCTGCGTCCAGACCAGCAGCCGAAGGCCACCGGCATCCAGCAGCGGCCCCCCCAGAGCACAGCCACAAGAACCCCCGCGAACAGCGCCACACTTCCGACAGAGATGGCAGCAGTGCGTTCCTCCGGCGGAAAATACCGCGCGGCGGTCTTCGTGATCGAGTTCAGCACCAGCGGCTGGCCGGCCGCGATCACACACTGCCCGGCAATGGCCCAGCCATACGACGCGGGGCCCGCCAGCCGCATTAGGGCGCCGGCGCCAGTGAGGGCCGCACCAGTCGACAACGCGCGGCTGAAGTGAGCATCCAGCCAGCGGCCGCTGGGCAGCGCCAGGATCACGTACATCAGCGGGAAGATCGCGGCGAGGTCGCCGACGGCACCCTCGGAGACACCCATCGCCCGGTGCGCTTGAGACGTGATCGACGCGTATGACAGCCACAGCAGCTGGGTGCAGGCGGCCAGCAGGCCGTACCCGGCCAGGATCGCCCACCGATTCGCCCCTACTGATCTGGCGCTTCGCGTCACAGCTCCCCTCCGGATTCTCTAACCTCGGGGCACCAGTGCCATCCTTTCCGCTGCCGGAACCCGCGCCACAGCGGCCCTCGGGCCGGGCAGGTGCTCCTGGAGGCCTGTCAACGGCGGCTGACTCTCGACGACCCCCTTTCCGGCGATGGCTTCAAGCGACCTTGGCAACGCCGACCGCCTGAAAGACCTCGTGTGGAGTCTGCCATCCGAAGACCCTGCCTGGTCATCAGCCGAGCCCGTCGATGACCTTCGCCGACGGACCAAGATCACCATGTACTGATCGCCGCCCATATCGAGGCGTCGCGCACGGTTATCGGGCGGTGGGTTCAGCGGGCGGCGCCGGCGAGGCAGGCCGCAACGATGTAGGTAGCGTGCCGATCCAGCGAAACACGGGCGCGGTCATACCGCATAGTGGTCCTCGGGTCACCGTGCGAGGCGGCTTCTTGAACGTCGCGCAGCGGCACGCCGGCGTCGAGGGCTGCGGTGATGAACGCGTGGCGCAGGGTGTGTGGGCTGATCGACTTGCCAATGCCGGCCCGCTTGGCGGTCCGGCGCACGATCCGGCTGGACCTGGTGATTCGGTAGAGGTCGGGCTGCGACTGCACCCGACCAAGACCACGGTCGTGTACTGCAAGGACGGACGACGGCGAGGCTCCTATGAGCACACCGATTTCACGTTCTTGGGGTTCACGTTCCGAGCCCGCGGAGCGCGAAGCAGAGCCGGGGTCAACTTCACCGCATTCGGGCCCGGCGATCAGCAAGCACGCTCTGAGCAAGGTGAGCGCCCAAGTCCGCCGCTGGCGGCTGCACGTGCACACCCTCGCCGAACTCGCACGGCGGATCAATCCGATCGTGCGTGGCTGGATGCAGTACTACGGGGCGTTCAACCGCACAGCCCTGTATCCACTCCTGCGGCGCATCAACGCCTACCTGGTGCGCTGGCTCCGACGGAAATATTGACGACAGCAGCCATTCAAGAAAGCCAAAGCCTGCTGGCTACGCATCACCCGCCAGCAGCCGAGACTATTCGCCCGCTGGGCATGGATAGCCGCATTCTGGTGATCAACGATGACAAGAGCCGGATGAGCCGAGAGGCTCACGTCCTGATCCGTGGGAGCCGGGGGCTGAAACGCCCCGGCCACCCGCCAGGCTCAGCCGCGGGTGACCTTGATGATGTGGGCGTAGGCGGAGGCGTCGATACGCGCGTCGATTAGCAGTGGCCCGCTCGGTGAGGATGAAAGTGCCTCGCGAAGTTGTGAGACGTTGGTCGCGGTCCGTCCTGGCACGCCCATGCCGATGGAGACCCTCGCGAAGTCGATGGACCCGTAGGCCACCGCGCGATCGCCGGACTGCCCGGCCAACTGCTTGAGCTTGATCAGCGTCAGCATGGCGTCGTTGAACACCACGACCGTGACAGCGAGGTCGAGCCGGGCAAGCGTCTCCAGCTCGCCGATCACCATCGACAGCCCCCCGTCGCCGACGAAGCAGACGACCCGTCTGCCGGGGCGGGCGAGCGCCATCGCGATCGCGGCCGGCAGGGCAAGTCCCATGGTTGCCAAGCCGTTCGAGATGAGAACCGAGTCCGCTTCATCGGTTTGCCAGACAGGCATCGCGGCGAGCATGTGCGCACCGGCATCGACCGTGGCGAGCACATCGCCGGCGAACTCCTGCGTCACGCGCACGACGTCGAGCGGATTGAGTCCGGCAGTCGGCACCTCGAGGCGCTGGAGTCCGTCTCGGCGGAACGCGGCTCCGGCACCGGGCGGCCACTCTGACGATTCGCACGCAGCCACCAGTGCAGGCAGGTGCTCATCGTAGGAGCCGATCACCGTTGTGGGCGCGCCGAAGTAGGCCGCCTCGACAGGATGACTGTGCAGCATGACAACGTGTGCCTCGTACGGCCACGGTCCCGGCATCGGTTCGACCGGATCGAGTCCGAGGCAGAGCACGACGTCGGCGCCGGACAGCAGCGCGCGCTCGATGTGCGCGCCGGTGAACAGACCCGCGTAGGTCGACGATGATTCCGGGACGACGCCCTTGGCCTCGTAGGTGACGAGGACGGGGCAGTCCAGCTCGCGCAAGGCTTTGCGGACCGCGTCGGGATGCCGCGCGGCGTCGAGACCGACGATTACCACCGGCTTGCGCGCACCTGCCAGCACCTCACGTGCCCGCGCGAACGTCGATGCGTCACCGACGTCAGCCGCCGGCGCAGGCACCGCTGCCGCCACATCGCCGGGTGTAGTTGGGTCGAAGGCAAGATGCACTGCGCCCGCGGGAGCCGCCACTGCCAGGCGAGCCGCAGCCTCAACGACGCGCGCCGGATCCGCCGTGCCCAGCGTGCCGCTCCACTTGCTCAACGGCGCTGCTGCGGTCACCTGGTCGAGTCGCTGATGTGCGGTCCGTTCCGCGCCCGCCCGCGTCACCGCATCCGTCACCAGCAGCAGCGGAAAGCGATCGAGGGTGGCCTGCGCGAGCCCGTTCGCCGCGCTTGTCATGCCGGGCCCGCGGGTGACGATCGCGACCCCGGGTGTCGCCGTCAATCGTCCGTAGCTGGCGGCCATGATGCACGCGGCAGTCTCGCCGTGCGCCAGCACGAAGTCGATGCCGAGCTCCTGGGCACACCCGATCATGTCGAGGTTCGGGCCGCCACCGGGCATGCCGAAGATCCTGCGCACGCCGACTGCGTGCAGGCCCTCGGCAAGTGAGCGGGCGAGTTCGCGGGGCGACACGCCTCAGTCCAGCAGTTCGACCGTGCAGAACCGGATCACGGTGTCGCCGACGTTCTCGAAGTCGTGAAAGGTCGGGTCGTCCGCGCTGTGTTCGGAATAGTTCGTGTCGCCGACCTTGTACTCACGGGTGATCATCCGGCCGTCCGTGGTGCGTTGCCGCCCGATCCCCGCGTCGACGACCGTCCAGAAGTAGCGGCGGGTGTGCGCGTGGAACGGACCGCGCTCGCCGGGCTGCAGCCGCACCTCCCACACCCGGATTGCGTCGTTTTCGAACCATAGCTTGGTGCCCACGTCGAGGTTCTGCGGAGCATCACGCAGTTCGTCGGCATAGTGCGCTAGGTCGAACGTCGTGTTCTCGACTTCCTTTGCAGCCACAGCGATGGTCCTTTCAACGACGGTTGAAGATGTCTGCGGTGTGCTCTCCGAGCAAGGGTGCACGGGCGAAGTGCCGGGTGGGCGTCTCGGTGAACTTGATGGGCGCGCCGACGATGTCGAGCTCGCCACCGTCGGGATGCGGGACGCGCACGATCATGTGGCGGGCCGCGACGTGCGGGTCGGCTGCGATGTCGGCCGCTGTGTTCACCGGTGCACACGGGACCAGTCCGGCGAGGCTCGCGATGACGCTTGCCGTGTTCAGCTCGGTGCTCCACTGTTCGAGCAGCGCGTAGACCTCCGCCGCACCGTTCAGCCGCGCTGCATTGGTGGCGTACCGCGCGTCAAGGCCCAGCTCCGGACGCCCGATCACCTCGGTGAGCAGCCGCCAGTGGTGATCGGACGGGGACGCGATGGTGACGAAGCCGTTGGCTGTGCGGATCGCGCCGTACGGGCAGAGCAGGGGATGGGTGTTGCCCTGCGGCACCGGGCTCTCGCCGGTCATCGAGTACTGGTAGACGATCCGCTCCGACAGCGCGAGCACCGAGTCGTACATGGCGACGTCGACCAGCTGGCCTTGGCCTGTGCGCTCGGCATGTCGCACCGCCGCGAGCAGACCGAACGCGGCGAGCACGGCAGGGAAGATGTCGCCGACGCCGGGGCCGACCTTCACCGGGTGGTTGGCGTCGGGCCCTGTCACGCCCATGATGCCGCCCATCGCCTGGGCGATGATGTCGAACGCCGGCCAATCTACGTACGGGCTCGGTCCGGTCAAGGGGTCTCCAAAGCCGCGGATGCTGGCGTACACCAGCTTCGGGAAGCGTTCGTGCAGGTACTCGTACGACAGCCCGAACCGGTCCATCACGCCGACGCGGAAGTTCTCGACGAGCACGTCAGCGTCCTCGAGGAGTTCGAGCAGCGACGAACGCCCGTCGGGGTCTTTGAGGTCGAGGCAGACGCTGCGCTTGTTGCGGTTGACGCTGGCGAAGTACCCGCCGTAGGAGCCGCTGGCGGGCGCATCCGCGCCGCCGACGTGCGGGCCCCACCGCCGGGCCACGTCCCCGCCGGGTGGCTCGACCTTGATCACATCGGCACCGAGATCGGCGAGCAGCATCGTGCAGAACGGACCGGACAGCACCTGGGTGAGGTCGACGACACGCAGTCCGTCCAGCGGTCCGAGCAGGTCGGGCACAATCCACCCCCACTGTCGACACTTTGATGTTGCTCGGCAGCGTATGTCTCTGCAGGTATGGATTTCAACCATGGACGGGGCGAGTTTCGCAGTCTAAAGTGCGATGAACTGTCAGCAGTCTAGGCGGTCAACCTCTTCAGCACTCGCGCGAAGGAGCGATCATGTCGATCACCGTGGCCAAGTTTCGAGATGTTGCGAACGGCACCCAACCGGGCCAGTTCGAGGTCGGCGATCGTGACGCCGTCACGAGCCTGCACGACCTCGACCCGATCTACAAGACGCTGATCGATGAGCCGGTGACGGCGACCGTCGCCGTCATCGGTAGCACCGGGCGGGCGAACCTGACGCCGGTGTGGTTCGACCACGACGGCACCATCGTGCTGCTCAATCTCGCCGCGCATCGAAAGAAGGTGGACTGGCTGCGGGCCAACCCGCAGGCAACCTTCTTACTCGTCAACCCGGCCAATGCCTACCACTGGGTCAGCATCAAGGCCACGGTGTCGCGTGAGGTCTCGGAGGACGATCCGGAGGAGGGTCCGCGCGTGACGGCGCAGCTCAACAAGATCTGGACGAAATACACCGGGAACGAGGGTGACTACGGTCTGCGCGACCCGGGTCGCGCAGAACGGCGGATACTGTTCGAGCTGACTGTCGATTCCGTCGCGACGTTCGGCAAGCCCTGAGAGTGCGACCGGCGGAGTCCTGGGAATGACTGATATGCCGAGCGTGGCGGTGATTGGTGGCTCGCTGGGCGGCCTCACCGCCGCTCTCGTGCTGCGTGACATCGGCTGCGAGGTAACGGTCTACGAACGATCGTCGTCGGCGTTGCAGGCCCGGGGCGCCGGCATCGCCGTATTGCCCGAAACGCTGCGCTATCCCGTGGAAAGGCTGGGCATCCCGGCGAAGCAGATCTGTTCGAGCACCGACGTGATCCGGTTCCTGGACCGTGCCGGCAATATCGATCACGAGCTCGATCACCCGTACCTGTTCTCGTCGTGGAACATCATCTACCGCACGCTGCAGAGTGGCCTCGACGCGGATCGTTACATGCTCGGGCGAGGCATGAACTCCTTCGTGTCGGACCCGGACGGCGTCACGGTCGAGTTCGACGACGGGGATCAGGTTCGCGTCGATCTGCTGGTGTGCGCGGACGGCATCAACTCCATCTCGCGGGGCACCCTGCTCCCCGACGTGCGACCCCGCTACGCCGGTTACGTCGCCTGGCGGGGCGTGGTGGACGAAAGCGCGCTGGACGACGCGACGAGGTCGGCGCTGTACGACGCGCTGACCTATCAACTGCTGCCCGGCAGCCACATCCTCCTTTACCCCATCCCCGGTCTGGACGGTGCGCTCGAGTCGGGACAGCGTCTGATGAACATGGTCTGGTATCGCAACGTCGCCGAGGACGATCTGCCAGAGCTGCTGACCGATCGCACAGGCAAACAGCGTTCGGTGTCGCTGCCTCCCGGCGCAGCGCGAGATGAGGTCGTCGATGAGATGCGCAGCTTCGCCGCTGAGCACCTCGCGCCGCCGATCGCGGCGATGGTGACCGGTGTCGGCGAGCCTTTCGTGCAGGCAGTGTTCGATATCGACGTCGCGAAGATGGCGTTCGGACGGGTGTGCCTGATCGGCGATGCCGCCTTCGTGGTTCGTCCGCACGCCGCCGCCGGAACGGCGAAGGCAGCCGAGGACGGCTGGGTGCTGGCTGACGAACTTGAGCGGTCCGGCGGCGATGTAGGTGTAGCGCTCGAACGGTGGGAGGCGGCTCAGCTGGCGCTGGGAAGGGCGTTGCTCGACCGCACCCGTGACATCGGGGACAGCTCTCAATTCACCTCGAAATTTAGGGCAGGCGACCCGCGGTTGATCTTCGGACTGCACGGTCCCGGCTGTTGACCAGAGCACGGAGGAGAAATCGTGCAGCGCTATGACGCAGTGATCGGCGGCGCGGACCGCGAGCCTGTCGAGACCATGGACGTGCTCGATCCGTCAACGGGTGCGCCCTTCGCCACGCTCGCCGTCAGCGGGGCCGACGATATCGACGCCGCAGTCCAGGCAGCCCACGATGCTCAGCCCGGATGGGTCGCGACGACCCCGGCCGCGCGCGGGCGCGTCCTGCGTCGGCTGGCCGGTCTGATCACGGAACAGCGCGAGGAACTCGCGCAACTGGAGAGCCGCGACACCGGCAAGCCGCTGAAGCAGGCGTTCGCCGACGTCGATGTCGCGGCCCGGTACTTCGAGTTCTACGCCGGTGCCGGCGAGGTGCTCTACGGCGACACGATGGTCACCTCGCCCGATCATTTCGCCTACACGCTGCGCGAACCGTTCGGCGTCACCGGGCACATCGTGCCCTGGAACTACCCGCTGCAGATCGGCGCGCGCACAGTCGCGCCGGCCATCGCCGCCGGCAACTGCAGCGTCCTCAAGCCGGCTGAGGATGCCGCCCTGGGACCGGTCATGCTCGCCCGGCTCGCACGCGAGGCAGGGCTGCCCGACGGTGTGCTGAACGTCGTGCCCGGGTACGGCGCCGGCGCAGGTGCGGCCCTGGCCGAGCACCCCGGTATCGCGCACCTGTCGTTCACCGGATCGAATGAGATCGGCACGGTCGTCACGCGAGCGGCGGCGGCCAACCACGTGCCGGTGGTACTCGAGCTCGGCGGCAAGTCACCGAACATCGTCTTCGCTGATGCAGACCTCGATCTCGCGGCCCCGGCGATTACGAACGCGATCCTGCAGAACGCCGGGCAGACATGCTCGGCGGGATCGCGGCTGATCGTGCACCGCAGCGTGCACGCAGAATTGGTCGCGCGGCTAACGGAACGCTTCGCTGCCGTGCGCATCGGTGCCGGGTTGGACGACCCCGACCTCGGCCCGCTGATCTCGGCCAAGCAGCGCGACCGCGTCGAGTCCCTGGTCGCCGGTGCCGTGGATCGCGGCGAGGGCACCCTGCTCCACGGGGGCGGCCCCCCGGACGTTCTCGCCGGCGAGGGCTTCTTCTACCAACCCACACTGATCGACGACGTGGATCCAGGATCGATGATCGCGCAGCAGGAGGTGTTCGGACCTGTCCTCGTGATCAGCACGTTCGACACCGACGAGGAGGCCGTGCAAGTTGCGAACGGGACCGACTACGGGCTCATCGCTGCGGTGTGGACGGCCAATGTGGCGAGGGCCCATCGCATGGCCCGCGACGTGCGCGCCGGACAGATCTACGTCAACACCTATGGTGCAGGCGGGGGTGTCGAGCTGCCGTTCGGGGGAGTAAAGAAGTCCGGGCACGGACGCGAGAAGGGCTTCGAAGGACTGCTCGGCTACACCCAGCTCAAGTCCGTCGTCGTTAGGCTCTAGCCATGGCCGACCTTCGGATGACCGATCGCCCGGTCATCGAGCCGCGAAGCCGCGACGCCACCGTGCCGATCCATGATCATCTCCGTCGGCAGATCCTAACTGGTGCCCTGCCCGCGAGCAGCCAACTCAGTCAGGCGCAGGTCGCCAAGGACTTCGGCGTCAGCCGCGGTCCCGTGCGTGAGGCGTTTCGCCTACTGCAACGCGAGGGGCTCATCGAGGCGGAGCTGAACCACCGCGCGACGGTGAGCGCACTGTCGGTGCCCGATGTCGAACATGCGTATGCGGTGCGGATCGTTAACGAATCGCTTGCGCTGAGCGTCGGCGTTCCTCGGTTCACCGCAGACGAGCTCGATCGGATGGATCAGCTCGTCGCCGCCGTTGAACAGTCGAAGGTCCACGGCTATAGCGCGTGGGAGGAGCAACACCAATGCTTCCATGCGATGTTGTTGGCGCACTCCGGGGACCTGATGCGGCGATCCCTTGCCCGGTGGGCCGAGCACACCGAGCGTTACCGACGGGTGTACGTCTCAGATGAGCGGGGCGGCTGGACGCTGGGGGCGGCCGAGCACGGTCAGCTCGCGCAGGCGTGCCGTGCCCGCGACGTCGCTGGTGCAACCACATTGCTCGCCCGACACCTATCGAGAGCGGCACTGTCGCTCGTCGCCACCATGGATCCCGAGCACGAGCCCAGGCTAGTGCGCAACGCTGTGCGCCAGGTCTCGAGATACCCAGACACCACCGGCTGACGTCGGCCGGCCGACGTATGGGCGCAACCCGCACGACGCAACACCATGGCGGACGTTGTCCAAGGGCTGGGGCAGCTCAGATCCCGCGTATGGGGCTTGTGGGGCTCAATGACCTAATGACTGCGTACCTCGGGCACGAACATCGTGATCTTGGCCGAAGTCAGGCCGGGCAGTGTGCTGGCGTTGCAGCACGGTGAGCTGCTGGCGCAGTAGCAGGATCTCCGCGGACTTCCGCGACTCGTCGCGGCGTGACAGGCGCATCCACGCGAACAGGCGCGT
>Ga0209014_10001615_pt1 | contig 13302 bp, 14 predicted proteins | sample BarGraNGADG00212_FD_184491 | JGI IMG/M metagenome (GOLD analysis project Ga0209014, IMG submission 184491) | Arctic peat soil microbial communities from Barrow, Alaska - Barrow Graham LP Ref core NGADG0002-212 (SPAdes) (version 2) | ecosystem: Environmental > Terrestrial > Soil > Wetlands >...
GGGCCCCGTCGCCATTCGCGTAGAGCGAGAGCCGCACGAAGGTCACCCGCATCGCGCGGAGTGCCCGTACGTCCATGTCGTTCAGGCGGTGACACACGAGCCCGACGAGTGGCCGATGCGGAGGCGGAGTGGGGTCGCCATGCCTGGGGAGGGCGCCCTGCGTGGCATCGGTGCGTGCCTGGTGATTCGGTGCGAATGCGGATACCGCAACGACGATGAGACCAAGTGCCGCGACCGTGGAGCGCCGAGCATACGCGCGACCAGCGCGCGGACCGTCACCATCGCATTGCGCGACGGGCTATTCTGACGCAACGTCCGTGTGCTGGCCTAACTCTGCTTGCCGCTGCCGAGCGGACCACCGATCGGCGCGCGGAGCGGCATCCGTCGGTCCGCTCGCAGCAGAAGCTGCCGCGATGCCGCGCGAACGGCACTTGCGTGTACATATAGTGTACGTACATTCAAGGTAGGGCAGACCTCCGGTTTGAATGGGATCCGGCGAAGGCGGCCGCCAACGTGCGCAAGCAAGATGTCTCGTTCGACGAGGCGGAGACCGCGTTCAGCGACGAGCGCGCCGACGTGATCCGGTTGATCTCAGCCCGATAAGCAACCCGAACAGAGCGGCGCGACTACGCCGCCAGGTGGTGACATGCGCAAAGAATATGATTTCTCCAAAGCCCGGCCGAATCCCTACGCAAAGCGACTCAAGAAACCGGTGACCATCCGCCTCGACGCGGGCACAATCGACTATTTCAAGAAGCTGGCGGGCGAGTCGGAGATTCCCTACCAGACGCTGATCAATCTGTACCTGCGGGATTGCGCGGCGTCCGGCCGACGGCTTGCACTAAGCTGGCGACCGTCTCGCGCGGGCGCTGCATAACTCCTTTCATCAAGACGGCTCGCCCTCCGGACGAGACAGGAGGTTGTCACCCCGCCCCATCCCGGCCCATCGAGCATTTTGCCGCGAGCTCGCTCACCTCTGTCATCAACCGCCATGCGTCCAGGACTGTTCGCACTGCTGCTGCTTGCCTGCGCTGCCAGCTGCGCGCGCACGACAGCGAGACACATCGGCAGCCGAGCGAGCGCGTCGAACGAATTCACTTGGGAAGAAGTTCTGCGGCTCCGAGGCGCTCGGGACTACTTCACTCTACGAGACCGTCTCGCAACTGCTCGAGCTTCGATGTCGTCGCCCGCACTCTTCGCGCGTGCGCTGGTGCAGCACGCGTTCAATGCGCCCGCCGCGTCCAATGCGACCATTGACGCGCTACTCGCCGGAGCGGGTCTCCCAGACTCGCTCGTCACTGACCTGCGACGCGTACAAATGGCCAACGACCTGCGGCTTTCTGCGTATGCCGCGGGATTGACCGCCGCGGACGCGCTTCTCGCCCGTCCCGGGAGACTCGACTCCGCGACCGTACGCGACATCCGGAACACGCAGCGGGTGTTCCGAGCCCTGGCCGCCACTGCGCCGCAGACAGTCGAGATCCGTGGACCCACGGGTTTGCGCCTCGAACACGGGCGGGTTCCCGTGCAGGTGAACGACTCATCGCGGTACTACGCGTTCGATACCGGCGCCAACCTCTCCACCCTCATGCGCTCCGAAGCGGCCGAGCTGGGCCTGCGAATCCTGCCGGCCGGCATTGAGCTCGGCACCTCGACCGACCGACGAGTCACAGCGGACCTCGCGGTTGCGGACCGCCTCACGATCGGGTCGGTGCACTACCAGCACGTCGTGTTCCTCGTCCTCGACGATAGTCTCCTGACGTTGCCAGGCGGGTTTCGCATCCCAGGGCTCATCGGATTTCCCGTAATCGAGCAGATGGGAGAGGTCCAGTTCGGCCGGGACGGACAGCTGATCGTCCCTGAGACGGCACCGCGACGTCCACAGGGGAACATGGTCCTCGACGAACTCACACCACTTGTGCGGGTCCAATGGAGCGACGCGTCGCTCCTTTGTCGCATGGACACGGGTGCGGGCACGACCACGTTTTACGAGCCGTTCTACCGCCGGTTCCGAATGCAGCTCGACAGCACAGCGCGCCTCACCACACGCCGGAGCGGCGGCGCCGGCGGCATTCGCGAGATGCCGGTTCGCGTGCTACCCGCTGTACGCCTGTCGCTCGGCGACACGGTCGCGGTGTTGGACTCGGTCGGCGTGTTGCTTCAGTCCATCGTACCAATTGCGTCGGAGAACTATCTGGACTGCAACATCGGGCACGATGTCCTGGACAAATTCTCGCGGTACGTTCTGAACTTCCGCGACATGGCGTTCCTTCTGCGTTAGCGAAATCCCGGTCCTGGCCACGCGGTGGCGTCGGGCTCCGTTTTCGAACGCGTGTCGCCATCCAGACTTCTAAAACGTCATGAACTCGTCGAACGGCTCCCGGCACACGTCGCAGCCGTGAATCGCCTTGCACGCGGTCGAGGACGTGCCGATGCCGTATCACGAGAATCTTCAGAGCGCGGCGCTTCCGGGTGTAGCGACGATCGCGGAGAAGATCGACGCGCTGCTGAGCGTCTGTCCGAGGTTCGTGCGCGGGCTTGATCGATCGTACGAAACGCGATCGGGTGAATTCCCGTGTGGTGTTCGTGCTGATCCTCGCGGCGCGCTCCCAAGGGAACGCCGCAACGAGCGCGTTTATGCGGCGAATGTTCGCAGTCTAACGCGCGCCATGCGCGTGGCGTGATTGTGTCCAACTGGTTGCTGGCGCGGTCTTTGCGCTTCATACTCGAATGGGCGGCGCGCGCGATATGCTGCGGGCTGCGCTGGGATTGGGCCCGCGACGCTGGATAACATGACAGCATAATTGTAGTTAGCCCGACACTCGAACAATGACGCAAGTGCACGAATACAACGTCGTGATTCCTGAAGCAGCTCGCCTCGCAAGCCTCATGGGTGTGAAGGCGGACCTTGAGCGCGTTCTAGCCTATGCAGAACGGATGTTTGAGCGCTGGTCAGGTCCGCATCTCGCCAAATCGCCTTTTGATATTGTGGGTTTTAGTACAGAGGTCGACTTCGACGAGTGGGAAGCTCTCTCGACAGCCGCTGCAGTCGCATACGGAAGATGCTTCATGTCAGGCGTAAGACAGGAGTTGCCCGAAGACGACGTCAAGCTCGGCACGACTGAGATCATCGCAACGCATGAGTTCCTCATGGCCTATCGAAACAAACATGTGGCGCACTCTGTGAACCCGTTTGAGCAGAATACTGTCACCGTTCAGATCGCTGATACATTCGCGACTGCGTCCGAGATAGAATCAGTAACACCTAGCCATACGCGTCAGACCGGTCTCGCTTTCGACGAACCTCCGCGAGTGCGAGACCTTGCAAATTGGTGGCTCGCTCGCGTGTCTGCAGACATATCCGGAGAGACGATTCGCATTCGGGACATCCTGCGAAAGATGTCACTCGATGAAATCAAGGCTGCTGGCGGGCCTCCCTTACGCCAGATTGATCAGAAGCGCGACGTGCGGACTCGGCGTCGCACCCTCTAGTTCAGTATTGTCGCGGGCTAACAAACGGTTGCAGCAGTCAGCCGAGCTATTGTGGGCGCGCTTCGCGCGCTCTATTTCATTCGGCTGCAGCTGAACCGTAGTCGTTAGTCCGGATGCGAACAAGGAGGTGCGAATGGCCGCGTCGAATCCGTATCTGAAGCGTTTCTTCGCGACCAGGCGACGCCTCAAGGTGGGATTGGTGATCGCAGGTGCAGTCAGCGGCGCCATCGTGGGAGCGGCGATTACAGTCTTGGGAAGAATCGTCGCGGGCGCTCCGCCGGCGACACTGATGAACTACGTGATCAACCTATGTTGATTCGGACTATTCGGAGCGATCATTGGTCCGATCGTCACGTGGTCGGCGTTGCGGCGCGTCCCGCTCTGGCGCACGGTGCTGGAGCCGCTTGTCGCGGGCGTTTGCGGTGCGGCGATCGGAGTGGCCGTCGGATCGCCTGTGCTGTTTCTCGCCCTCGTCCCTGTTGCAATCGGCGTTGCGGCCGCGCGATTGGGATTCGCGTATCGCGAGAAGCACCCCGCATATCACCTCACCGATGGCGGCGCTGTCTAACCACGAGTTGCTGCCGACCTCACGAAGCCGTGGAGGGACGTACCGATTACAGCGTCCGCTGAAGCTTACGCCGACGAGAACTATCGCACGCTGACACTACAACCTCAGGAGTCGTCGAAGGAAATCACGCTGCATGCGACTCCGGCAACTCGGCATTCACCGCTCCTCCGGCGTTCGGTCTTGCTCGACCGAGCGCCGGAGGAGCGGCTCATCCTGCATGCTGCGGAGTTTCGTTACCGCCTAGCGTCGGTGTTCGCCGACTCGATCCCAGGCATCGCGTACGGCTGGCCTCGCCTCGCCCCACTCGAGCCCCGACGTTCCGTGCTTCAAATGCCAGCCGGCATCGAGCTCTTTCTCTACGTCATCCCATTTCCGGCCGACGTGATGCTCGCGCGATTCCCACCCATACCGATACGCGGGCTGATACACGCTGTATTCCCGGTTCGCCGTGGCGTACGGCCGCTTGGAGTAGTTGTCACGCCAATAGGCGTCCTCGACGGTAGGATTCACTTTCTCTCCCACGCCGTGACCCGCGAGGCCGCCTGCGACGGCACCAATCGTGCCGCCCACGGCAAAACCAACCGGACCGCCAACGACCGCACCAATCGCGGCGCCCGTCGCCGCTGCGGCCGTAGCACCGACACCGGTGCCGACCGGGTGCGAGCCCGGCGCGTGAGTGATTGGATCAAGATTCAGCTTGTCGCGCTTATCGTCGCTCTCAGTCTTCGTCGTCATGGGTCACCTCATGCAGGATGAATGGTTCGCACCGAAGTAGACCGAAGATTACGAGCGAACGTCGCAGCCATCCATCGCTCGAACGGATGAAAAACGAACTACCCCGAACGAGGGTGCAAGCGCCGACGCTGGAAGAACCATCGGACCTTCGCTGGCGCAGTCGCGGCCGACTCGGCGCGGAGGCACGGCCGTCCGAGACCCCTAAAACGCCTTGAACTCGTCGAACGGCTCGCGGCACGCATTGCACACATGGATCGCCTTGCACGCGGTGGATCCGAATTCGCTCTGCAGCGCCGTATTGCTCGATCCACAGCGCGGACAGACCGCCGCCGCGCGGCGCCGCGCGATCGTCACGAGCCCGCCCTGCTCCGCCGGACCCGGCGGCGCGATACCGTAACGACGAAGTTTCTCGCGCGCCTCCGCGCCGATCCAGTCGGTCGTCCACGCGGGCGAATGCACGGTCTCCAGAATCACGTCGCCGATCCCTTCCGCCTTCAGCGCCGCGCGGATGTCCTGCTCGATCTCGCGCATCGCCGGGCATCCCGAATACGTCGGCGTGATCGTGATCGCGACTTGCGTTCCCGCGACGGCCACGCGGCGCACGATCCCCAGCTCCACCACGCTCACCACCGGAATCTCGGGATCCTTCACCTGTTCGAGGATTTCGAGCACCTGTTCACGGGTCGGCACCTCCGACCCCTCACCCCTCACCACTTCGCTCCCGGATGCGAGCGCGCGACGATCTGCATCTCGGCGAGCATGTGGCCGAGGAACTCCGTGTGGCGTCCGCGCCGTCCGCCTGTCGCCGCTGCGCCCGCAGTCGGCAGCGTGAGCGTCGCGCGACGGGTCACGTCGGCCACCACCTGTTGCCAGCGCGACTGAATCGCCGCCTGGTCCACGACGATTCCCTTGTCGCGAACCGCCTCGTCCACCGCGTCCGATTCGAACAGCTCGCCGGTGAAGCGCCAGAGTTCGTCCAGCGCCGTCTGCGCCCGGGCGTGACTCTCTTCGGTGCCGTCGCCGAGCCGCAGCACCCAGTCGCTGCTGTGGCGAAGATGATAGCTGTCTTCCTTCAGCGCCTTCGACGCGAGACCCGCGAGCTGCGCGAAGGTGCTCTTCTGCAGCGCGTCCAACTGAAGCACGCTGTACGCGTCGAACAGGAACTGTCGCACCATCGTGAAGGCGAAATCTCCTTTCGGCAGTTCGACGAGTTGCGCGTTGCGAAACTCCGGCTCGCCGCGGAAATACGCGAGCGCATCTTCGTCACGCCCCGCGCCCTCGGTCACGCCTGCGAGCTGGAGCAGCGAACTTCCCTGCCCCACGAGGTCGAGCGCGATGTTCGCCATCGCGATGTCTTCCTCGAGGATCGGTCCGTGTCCGCACCACTCGCTCATGCGATGGCCGAGCACGAGACGGTCGTCGCCGAGCCGCAGGAGGTACTCGAACAGCGGGTTCGCGATTTCTTCTTCGCGTTTTCCCGCGACCGAAGGCACCGTCAAAAGACCTTCACTCCGCGCGGCACCTTGTAGAACTGCGGATGCCGGTACGCCTTGTCGTTGCCGGGATCGAAGAACGGCCCCGCGTCGCCCGGCGCCGATGCAATGATCGCGCTCGACGGCACCACCCACAGCGACACGGCCTCGCCCCGGCGCGCGTACACGTCACGGGCATTCTGCATGGCCTGCTCCGCGTCGGCCGCGTGCACGCTCCCCGCATGCTCGTGCGGCGCGCCGTGCCCCGCCTGCGTGAACACTTCCCAGAGCGGCAACTGTGTGTCCGCCATTACGCGGCCTCGGTGTTGCGCGCCGTGTGCTTCGCGGCGTACGCCATCGCCGCCTCGCGCACCCAGAGCCCGTCGTCGTGCGCTTTACGCCGCGCCGCGAGGCGCTCGTGATTGCAGGGACCGTTCCCCTTGATGACCGCGAAGAACTCGTCCCAGTCGATCGCGCCGAACTTCCAGTCCTCCGACGCCGCGTCGTAACGAAGATCCGGATCGGGAAACGAGAGACCCACCGCCTGCGCCTGCGGCACCGTGAGATTCACGAAACGCTGGCGCAGCTCGTCGTTCGTCTTCCGCTTCACACGCCACTTCAGCAGCTCCGCGGAGTTCGGCGACTCCTTGTCGCTGGGTCCGAACATCATCAGCGACGGCCACCACCAGCGGTTCAGCGCATCCTGCACCATCGCCTTCTGCGCGGGTGTGCCGCTCGCGAGCGTCGCGACGATCTCGTAGCCCTGCCGCTTGTGAAAGTTCTCTTCCTTGCAGATGCGAACCATGGCGCGCGCATATGGACCGTACGACGCCTTCGCGAGCACCGTCTGGTTCACGATCGCCGCGCCGTCCACGAGCCAGCCGATGCAGCCGATGTCGGCCCAGGTGAGCGTCGGATAATTGAAGATGCTCGAATACTTCGCGGTGCCGTCGAGCAGCTGCTGCACGAGGTCGTGGCGATCGACGCCGAGCGTCTCGGTGCCGCAGTAGATGTAGAGGCCGTGCCCCGCTTCGTCCTGCACCTTCGCGATGAGGCACATCTTTCGCCGCAGGCTCGGCGCGCGCGTGATCCAGTTCCCCTCCGGCAGCATCCCCACGATTTCGGAATGGGCGTGCTGCGACATCATGCGCGTGAGCTGGCGCCGGTAGCGTTCGGGCATCCAGTCCTTGGGCTCGATCGACTCGCCGGCGGCGATGCGCGCCTCGAAGGCGGCGACGAGGGCGGGATCGTCTGCAGGGATGGGCGGAGTGGGGAGGGGCTCCATTGAGATAAATCTATATGAAGAGGGGCGAGGCCAGTGGGGAGTGGCGAGACCAGTAGGGAGTGGCGAGGGTGAGTGGGAAGTGGGGAGAACCGAGTGGGGAGCGGGGAGTTCGCAGTAGCGGCGAGACACGAGACCCACGGAGAAGTGGCGAGGTCTCCCCACTCGCCCCTCGCCACTCGGTTCTCCCCACTTCCCACTCACCCTCGCCACTCCCTACTGGTCTCGCCACTCCCCCTATTCTCACCACTCACTCCTCGTCCCTCCTCCCAAAATCCTCTACTATCTTCCCCTGATGTCTCCATCCTCTCCCCCAACCGCCGGCCGCGTCGCCGTTCACGTGATCGACGGCATCGCCACCGTGGCCTTCCATCACCCCAAGGGCAACTCGCTCCCGGGCACGTTGCTCACGCGGCTCGCCCGTGAAATCTCCGCCCTCGGAACGAACCGCGACTCTCGCGTGATCGTCCTGCGCAGCGAAGGCGGCGGCCCGTTCTGCGCCGGCGCGTCGTTCGACGAGCTCACGTCCATCTCGACCCCCGAGGCGGGGAAAGAGTTCTTCAGCGGCTTCTCGCGCGTGATCCTCGCGATGATCCGCGTGCCGCAGTTCGTGCTCGTGCGCGTGCAGGGCAAGGCCGCCGGCGGCGCGGTGGGGCTCGTCGCCGCCTCGGACTACAGCTTTGCGATGCGCTCGGCTCCGGCGCGGCTGAGCGAACTCGCGATCGGCATCGGTCCGTTCGTCGTGGGTCCGTGCATCGAGCGGAAGATCGGGCGCGCAGCGTTCAGCACGATGACCGTCGACGCCGACTGGCACGACGCGGAGTGGTGCGAGCGGCACGGCCTCTACTCGCGGCTGTTCGACACCGTTGCGGAAATGGATGCCGCGATCGAGGCGCGCGCCCAAGCACTCGCCGCCGCGAATCCCGAGGCGGTGGCGAAGCTCAAGAAGATTTTCTGGGCCGGCACGGAAAACTGGGACCAATTGCTGGCCGAGCGCGCCGCGATGAGCGGCACGCTCGTGCTGTCCGACTTCACGCGACGCGCGATCGCGCAGTTCAAGGCGAAATAGGCTTCGGCGCGAGCCTGTCCGCCGAGGCTGAGACCGTCGCGGTGGCAGGGACCTGAATCCCCTGCGTATTCGCAGTGAAGACGGCGAGACTCTGCGATCCCACGTTCGATCCGAGCGTCCAGACCGTCGAGGCGATGCCGCTCGAGTTCGTCCCGGCGCCCGCTGGAACCGCGGACCCGCCGCCCTGCACGTTGAAGAAAACGAACACGCCTCCCACCGGAACGCCATCCTGTGCGACCGTCTTCACGACGATCGGATTCGCCAGCGTGTGTCCCGGCGCGCCCGTCTGGCCACCGCCGGAAACGAGCACAACCGCCGATATCGGCAAGGTCACGAGGACGATGACTGTGTCCTGCGGATTCGTCGCGCCCAGCGCCTGCACAACGACCTTCGTGGCGCCGCGCTTATTGAGCGCGTGCACGACACCCGTGTTGCCGTCGACGCCGACGATCGTGGTGTCGAGCGATCCCCAGTTGAAGAACGCCTTGGGGAGCGCCGCGCCCGTCGCGTCGTACGCCTGCGCCGAGAGCGCAAACGAATTCAGGCCGTTCGTGAATGCCGTGAGCACAACGCCACGCGGCGACGCCACCACCCGGGTCGCGTTCGAGCCCGGGCCCACGTACACCGGCCTCAACGCGACGGTCACCGCGCCGGAGGCGCTGATGTCCCCGGTCGAGAACTGCGTCGAACCGACGTATATCGTGTCGCGAGAAACGCTGATCGCCTTGAGCACGACCAGATAGGTGAAGCCGGACCCTTGCAGCGGGAATGCGACCTTGAAGACGCCGACGGTGTCCGACTTGTCGCCGCCGTTCCCTGAGTTGTTCTTCTGAAGACTGTCGAGGTTCGGCGTAATGTCCGCAATGACCTTGGCCGACGTCGCGGCGGCAGTCGAGGTGAAGGCAGAGATGATCACGCGCAACGCGACAACGCTGTCGCCGCCCGCGTTCACGTTCACGGACTGGAAGGAAGGCTTGAGGAGAACGAGCACTCCGTACGGCCCGCCGGTACCCGTCACGTCGCGCCCGCAGGCGGCTGCGAACACGAGTGCCATTCCCGCGAGAGACCCGACCATGCTGGCGGCGCGCGACAGGCGAAGGGAAAACACCGACACGGATGTACCTCGAACGCAGGGGAATTGCGAAGCGCTTTCTTTATAGTGGGTATTGGCGAACCCAGCGGCAAGTGATCTGCCGCACACCGCTCAACGTTGCAAGCGCGCGAGACGTTTTTCAGGGACTGGGGTCGGACTGCAACAGACTGCGCACGGCGGATAGCTTTCGTTCGCCTCAATAAATTTATTTTTTCGAACCTGAACCGACGTCTGCAATGCGCATAGCAGTCCCGCGGGAACGAGCGCCGCGCGAGTCGCGTGTCGCGCTCGTGCCCGAGAGTATCGCAAAACTGATCAAGGCCGGCGCCACCGTAACGGTCGAACACGACGCAGGGCTCGCGGCCGGATTTCCCGACGCCCAATACACCACCTCCGGCGCGACCATCGCCGCCGACGGCGCCGCCGCACTGGCGGGCGCCGATCTGGTTTGCCGAGTGCAGCCGCCTTCGTCGGCCGACGTCGCTCAGCTTCCCGACGGCTGCGCCGTGGTGAGCTACTGGCAGCCCGGCGGAACCCCGGACGTTCTCGCCGCACTCGGGTCGAGACACGTTCGCCTCCTCGCCCTCGAGCGTGTTCCGCGCATCACGCGCGCACAGTCGATGGACGTCCTCTCGTCGCAGGCGACGGTCTCCGGCTACAAGGCGGTGCTCCTCGGCGCCTCCGCGCTGCCGAAGATGCTGCCGATGCTGACCACCGCCGCCGGCACACTCGCGCCGGCACGCGTGTTCGTGATCGGCGCCGGCGTGGCCGGCCTGCAGGCGATCGCGACGGCGCGCCGCCTCGGCGCCGTGGTCACCGCCTTCGACGTGCGCGTCGCGGTTCAGGAGCAGATTCAGTCGCTCGGCGCGACACCGCTGAAGATCGACCTCGGCGGCGACGCGGAAGGCACGGGCGGCTACGCCAAGGCGCAATCCGAAGACCAGGCGCGCCTCACGCAGGAAGGCATCGCCAGGCACATCGCCGGCATCGACCTCATCATCACCACCGCCGCCATTCCGGGAAAGCGCGCGCCGGTCCTGATCACCGCCGCCGCGGTCCGCGGCATGAAGACCGGGTCCGTGATCGTCGATCTTGCCGCCGAGACCGGCGGCAACTGCGAGCTCACCAAGGCCGGCGAGACCGTGGACGCCGGCGGCGTGCAGATCATCGGACCGCTCGGCCTGCCCAGCACGGCCGCGTTCCACGCATCGCAGATGCTGAGCCGCAACATCCTCACGTTCATCACGCACGTCACGAAAGACGGCGCGCTGAACATCGACGCATCCGACGAAATCACCGGAGCCATGCTGGTAAAGCCATGATCCAGATCTTCCAGCTCTACGTCTTCATCCTCGCCGGCTTCGTCGGCTTCATCATCATCCAGCGCGTGCCGCCGTTGCTGCACACGCCGCTGATGTCGGCCACCAACGCGATCTCGGGCATCTCGCTGGTGGGCGCGATCGTCGCCGCGGGCGGACAGTACGGCCGGCTCTCGACGATCCTCGGGTTCGTCGCGGTGGTCTGCGCGATGACCAACGTCACGGCCGGATTCCTGATCACCGACCGCATGCTCGCGATGTTCAAGGGACAGGTGAAGAAGCCGGAAGCCGGAAGACCGGAGCCCGCCAAGTGAACGAGCTCGGCACGCGCGACCTGATCATCCAGGCATCGTATCTCGCGGCATCGGTCCTGTTCATCCTCGGACTGCGTTCGCTCACGAAGCCCCCGCAGGCCCGGCTCGGCATGCAGCAGGCGGCGATGGGCATGCTGTTCGCCGTCATCGGCACGCTGCTGAACTCGAACATCCTCACGTATCAGTGGATCCTCATCGGACTCGTCGTCGGCGGCATGATCGGCTACCCGATGGCGATGAAGATCAAGATGACCGCGATGCCGCAGTTCATCGCGTTCTCGCACGCGTTCGGCGCGATCGCGGCGACGCTCGTCGGAGTCGTGGAATACCGCGTTCGCAGCGGTGCGACCGGAGAAGAAGGTTTGTCGCACGGCCTGGCCGCGGCGCTCGGACTCGAGGTGCTGTTCGGCGCGCTGACCGTCACCGGTTCGTTCATGGCATTCGGCAAGCTGCAGGAGCTCATCACGGGCAGGCCCATCACGTTCAAGGGACAGAACGCGGTCAATCTGCTGATGATCGCCGTCGCTTTCACTGCGCTCGGCCTCCTGATCGTGAATCCGATGAACGGCGCCGCGTTCTATACGGTGCTTGGTCTGGCGTTCCTGCTCGGCATTTCGATGGTGCTGCCGATCGGCGGCGGCGACATGCCGGTGGTGATCTCGCTGCTCAACTCCTACGCCGGACTCGCCGCCGCAGCGACGGGGTTCGCGATCGGCAACAACGTGCTGATCATCGCGGGCGCGCTGGAGGGCGCGGGCGGATTCATCCTCTCGCTCATGATGTCGAAGGCGATGAATCGCTCGTTCGGCAACATCATCTTCGGCGCGTTCGGCGCGGCTCCTACAAAGTCGACAGCAGCGAAGGGAGAGGCGAAGGAGCCCAGGAGCATCACGCCCGAGGACGCCGCCGTGCAGCTCGCCTACGCGAGCTCGGTGGTGATCATTCCGGGCTACGGCATGGCGTTGGCGCAGGCGCAACACGTGTGCCGCGAGCTCATGGAGCTGATCGAGAAAAAGGGCGGCGAGGTGAAGTATGCGATCCATCCCGTCGCGGGCCGCATGCCGGGGCACCTGAACGTGATTCTGTCCGAGGCGGGAATCGATTACGGCGCGCTGCTGACCGACGTGGACGACGCGAACCGCGTCATCGCGACGGCGGACGTCGTGATCGTCATCGGCGCGAACGACATCGTGAACCCGGACGCGGAAGATGACAAGTCGAGCCCGCTGTACGGGATGCCGATCTTCCGGCCGTGGACGGCGAAGGCCGTGTTCGTGATCAAGCGCGGGAAAGGAACTGGATTCTCGGGCGTCGAGAATCCGCTGTTCACGCGCGACAACACGTTGATGCTGTACGGCGATGCGAAGGGCGTGCTGGGATCGCTCGTCAAGGAGATCAAGGCGCTGGACGAGGGGCACTAACAGCGAACTGCAGAAGCGTTAGCACGGATTACACGGAAAACAAACGGCGACAACTACCGGATCAAGCTTTTTGGGGGAACAGCAACAACAACCTTTCCACGGATTTCACGGATATCGCGGATAGGCAACTACAAAAACTTTTTGGGGGAACTGCAACCACGTTGTTGTAGTTCCCCCAAAGATTTATCCGGTAGTTGTCGCCTTCGCCGTTTTCCGTGTAATCCGTGTTAACGCTTTAAAGCTCCATACACGAACCCAGCCCGCGCACTCCAGTGCGCTCGAAGGCATCGTCCTCCGATATCGCGCCGCAGTTGATTGCGCGCCGGAAATAGTTCGCGAGTCCCCGCCCCGTCGCTGCGTCGTCGAACGCGGCACCCACCCGCGTCGCCTGCGCCGACTTCGCGACAAAGTTCTTCAACCGCGCGCCGGCCGCATCGAGTCCCTCGATGAAGAACGCGAACGTCGCCGCATACCGGCTCACGAGCTGCGCGGGGTGCAGGTCCCAGCCCTGATAGAACCCGTTCGCCATCGCGTGGC
>Ga0209014_10001616_pt1 | contig 13302 bp, 14 predicted proteins | sample BarGraNGADG00212_FD_184491 | JGI IMG/M metagenome (GOLD analysis project Ga0209014, IMG submission 184491) | Arctic peat soil microbial communities from Barrow, Alaska - Barrow Graham LP Ref core NGADG0002-212 (SPAdes) (version 2) | ecosystem: Environmental > Terrestrial > Soil > Wetlands >...
CAGCGGGCGGCAGACGAACGACAGCGGGCGGCAGACGAACGACAGCGCGCGGCAGACGAACGACAGCGCACGGCAGACGAACGACAGCGCACGGCAGACGAACGACAACGCACGACTCACGAACGACAACTCGCGACTCACGAACGACAACTCCCGACTTACGAACGACAACGCACGACTCACGAACGACTCCACCCGACTTACGCACCACTCCACCCGACTTACGCACCACTCCACCCGACTTACGAACCACTCCACCCGACTCACGAACGACTCCACCCGACTTACGAACCACTCCAGCCGAACCTGGATCAGCTTCCGGGGGTCACGTCAGCCGCCGTACGCAACAAACGGTTGCACCGCGGTCGCTTCTGTTTTCGCCCCCGCCCGCCCATATTCCCCGCCATGCCCGATCGCCAGCACATCGTCCTCGACGCGCGCGCCATGGACCGCACGCTGCGTCGAATGGCCGACGAAATCGTCGAACTCAACGAGGGGACCGACGACCTCATCATCGTCGGAATCCAGCGCCGCGGCGTCCAGCTCGCGGCGCGTATCGTATCGTCCATCAATGACCGCGAGAACGTCGAGGTGCCGAGCGGCGCGCTCGACATTACGCTCTATCGCGACGATCTCCAGACCGTGGGGCCGCGCCCGGTCGTCGGTCCCACCGATCTCCCCTGGGCGATCGATGGCAAGCATGTCGTGATCGTGGACGATGTGCTCTACACCGGGCGCACCATTCGTGCCGCGCTCGACGAGCTCGCCGACTTCGGCAGGCCAAGGCGAATTGCCTTGGCCGTTCTGATAGATCGAGGCGGCCGGGAGCTGCCCATTCAGCCCGACGTCATCGGCAAGACCGTCGACGTGGGACCGGGACAACGCGTCGACGTCCTCGTGAAGGAGCTGGACGACCGAGACGCCGTCATCATCGCGGAGACGGAATGAGCGGCGCGCTCGGGAAGGACCTGCTCGGACTCGAGCACCTCTCGAGCGACCAGATTCGGCTCATCCTCGACACCGCCGAGCCGTTCAAGGAGATCAGCGAGCGCGCGATCAAGAAGGTCCCGACGCTGCGCGGCTCGACGATCGTCAATCTCTTCTTCGAGGCCTCCACCCGCACCCGCGTCTCCTTCGAGTTCGCGCAGAAACGCCTCTCGGCGGACACGGTGAATGTCGCGGCCGCGGGCTCAAGTGTCAGCAAGGGTGAGACGCTGGTCGACACGGCGCGGAATCTCGAGGCGATGCGCATCGACATGGTGGTCATTCGCCACGGCGCGTCAGGCGCGGCGCAATTCCTGGCCGAGCGCATCGAGTCGAATGTGATCAACGCGGGCGACGGCACGCACGAGCACCCGACGCAGGGGCTGCTCGACATGCTCACGCTGCGCGATCACTTCAAGCGCCTCGACGGACTCAAGGTGTGCATCTGCGGCGATGTCCTGCATTCGCGCGTGGCGCGGTCGAACATCTGGGGGCTGCTGAAGATGGGCGCGACGGTCGGAGTGTGCGGACCGCGTTCCCTGCTGCCCAACGCGATCGACCAGTTCGGCGTCACAGTCTTCGAACACATCGAAGACGCGATTCAGTGGGCCGATGCGCTCAACATCCTGCGGCTCCAGCTCGAGCGCATGCAGGGCGGCTACATCCCGTCGCTGCGCGAGTACAATCGCGTGTTCGGCGTATCGTCGGAGCGGCTCGCCCGCGCGCCGAAGGACCTGCTGATCCTCCATCCCGGCCCGATGAATCGCGGCGTCGAAATCGATTCCGACGTCGCCGACGGACCTCACAGTGTGATCCTCAATCAGGTGACCAACGGCGTGGCGGTGCGCATGGCTGTGCTCTATCTGCTCTCGGGTGGTAAGCCCGAGCTCGCCGAAGCCGCCAAGGGTGGAGGCGGACGATGATGGGGCGCGCGATTCTCCTGCGCGGCGGACGCCTGGTCGATCCGTCGCAGCGGCTCGATGAGACCGGCGACGTGCTTCTCGTCGATGGCGTGGTCGAAGCGGTCGGCCGAGTCGGTGACGTTCGACGCGACGGCGATGCGATGGAAACGATCGAGTGCGCCGGCCGCGTGGTGTCGCCCGGCTTCATCGACGTGCATTGCCACTTGCGCGAGCCTGGCCGCGAAGAGGTCGAGACGATCGCGAGTGGCGCGCGCGCGGCCGCGGCTGGGGGATTCACCGCCGTCTGCGCGATGCCGAATACCGATCCGGTAACGGATAACCAGGCGGCCGTCGGATTCATCATCAGCCAGGCGAAGAAGGCGGGAGGCGCGCGCGTCTATCCCATCGGCGCGATCTCCATCGGCGAGAAGGGGGAGACACTCGCCGAGTTCGGCGAGATGGTTGGCGCCGGGGCGGTGGCGGTGAGCGACGACGGCATGCCGGTCGCGAGCGCGCAGTTGATGCGCACCGCGCTCGAATATGCGCGGACCTTCGGCATTCCTGTCGCCGATCACTGCGAGGAGCCGACTCTCGCGCGCGGCGGCGCGATGAACGAAGGACTAATGAGCGCGCGGCTCGGCTTGCGTGGCATCCCCGCCGAGGCCGAAGAGATCATGGCGATCCGCGACATTCTCCTCGCGCGGCTCACCGGTGGTCACATCCACCTCTGCCACATGAGCACCAAAGGATCGGTCGAGCTCATTCGCTGGGGGAAGGAGCGCGGCATCAACGTCACCGCCGAGGTGTGTCCGCATCACCTCTCGCTCACCGAGGAATCGGTGGACGGCTATAACACGAATGCGAAGATGAATCCGCCGCTGCGCACGGCGAAGGATGTCGAAGCACTGCAGAACGGAGTGAAGGACGGCACGATCGACGTCATCGCGACGGACCACGCGCCGCATCATTACGACGAGAAGGAGCGCGAGTTCGCCGACGCGCCGAATGGAATTATCGGGCTCGAGACGGCGTTGGCGGTGAATCTCACCTGGCTGGTGCACCGCGACATCATCAGCGTGCCCATGCTCGTCGAGCGCATGGCCTGCGCGCCCGCGCGCATCTTCAAGCTGCCCGGTGGCACGCTGCGACGCGGCGCGCTGGCCGACATCACCGTCTTCGACCCTGACGTGACGTGGACCGTGGATCCGTCGCGCTTCCGCTCGAAGGGACGCAATACACCGTACGCCGGCATGGAATTGCGCGGCAGGGTGGACTGCACTCTGGTCGATGGACGCATCGTCTACCGCCGAGCTGAGTGAGCGGGCGGGAATGTCGGCGCGTCTCGACATCGTCCGTGTCTGCCGTCGCCTCTATTCTGCCGGTCTGATAGCGGGGCAAGATGGCAACGTCAGCGTACGCCTGCCATCCGGCCGCGTGCTCGTAACGCCCGCCGGCACCTGCAAGGCAGACGTCACCTCGAGCGATCTCATCGAGCTCGATCTCGAGGGCAGGCAGCACTCCGGATCCGGCACGGCGTCGTCCGAGGCCGGCATGCATCTGCGCATCTATCAGCGGCGCCCCGACGTGCGGGCCATCGTGCACGCGCACCCGCCCGTGGCGACCGGATTCGGCGTCGCCGGCCTCGACTTCATGGACGACGTGTTGCCCGAGACTATCTTTCAACTCGGCGGCGTGCCGCTCGTGCCCTATGCGATGCCGGGCACGCCGGCACTCGGCGATGCGCTCGAGCCCTATCTGGCGCATCACGACGCCTTCCTGCTGGCGAATCATGGCGCAACGACGGTGGGTCCGACGCTGCTGCTGGCGCACCAACGAATGGAAAGTCTGGAGCACGCGGCGCGCATCCTGCTCACTGCACGAACGCTCGGCCGCGTGAACGCGCTCGCGCCTCGCGACGGCGATGCCTTGCGCATCGCTCGGCAGGCGGCGCAGGCCGCCTGGCACCCGAAGACGCAGGAGACGACTGATGAAGAAGGATGACGCTCGGCGCGACGCAGCAGCAGCGGGCGAGTCTCTCCCCAGGGAGGGCGCCGCGCTCGTCGCGGTCAGTGCGCTCATGGAAGAGCGCCGGCGCTACGACGGATGGATCACGGCGCTGGAAGCTCGGCGAGCAGCGACGGCGGATCATGTCTTCGAGCGCGTGCATCTCGACTACACGACGCGGCTCGAGGCGGTAATCGTTCAGCTCATGTCGCACACGGACGATCTGCGGCGCGAGATGAATTCGCTCACGTCGCGCCTCGGCGCGTTGAGCGCCGAGCAGCAGCGCGCCAAGGATGAGCGCGCCGAAGCGGAGCTGCGTGCGCACGTGGGAGAGCTGTCCGCCGAGGACTGGGAGCGCTCCGCCGCCGCGAGTGACGCCACGCTCGCCGAGTTGGCGGCGCGTCGCGGCGAGGTGGAGCAGGAGCTCGCACGGACTCGCGAGCTGCTCGACTTGACGGCTCGTCCGGCTGCATCGACGGCTGTCGCATCCGCACCTCGTTCATCCGTGCAGGCGCCGGCGAGCACGGACTCCGCTCCGCCAATGGAGCTTCCCCCCGCGGTGATCGCGGCCGAGCAGCAACTGCTGGATATCGAGGAGCGTCCGGCGCGTCCGTCCGCGACGCTCAATGCGCCAGCCGACTCCGGCGCGCCTCCGCCCGCGCCGGACGTACCACCCTCGGCTGGATTCGACGAGCTCGCCTTTCTCAGTTCGGTGGTCGATACGCCGGTGGGGGCGTTCGATCCGGCACCGGCGGATCAGCCCGACGAGAAGGCACGACGTGACACCTTCGCGCGGCGCTCAAAGGAAGAGCAGATCATCCATCTGGACGAGGGCACCACTCCGCTCGGCTCGCCGGTGATCGAGAAGGAGGGCGGTCCGCTGCTCGCCAGTACGGGCAGCGGCAGCTTCGCCATCAGTCGCGACAGTTCGGCGGATGGCGTCAAGTCGCTCAAGTGCGGCGAGTGCGGCGCGATGAACTATCCTACGGAGTGGTACTGCGAGCGGTGCGGCGCGGAGCTCGCGTCGCTGTAGCCTCAGGCGTGCGCGGCCTTGGCCATCTTGCTCTTCTGGCGCGCGGCGAGGTTCTTGTGCACCAGACCCTTGCGGGCGGCGCGGTCGAGGAGGCTGACAGCCTGCGTCCGCTCATCTGCGGTTGCCGTCGGCGCTTTGGCCTTCTTGAGCGCGGTGCGGAGCGCGGAGCGCTGCGCGCGGTTGCGCACAGTCGCGGCGCGTGACTTCCGCATGTTCTTCTTCGCGGATGCGATATTCGGCACGAAAGATCTCCAAAAATTCAGTAGAGGTCGCGAGAGTCGCGAGCCCATAAGCCTACCCGGGGAAAGGAGCGAAGTCAAGCAGGGACAGCGCTTTACTCTCCTCTATAGGCCCACTACCTTACGCGCTTGCGCACCCCCTCGCGCTCGTCGTTCTCGCCCGGACCAGTTGCATACTCTTCAGACAATACTGCTCGTCGCGCCAATTCTGCTGTTCTCCGTGATCGCTCACGAGATCGCACACGGCTACGCGGCGCTCAAGCAGGGTGATCGTACCGCGCTCGAGGCAGGGCGGCTGAGCTGGAATCCGCTCAAGCACATCGACCCGTACCTCACGATCCTGCTTCCACTTATCATGCTGACGGGCTCGGCACTGCTCGGCGGCCGGTTCGTCGTGTTCGGCGGCGCGAAGCCGGTTCCGGTGGATCCTCGCAACTACAAGAATATACGGCGCGGAGACATCATCGTCTCACTCGCCGGGGTGGCAACGAACCTCGTGATTGCCCTCGCCTGCGGCGTGGCGATTGTGCTGAGCGGTCTCCTCGCGCGGTCGGTGCCGGCGCTCACGGACACCGTCGGCATCATCCAGGCGATGTTGACGATCGGCGTCATTCTCAACTTCGGCCTCATCATCTTCAATCTGCTGCCGATCCCGCCGCTCGACGGGTCGCACGTGATGAAGTACTTGCTGCCGCGTCCGCTCGCCATTCGCTACGTCCAATTCGGGCGATACGGCATGCTGATTCTGATGCTGTTGCTCTTCATGGGCGGCGGCCTGCTGCGTGTGTGGTTTCAGCCGGCCTTCATCGCCACCGAGAGGGTCATGGATGGCGTAGCGCCCTACATCGTGCCCGCCGCCGCGCAGTGGCTGCAATGACCGGCGACGCCCTGCGCTTCGGCAGCTATGCGCCGGATCAGTCGGCTCCGCCATCGTCGTTCGTGGTGGAGCTCACGCAATTTTCCGGACCGCTCGATCTGCTGCTCACGCTCATTCGCGAAGAGCAGCTGGACATCTACGACATCCCGATCGCCCGGGTGGCGGAGCAGTTCGTCGCGCGCATTCGCACGCTACAGCTCAACGAGGCCGCCGAGTATCTCGAGATGGCGGCGCGGCTGCTGCGCATCAAGGCACAGATGCTCCTGCCGCGTGCCGACGGTGGCGAGGCGTGGGATGATCCGCGCTCCGAGCTCGTGCGCCGCCTGCTCGAGTACCAGCAGATGCGCGAGGTCGTGGACGTGCTCGAGCGCGCGGGAGAAGAGCGCCGGAGCCGCTTCGCGCGCGCGTACATCCCGCTCGCCGCCGCACCACCCGAGGCGCCGCTCGCGCTGTCGCTGAGCGAGCTGCTCGCCGCGGTCGATCGCATTCTGCGGAGGACGAAGGATCCGTCGATGCACGACGTGATCTCCCGCTCGGTGGACGTGCCGGGCGCAATCGAGCTCATTCGCGCCGTGCTTGCCCTTCGCGCGCATCTGATGTGGACGGATCTCGTCACGCGCGAGGCCGACCCATCGCAGGTGCTGTCCACTCTGCTTGGCCTCCTCGAAATGGCGAAGCTTGGCGAGTGCCGCGTCCAACAGCCCAGACCATTCGCAAACGTGGAGATAACGAGTGACGCCGCTAGCGAAGCTGCTTGAAGCAGCGCTGTTCGCCAGCGCTCGCCCCATTCCGACCGACGAGCTGGCCGCGCTGGATGCAGAGGCCTCGAAGGCCGCCATCGCCGCCGCGCTCGACGAGCTGCGCGAGCATTACGACGTCGACGGACATGGCGTCGAGCTGATCGAAATCGGAGGCGGGTGGCAGATCCTCACTCGCGCCGAGTACACCGAAGCCATCGAGCGCGCGCAGCTCGCGTCGCGTCCGGCGCGGCTCAGCGCCGCCGCGCTCGAAACGCTCGCTCTCATCGCCTATCGCCAGCCGCTGGGCCGCGCGGAGATCGAGGAGATTCGCGGCGTATCCGTCGGCAGCGTTCTCAAGTCACTGCACGAACGCGGGCTGATCGACGTCGTGGGCCGCGGCGAGGGAATGGGCCGTCCTTTGCACTACGGCACGACGCCGATTTTTCTCGAGTACTTCGCGCTGCGTCATCTCGAAGAGCTGCCACGCTCGGACGAGCTGGCGGTGGCACTGCGCGCCGAGCCAAGGCCCCTCTGATGTCAGAACCGATGCGCATCCAGCGCGCCCTCGCGCGCGCGGGCATTCTCTCCCGCCGGAAGGCGGAGGAGCTTGTCTCGAACGGCCGCGTCACCGTGAACGGCACGCTCGCGCAAGTGGGCCAGACTGTTGATCCGGAAAAGGACGTCATCAAGGTGGATGGTGAGCGCATCGGCGCGCCCGCCCCGCTCGAGTGGTTCGTGCTGCACAAGCCGTCCGGCGTCATTACCTCCAAGCACGATCCGGAGGGCCGACGTACGGTGTTCGATCTCGTGCCGGCTCGGCCCGGGCTCACCTACGTGGGGCGTCTCGACTTCCTCACCGAGGGCGTGCTGCTGCTCACCACCGACGGTTCCGCCGCGCATCGGCTCACGCATCCGAGCCACGAAGTGGAGCGCACGTACATCGCCTCCGTGCTCGGCGAAGGCGACCTTGCGGCGGAGGATCTGCGGCAGGGGATCGAGTTGGAGGGTGCCGTGGTGCGGCCGAAGAAGATCAAGGCCGACAAGGTCGGCCGCGGCCGCTGGGATCTCACCATCACCCTCGCCGAAGGGCGCAACCGCGAGGTGCGGCGCATGTGCGAGGCCGTCGGTCTCGAAGTGGACCGGCTTGTGCGTGTGAAGTTCGGCCCCGTCGAACTGGGAGACCTTGCATCTGGAAAGGTCCGGTCGCTCACCAAGCAGGAGAAGGCGGCGCTGGACAAGCTGTAGTCGAGCGGAGCCTTGATCAGTCGCTGGTGTAGTGTCCAATTCACCGATCAACCGACTCACCGATTCCTATGGCCACACTAGCGTCATCGAGCGCGGATGCTCGCCTGATCCAGGACGTCAGCCAGCAGGTTGCGCTGCGCGTCGTCGGGCAGGAGTACATGATCGACCGGCTGCTCATCAGCCTCCTAACCGGCGGACACGTGTTGCTCGAGGGCGTGCCCGGATTGGCGAAGACGCTGACGGTGCGCACGCTGGCCGAGACGATCGCGACGAGCTTCTCGCGCATCCAGTTCACGGCCGATCTGCTTCCGGCGGATGTCGTCGGCACACAGATCTACGATCAGTCCACCGGCCAGTTCAAGGTGAAGAAGGGCCCGATCTTCGCCAACATCATCCTTGCCGACGAGATCAATCGTGCGCCGGCCAAGGTGCAGGCCGCGCTGCTCGAGGCGATGCAGGAGAAGCAGGTGACGATCGGCGGGACGACGTACAAGCTCGAGGAGCCCTTCCTCGTGCTGGCGACGCAGAACCCGATCGAGCAGGAAGGCACGTATCCGCTGCCGGAAGCGCAGGTCGACCGATTCATGCTGAAGTTGCGTGTCGGCTATCCAACGCGCGACGAAGAGAAGGAGATCATGCGGCGCATGGCGAGCGGGCACGCGATCGACGTACGCAAGGTCGCGACGCCCGAGGCGATTCTCGAGGCGCGTGGCCGCATCGCCGAGCTGTACATGGACGACCGGATCGTCGACTACATCGTGGACATCGTACATGCGACGCGCGAACCGGCAGCTGCCGGTCTCAAGGATCTTGCACCGTTGATCGAATACGGCGCGAGCCCGCGCGCGACGATCGCGCTCGCGCAGGCGTCGCGCGCGCACGCCTTCCTGCGCGGCCGTGCCTTCGTCACGCCGGACGACGTGAAGGCGATTGCGCCCGATGTCCTGCGGCATCGCATCCTCACGACCTTCGAAGCCGAGGCCGAGGAGGTGACGAGCGACATGATCGTGGCGCGCGTCCTCGCGAAAATCGAGAGCCCGTGAGCACCGGAGTCCCTCGGCCCGCGAGCGCGGGCGTTCCACCAGAAATCCTGCGGCAAGTCAAGCTGCTGGAGCTGCGGACCAGAGGGCTCGTGAATTCGCTCTTCACTGGCGAGTACCGCTCCGTGTTCAAGGGGCAGGGGATGGAGTTCTCCGAGGTCCGCGAGTACCAGCCCGGCGACGAGGTCCGCTCGATCGACTGGAACGTGACGGCACGAATGGGAAAACCATTCGTGAAGCGCTACATCGAGGAGCGCGAGCTCACCGTGATGTTGGCCGTCGATCTCTCGGGGTCGGAGCGGTTCGGCACGCGCGCCCGCTTCAAGAGCGAGTTGGCGAGCGAGCTTGCGGCAGTGCTGGCGATGTCGGCGATCCGCAACAACGATCGCGTCGGCGCCGTGCTGTTCACCGACCGCATCGAGCATTTCGTTCCGCCACGGAAAGGGCGGCGTCATGCGCTGCGGCTCATGCGCGATCTGCTCGTCTTCGAGCCGGAGGGAAAGGGGACCGATCTCACCGGCGCGCTCGAATACACGGGGAGGATGCTCAAGCACAAGGCAATCATCTTCGTCGTCTCGGACTTTCAGGCCGAGGACCTCGAGCAGCCACTCAAGCTGCTCGCGCAGCGACACGACGTCGTTGCCGTCACGGTGGATGATCCGAGCGAGCAGGAGCTTCCCGACATCGGGCAGGTGCGCTTCGTCGACCCGGAGACCGGCACGACGATCGACGTCGATACGAGCGACGCGCGCGTCCGTGCGCGGTTTGCCGAAGCCGTTGCGGAGGAGTTGAGTTCTCGTCGCCGGTTACTGCGGCGCCTGGCCATCGACGAGGTCCCCGTGCGCACGGATGGAGGCGTCGTCGATCCGCTGATCAAGTTCTTCCGGGCGCGCGAAACGCGCTCGCGTCGCCGGTGATGCTCGGGCTGTGGCGATGCGGCGCTCTCTGCCAGCGCGCCCTGATGCTGGGTGCGTTGTTGACGGCGCCGTGCGTCGCCAGCGCGCAGCAGAAGAACATCCCCGTGCAGGCGGGCATCACCCTCGAGCACGACACGGTCACGATCGGCGACGTCGTCCACCTCGTCGTTCGCGTGCGTGCACCGCATGGGGCGACGATCAACTTTCCCGCCGCCGTCGATTCGCTCGGACCGGTGCAGTCGCTCGAGCCGCCGACCGTGCGCGACGGGGGGGGGGCCGACACCGCCGCGGCGGCCGATCGCATCGCAACATATCGTCTCGCCGCGTGGGATATCGGGACGCAGCCGATCAAGCTCGGCGACGTGCTCGTGCAGACCGACGACGGCGAGCGGCGCGTCGCGCTCGCGCTGCCGTCGCTGTTCGTCCGTAGCGTGCTGCCCGCGGACACTACCCTCCGCGTTCCGAAACCGGCGCGTCCGCTGCTCGAGGCTCGTGCGCCAACTCCGTGGTGGTGGTGGGCGCTCGGCGCGCTGGCGGCGCTTCTCATCGGCCTGCTTGCATGGTGGATCGTGCGCCGGCGACGCGGCGTCGTCGCAGGAACCGGCGATCCATTCGTCGATGCGAATGTGGCGTTCGAGCGCGTCGAGCGGCTGCGTCTGATCGACGCTGGGGAGCCGGGCCGTCACGCCGCGTTGATGACGGACGTGTTGCGCCGGTATCTCGCCGAGCGCCTCGGGGTCGTCTCGCTGGCGCAGACGAGCGGCGAGCTGCTGGCCGCGGTGAAGGGCGCGCCCACGGTGCCGTACGATGCGCTGCGCGCCCTCTTCGACTCCGTCGATCCGGTGAAGTTCGCGAATGCACCACTCGGCGCCGACCGCGCACGCTCGATCGGCGAGGAGGCGAAGGCGATCGTGCGTGACGAGTATCAGCGCGCCGCCGCGTTGGCTGTCGGGGAGACCGCCGCCGAGAAGGAGCGCGCCGCATGATCGACTTCGGTGCGCTGCAATTCGCGTCGCCCTGGTGGCTGCTGCCACTGCTGCTGCTTCCCGTCTGGTGGCTCGTCACTCGGCGGCGCACTCCCGCGGCGATCGTCTTCTCGCGCGTCGGCGTGCTCGCGCGCGGTCCTCGCGCCGGCCGCGGGCTGGCGCGCGCGCTCATGGTGCTCCGGAATCTCGCGCTGGCGAGCGGTATCGTCGCCCTCGCGCGCCCGCGCTCGGGCGCCCACGCCGAGACGACGACGAGCGAAGGGATCAACATCGTGATCGCGTTCGACATCTCGAGCTCGATGCTCGCGCTCGACTTCCAGCCGCAGAACCGGCTCGAAGTCGCGCGCGCCAAGATCAAGCAGTTCGTCGCGGCGAGAAACTCAGATCGCATCGGCGTTGTCGCATTTTCCGGCGAAGCGCTGACGCAGGTGCCGCTCACGACGGACTATCCCGTGGTGCAGTCAGCGCTTGACAACCTGCAGCCCGGCCAGCTCGAGGACGGCACCGCGATCGGCACCGCGATCGCGACGGCGGCGAATCGGCTGAAGGATGCGCCCGGCCGGTCGCGCGTGATGATCCTGCTCACCGACGGCGTGAACAATCGTGGATCCATCGATCCGCGCACGGCGGCCAAGGCGGCGGCCGCATTCGGGATCAAGATCTACGGCATCGGGGTGGGCACCGAAGGCATGGCTCCGGTTCCGGTGGGTCGCGGACTGTTCGGCCTTCGATACGAGATGCAGCGCGTCGAGATCGACGATGCACTGCTGACCGATGTCTCCAATGCGACGGGCGGCCGCTACTTCCGTGCACGCGATCCCGCCGCTTTGCAGCGCATTACCGAGCAGATCGATGCGCTCGAGCGCACGCCCGTGCGAGTTCGCACCTTCGTGCGCTACTCGGAGCTTTTTCGCTGGCCGTTGACGATCATGCTTGTCGCGCTCGCCGCGGAGCTGCTGCTCGTCGCGTGGAAGGGGCCACTGCCATGAGCCTCGATTTGACCTGGATCGAGATACCGTGGCTGCTGACGCTCGCTCTCGCATTGCCCGTGACGTTCACGCTATTGCTGCGGCGCGCACGCGCGAGCCGACAGAAGCGGCTACAGCGGTTCGGCGCGCTCGACGTCGTGCGTCGTCTCATTCCGGCCAGTGCCCTCGCCGGCAGCGGATGGCGCGCGACGCGGCTGGGACTCGCCGCGGCGCTGGCTGGACTTGCCATCGCCGGACCACGCTGGGGACACGAGCCCACGACCGTGCGGTCGAGTGGCGTCGACATGGTGCTCGCCGTGGACGCCTCGCTCTCGATGATGGCGACGGACGAGAAGCCCAACCGGCTGGAACGCGTGAAGCAGGAGATCCGTCGCCTTCGGGCGATCAGTCCGGGCGACCGCGTCGGACTGCTCGCCTTCGCAGGCCGTTCTTATGTGTTGACTCCGATAACAGTCGATGGGGGTGCACTCGATCTCTTTCTCGACAATCTCGACCCGAGTGTCGTCGGCCAGGCGGGAACGTCACTCGCGTCCACGATCACCCAGGGCACAAGCCTGCTCTCGCTCACGAAGAGCGGCGCCGACCGCGCGCTCGTCATCATGAGCGACGGGGAGGGGTTCGAGCCGCCGGATGAGCTCATTGCTGCCGCGAAGAAGGCGGCGGAGAATAACGTCAGCATCGTCACCGTCGGCTTCGGCACCACGGCGGGCAGCACGATTCCGGTGAAGGACGCCAACGGCGTTATGACGCAGAAACGCGACGAGAATGGCCAGATCGTCGTGACACGCTATCAGCCGGCCCTTCTACAGGCCGCGGCGACGGCGGGGAACGGCACGTTCATTCCCGCCGAGGCGACGGACAAGGCTGCGCGAATCAAGTCTGCGCTTTCCAAACTGCGCACCGGCGCCCGCACGACGCAGTTGGGCGATTCGTTGACGCCGCGCTTTCAATTGTTTCTGTTGCCGGCCATTCTGCTGCTCTGGCTCGACACCGTGCTCGCGGGCCGTCGCGGACGTCGGCGCCGCCGGGCAGCCTCGGCGGAAACCGCGGTGGCAGCGGGGCTGCTCGCCGCCGTGATGATCTCTGGGTGCGCGCCGGCCCGCGAGTCGGTCGACGGCGCGGCGGCGTACCACGCTAAGAACTACCGGCAAGCGGCCGTCCTCTTCGGTCAGGCCGTCCAGAAGGGCGACCGCTCGCCGGGGGCGCTCTACAACTACGGCACGGCGTTGCTCGCGTCGGATTCGACGGCGAGCGCGGCCGAAATACTGGAGCGCGCGGCGGAAAAGGCCGATGCTGAGATACAGTACCGAGCGCGGTTCAACGGCGGTCTCGCGCATCTGCTTCGA
>Ga0209014_10001617_pt1 | contig 13298 bp, 6 predicted proteins | sample BarGraNGADG00212_FD_184491 | JGI IMG/M metagenome (GOLD analysis project Ga0209014, IMG submission 184491) | Arctic peat soil microbial communities from Barrow, Alaska - Barrow Graham LP Ref core NGADG0002-212 (SPAdes) (version 2) | ecosystem: Environmental > Terrestrial > Soil > Wetlands > Peat...
TGGCCTCGACGGTATCGCCCGCGAGCTACCACTGCCTGAACCGATCGAGGAGAGCCTCTATGCGTTTGGGCCACAGCGCTCGGACAAGTTCAACGTCCGCCTTCTGCCGGCCAATCTCAAGGAGGCACTTGACGAACTGGCGAAGGACGAGGTCATTTGCGACCTCCTTGGGCCGGTCCTGCTGGAACGCTTCCTCGAAGCCAAGCGGATGGAGTGGGAAGACTACCGAGTCCAGGTCACGCCATGGGAGATCGTACGCTACCTGCGTACTCACTGACGCTACCCGGGCGACCTTGAAGTGCGAGTGACCCGATGATCCTGACCACCTATGGCATCCTGGCGGTCGGCTCGATGCTGTTCTTCTACGCGTTCGAATCGCGCTCGCGATGGTTCGTCCTCGCGTTCGCAGGCGGATGTGTCGCTTCGTCGCTCTACGGCTTCCTCCAGGGGGCCTTGCCGTTCGGGATGGTAGAGCCTGCTCTGGTCCGGCGTCGCCGTCCAGCGCTGGCGGCGGCTCGGCGCCGGCGAGCGCTCCTGACCTTCCCATCGAGCGCTTCGATTCCGGCAATCCCCCCGGCCAGCGCAAGTCGGCCTGAGCCGGTAGAATCCCGACTCACCTGCTACTTTTCTGAGAGGTCCCTATGCTCGAAGGATCCCGAGTCATTGAGCTCAGCGCCGATGTGGCCGGCGCTTTCACCGGCCGCCTGCTCGCGGCCTACGGTGCCGACGTCATCGTCGTCGAACCGCCGACCGGCCACGCGATCCGTTCCCTCCCCCCACGGGCAGGCAATGACCCGAACCAGAGCATCCTCTTCGCTTACCTCGGCGCCGGGAAACGCAGCGTCACCATGGACCTTGACGACCCCGCCGCCATCAGGTCGCTCCACGACCTCATCGCTTCCGCCGACGTGGTTATCGATACCTACGCCCCCGGCCACCTGGCCTCAAAGGGGCTAGACCCTGCCGCGTTGATCCAGGAGTTCCCTTCGCTGGTCGTTTGCTCGATCACGCCCTGGGGCCAGAGCGGGCCCCGCGCCAGCTGGCGCGCCACCGCCCTCACTGCAGCCGCCTCTGGCGGCCAGATGGCGGTCTGCGGCGACCCGGACATGCCGCCACTCAAGACGGCAGGTCACCAGGCACACTACCAGGCCGGCCTCCACGGTTTCTCAGCCGCTCTGACTGCTCTCTACGCCGCCGGGAAGTCCGGCATCGGCGACCGGATCGACATCTCGATCCAGGAGGTACAGGCTTCGACCCTCGAAGGTGGTGGCCCGAACGCCCTGAATACCGGCAGCGAAGGGTCCCGAGGCGGCAACCGGACCTTCGCGCAGTGGGGTATCCAGGAGTGCAAGGACGGCTTCATTGGCGTGGCCGCCATGCCGCGGCAGTCGTTCGCGATTTACGACGCCATCGGGCAGCCCGAGCTGAAAGACGATCCGGCATTCGCCTCCGGCTGGTCGCCGCCCGCGAACGAGGTCCTCTCTGTCCTGATCCCTGAATGGACTGCCGAGCGCAACGCCGCCGACATCTTCGCGCACGCCGCGAAGTTTCGTGCGCCGTTCTCGATGATCCCGGGCCCCCGCGAGCTGCTTGAATGGCCAGGCCTCAAGGACGTTCGCTTCTGGAAGGAAGTCGAGCACCCGGTCCTCGGTCGGCATCCGTTCCCGTCCGGCCCAATCGAATTCGGAGACGGCTCTCGCGGGACAGTTGGCCGAGCCCCACTGCTTGGGGAACACAATGCGGAGTTGCTCGGCAAGCCCGCCGTCCCGGCGGCCCGCCCGGCAGTGGCGCCGAAAGGCCCGGTTCGCCCACCGCTCGACGGGATCCGCGTCGTAGACGTCACCCAGGTCTGGGCTGGTCCTTACGGCACCCGCTTCCTCGCTGACATGGGTGCTGAGGTCATCAAGGTTGAAGGCCCGTCGTTCGCGGACCCGATCCGCACGATGGGCGGCGCCCGCTCCGCGCCCGAAATCAACCAGAGCCACTATTTCAACGAGTACAACCGCAACAAATGGGGCGTGAGTCTCGATATCAAGCAGCCGGAGGGGATGGAGGCGCTGAAACGTCTCATCGCGAAGTCTGACGTGTTCATCGAGAACTGGAGCAGCGGCGTTGCCGACCGCCTCGGGCTTGGCTATGCCGACGTCAAAGCGCTGAACCCTCGCATCATCTACGTCTCGATGCCCGGCTTTGGCCACAAGGGCGCCGACGCCGCCCGAATCGGCTTCGGACCGAGCATTGAGCAGATGGGGGGCCTCGTCGCACTCCAGGGCTACCCGGGCGGACCGCCACACCGAAGCGGTATCTCCTACGGCGACCCGATCTCGGGCGCCGTAGCGGCGGGCGCGATCGCCATGATGCTTCGCCACCGCGAACTCACCGGGGAGAGTTCCTACGCCGTAATCCCGCAGCGCGACGCGATCATTTTGCTGATGGCGGAATTCGTCCTCGCCGAAGCCCTGGGGCACCCTCTCCCCTTGCGAATGGGCAGCCATGACGCGGATTGGGCACCCCACAACGTCTACCCCGCGGCCGACACCGCACCCCGCAGCGTCGGCGGCGGAGGCGGGCGGCGAGCCCTCGTCGAGTACACCGACGGATGGGTCACCATCGCGGTAGACAGTGAGGCGGCATGGCAGGGCTTAAAGCGAGTCATCGGGGATCGAGAGCTCGACGACCCCGCCTTCGCGACCATGGCCAGCAGGCACGCCAACCAGGAATCCCTCGACGCGATCATCAGCGGGTGGACCGTGACCCGTGACGCACTACAGGCTGCGACGGAACTCCAGGCCGCCGGCGTTGCCGCCTCACCGGTGCTCACGCCGTACCTGTTGACCATCGACGAGCAGATGCTGGCCCGGCACGCCTACCTCCCCTGCAACCACCCGGCCACGGGAGAAGGCCGCGTTTCCGCAACCACCTGGCGGATGGCACGCCGTCCGCAGGGGCCGGTGAGGCCCGCACCCCAGTTCGGCGAACACAGCCGCGAAGTCCTCGCCCGGGTGGCTGGCTACTCGGAAGCCGACCTCGATCGGTTCGCCGAAACCATGGTGATCACCGATGACCTGATACCCGGGGTCGCTGGCTGAGCCAGCAGCGCCAGCAGCACGAGAAAGGCCTCGGTCCGAAGGACCGGGGCCTTTCTGATCTGCAGATGATGGGCATCAAGCCTGGTTGTACGGCTCCGCGCGCTTGATCCACTTGTCGAGGTCAGGCTCCTTCGGGTCGAGCGGCAGGCCCGGCGTGATGATCCGGGCCGTGCAACGCTCCGCAGCCGTTACCAGCTCTTTGTACGTGCCCGCTTTCGGATCCTTGATGTACGCCTGCTTGTCCGGATTGTAGGCGAACATCCGCTTGTTGAGGTTGATGCACTCGTCGCAGCTCGTGCAGAGCTCCGACTCGATGCTTGGGCCCGTGGCTGCAGGTGCAGCCGCTTTGGCCCCGTTCGTCTGGGCCGCCGCTGGCGCTGCCGCAGTGGCAACCGCCACCGGTGCCGTTGACACCGCGCCCACCGCTACCGGAGCAGCGGCCGGCACTGACGACCACGCGACGGGCGCCTTGCCTTCAGCACGGAACAACCCTTCCGCCATGCGGCGGGCGACGAGCTGAGGATAGGTCGCGCGCAGGTGGGCCAGCCTGGCCTCGTACTCGGCGGCGAGCTGCGCTGCCTCGTTCTCGAACTTTGCTTCGAGTTCCGAGGTCACGATGCGGCGCGCTTCGTGCGAGACCTCATGACCGGCCATCTGCCGAAGCTGAGACCAGAGGAGCAGGCGGTCAACCGCAAGGTCGACGACTTCCTCCGACACGGCCAGGCGTGACAGGTGCCGCTCGGCGTCGATGGTGTAGATGAACGGCGTCTTGCCGACCCGGTCCAGTTCTGACGCGGCGACATACTCGTGGAACGGCAGAACCGCGTCATCAGGCGTGCTGGCAGCGAGGTCACGGAAGTGCCGGCGGAACCGGCCTTCGGTGGCAGCCCAGTCTGCGACCGTAAGCGGAACCTCGAGCCGCTGCTCCGCGTCTTCAGCATCGAGGTATTCGAGATGGTAGGTCGGCCAGGTCTCGTGCTGTGACGGGTTGCCGGAGAGGTCCAGGCACTCCGCATAGGTCGAGCCCAGGTCGGGATCGTAGACCATGAACGGGAAGGCTCGGCTCTCCAGCGCGTACTTCGCGGCGTGAGGCGCTTCATCGTCCGCCAGGCCGTGCTCGACCGGGCAGGGCGTGTAAATGTTGACGAGGGCAGGCCTACGGGTCTGGAGAGCCCTGAGGACGGCGTGGATCAGGTGGGCCGGGACGGCCTGTGACGTCTGCGCCACAAACGCGCCCCGGTGGGCCATCGCGATCATCGAAATCTCTTTGCGGGTCTCTTCCTTGCCGTGCCGTGCCTTCCCGTACGCCGCCATGTCGGAAACCTGGCCGAGGAAGCCACTCGTGCACGCCTGTCCACCCGTGTTCGAGTAGACCTGCGTGTCGAGGATGATGACGCGGATCGGCTTGTCCGAGGCGAGAAGCCGCGAGAGGTTCTGGAAGCCGATGTCGAACATCGCGCCGTCCCCACCAATGGTGAGGATTGGCGGACAGAGGGCGAACTCTTCGTCGTCGAACTGGTGCCAGTCAAACGCTTCGAAGAATGCCTCGTGCTTCGCCGGATCGTAGGACCCGTCGAGGTAGAGCCCGGCCCGCCGTACGGCGGCGAACGCATTCGCCATCTTGCGCATCTGCCCCTCGAACACACCGATCGCTACCGAGGGTGCGTCCTGGAAGAGGTGGTTGACCCATGGGTACGGATACGGGTTGTACGGGAAGGTGCTGGCCCATACAGAGGAGCACCCGGTGCTGTTCGCGATGCCAAGGTTGGCACGCCCGCGACCACCGGGGCCTTCGACGTACCGCCAGTGCAGGTCTTCGATGACCTTGCGGATCTCGGTGAGGCGCCGCATCTCGTCGCGGTGAGCCGGGTCCACTGCGAGCGACTGCGTCGCGCCATCCGCGGCGGCGTCGAGGTCAGCACCGGTCGCGAGTAGTTCACGGCTCCGAGCCTGCAGTCGCCCAGTGAGGTCTTCGAGCTTCTGGACGAAGTCGGCGACCGCGGGCTGCATGAGCGCTTCGACCGTCGCGGTGACGAGGTGGATGGAGGTCTTCTCGCCGCAACCCATGCAGGCGCCATCGCCGCCGAGCATTGAGCGGTAGGCATCCTTCTTGAGGAGGAGCGTCGGCAGGACGCCAATTCCTTCCTTCAGATTGCTGATGCTGATGAAGCTGTTGTCCGTGTCGGGAAGCTGCTCCCAGAAATCCCAGTTCTTCCGCAGCCGGTCAACAATCGCGTCGTCCTGGCGCGTGGTCACGAGTGCGTGCTCCGGGCAGACCTCAACGCAGACGTTGCAGCCCTTGCAGGCGCTGGGGTTCACGGTGATTGAGAGCAACCCGCCGGTGCCCGCCGCACGTCGTTCGTGCAGCGTGAAGAACGGTGTCGTCTTCGCGAGCGGGAAGTCCGCGAGGACCGCGTGGACCGCCTCGAACTCAACGTCGAGGGCGCGCTTTCGGTCGACGTCCCACGAGAGCCCATCCGAGAGATTCCGGTAGGCGACCGTGAGGACGTCACCGAAGGTCGTGAATGGGGCGTCGTGCAGCACCGTGCGCGCAGCACTTGCGAGCTGCGTGGCAACTGAACCAACGACCGCCAGCGCCTGGCCGTTCCCGGCCGTTCGGACAGCGGTGTTGATGAGGTCTTCTACCGAGTTCACGAGCCCCGGGATCGCAGCGTCCGGACACTGCGTCCAGCACTGCGCACAGCCGGTGCACTTCTCTGCCACGAACTCAGGGACTTCGAAGCGAATGTTCGTCATGTCGCGAACGGTGCTCGTCGCGGCCGGGATAGCGCTGATGGCAGCAAATGGGTCCGCAATCGGGTCGTTCGCCGTCGCGCACACCTGCTCGAAGAATCGCTGTGGGTTCCCGGTTCCTTGCTTCGCGCGAGGAACATCGAGGACAGAAGGCATGGGATGAGCGGCACGGGCGCTGGGCGCGCCAACGAAGACCGCGAGTGCGTCGGCGTCAGGGGCCGCTACTGGAACGGCTTTGGTTTCGTCGAAGCCGCGTTCGATGACGCGAAGATTGTCCTTCACTACACGTTCGCCGAGATGGCCGAACTTCTTCTTGAGCTGTTCGCCAATTCCTTCGAAGAGGCGCTCCCGGTCGAGCCCGTGCCGTTCCAGGAGCGGCGAGGTGTGGAAGAAGGCACCCATGAAAGCCGCGCCCTGCATGCGATAGCGCAGCTCCTGGTCGCTCGCCTCATCCTGCGCGATCCGGAAGCCGTCGACCGTGTAGACCTTGATGTTGCGCCGGCGAATCGTCGCCTGGGCGATCGGCGGAAGCGAGTTCCACAGTTCCGCAGGTTCCAGTTCGCTCTGGATGACGAAGGCGCCGCCCTCGGCCAGGCCGTCGAGGGGATCGGAGTGGCGGAACACGTTGGGGTCAGGCGACAGTACAACGTCGACCAGCTTCAACTCCGAGTTCGAGCGAATCGGCTCGGGACTCAGTGTCGCGAAGAAGGTCGTCGGCTGGCCCTTCTTCTCGGAACCGTACTTCGGATTTGCCTGGACGTTCAGCCCAAGCAATTCGAAGACGGTGTGAACGAGGTTCTTGCCGGTGGTGATTGCTCCCCAGCCACCGACGGAGTGCATGCGCAGGGAGATGCTCCCGTTCGCGAGGAGGCTGGGAGCGTCGGTCCGCTTCAGGCTCAAACCAGCAACGTGCGGGTATTCCTTCAGGATTTCTTCCTGCCACGAATCGACCTGTGCAAGGCCGATTTCGGGCTTGATGAAGTCAAAGCCAAGGTAGAACTGGCGTCGATGCTCGCCGGCCTCAAGCATGTTGTCGACGGCGGCGATGATGTCGGCCGGCTGCAGGTCACGGCTGCCGAACCCGAACCCGCCCGAATAGAAGTCGGGGATTTCGTTCGGTGCCACGCTGGCGAGCGTCGGGTAGGGGAGCGCGCCAGTGGCGCGACCGTTTTCCAGGCCCTGCGTCATCGCCGCGCGGATTTCGCGCAGCAGGGGCGCATCGACGGCCAGCGGCTGGTCAACGCGCTCGAGAACCGCCACGGCCTTCTTGCCGCGCAGGAGCTGTGTGATCAGGTCCGCCGGGAACGGCCGGAACATGACGAGGTCCAGGGCGCCGACCTTGAGCCCCCGCGTCTCGCGCAGGTAGTCGGCAACGGCCTCGGCATTGCGGGCCACGGATCCCTGGCCAGCGATAACGTATTCGGCGTCTTCCAGCTTGTAGCCCATCGCCCGCGCGTAGCGGCGGCCAGTGAGGTCGCCGTACTCGCGCATCGCCTGGTCGGCGAGTCCCGCGATGTGGTCGAAGTAATAGGGCCGCTGAGCCGCAACACCCTGGGCGTAGCTCTCCTGGTTCTGCACCGGGCCGAGGATCGCCGGGTAGTCGAAGTCATACATCTCGGGGATGCGGCGGCGCTTCGGCCCGAACGTCATCCGCTGGGCCGCCGTCGGCGTGTCGATGATATCCGCCGGGTCGCCGAGGTATTCCTTGAGCATTTCGCGCTCGGGGAGCCGGATTGACTCGATGACGTGGCTGGTCAGGAAGCCGTCCTGCGCGCACACGCCCGGGGTCAGCGAGAGCTCGGCGATACGGTGGGAAATGGCCGTCAGGTCGGTGACGCTCTGGACGTTCTTCCCGAACACCTGGAAGAAGCCGGTGTCGTCGATCGCGTGATAGTCGTCGTGGCCGGCGTGTACATTCAGCGCATGCTTGGTCATCGCGCGAGCCGCGACGTTCAGTACGTAGGTCAGGCGCTTGCCGGCAGCCGCGTAGAGCGACTCGTGCATGTAGGCGACGCCCTGACCACTCGAGAAGTTCGTGGCGCGGAGGCCGGTCATGCTCATGCCGGCGGTAACGGCGGCGGCGGCATGCTCACCTTCGGGTTCGAAGAAGAGGAGGCGTCGTCCGTTGACGTTCGTCTGCCCACCGGCAACCGCCAGCGCCCATCCTTCGCCCATCTGCGTAGAAGGAGTGATGGGATAGGCGCCCGCGGCGTCGCTCACCGCGGTTTCGACGAAAACTACCGTCGTGCTGCCGTCTTCCGCGATCGGCGTGCCGGGGTATTTGGGCGTAGATTCCGGAGTCTGTCCTGTCATGATCCCACCGCCTTGTGTTCCTTCGCTCAGACTGAAGTGACTGTGCCGCCTGGCTCCGTCCACGAGGCGCGTCCCGGCACAGCGGGGAGAAAACGCGCCCTTCCGCCCTGCACCGCGAACTAAGTGGCCGCAGTCTCCAGGTCGCTCAGGTCGACCCGCGCCAGCAACCACGCCGCGAGCGTTCCAACCGGATCAACAGCTGCTGCCTCGCCAACCGGTGCTGGCGATTGTGCGGCAACCGCGCTCGCTTCAACGGGCGCCGCGGACGCCGGTGCGGCTAGCGCTGCGAGAACCCGCAAGTCCTGCTGCTGCTGGAAAACCGAGAGGGACCCCAGCGCACGACGGGGCTCCTGTGCCGGGAAATGCGTTACCTCCAGCCCTCCGGCCGGGGTCTGCGTAAAACGCGCCGATTCCGATGGAAGGATGGCTATCACAGCCGGGCCCGCGAGCTCGGCCAGACCTGCCAGCGTTTCTTCGCTGTCGGTCTGTGCCACGTACACACCCGGACTGATGAGGCGCGCCAGGGGAGCGGCCGGGGCCTGTCCTTCGGCGAGAAGCACAAGGACCTCGTTCCCGTCGAGGTAGGCGGCCAGGCCGCTTGCGGCCAGGTCTCCCCCCGCAACTTCAATCACCAGCGGGGGCGCCATCCGGCGCTCGTCGCGGCTCCAGCTGCGGAAGGGGAAGGTATTCAAGAGGGCGTCGTGTTCCTCAGGCCGATACCGGCTCGAGTCCACGAGATTGGCGATCCGGGCCGCGCCAAACGCGCGACCAACCGTGGCGAGTGCCCGGTCGACGGCAGCAACGAGGTCGCCGCCGCGTTCGACCTTCACCTGGAAGATCGCATCGCCCCTGCTCGCGAGATCGTCGAGAACCGCGAGGGCACGCTCGACAACCGCCGTCCATGCGGCATCGTGAGGCTTCTGCGGGGCCAGGATCTGGCTGAAGCGGGCCGCGTCAATCCGGGCAGCAGCAAACTGGCCCAGGACCGCCGCGCTCGCATTCCCGCCGCGCGTTGCGGCGTTATGTTCAGCAATCCGTCCGCGAAGCTGATCGGCCGTCAGGGTGATGGCTGTTCGAAAACGGCCTGTCTTCGTCGCGAGAGCTTCGAGCGCCTTGCGGCTGAGTTCATCAGATGGCATGGCGGTCGAACTCCTCTGTTAGCAGCTTCATTTTCTCTTCCGTCCCGTGGGCCGGGACGTGACGGGTCTCGTCGTACGTCGGGCAATCATCGTTCCGGTAGAAGACCCCGAGGCGCGCAAATTCCGACGGCTCGGCGAGCTGCCGGGCCGCTGCCATGTCCGATGGGTCGTGGGCAAGGTGGTTCTTGTGCGTCCGCTCGAGTGCGGAGACATGCACGCCGTTCTCATGCTCCAGTAGCTGCACTTCTTCCGGGTGCTGGATGAACCCGGCGAATACGTCGTCGGTGAACTTCGGGCAGCGCTGGAGGATACGAATGAAGGAGAAGCCCTTGTGGTTGTAGGCCGCCTTCAATGTTGCAAAGAGGTGCGGCGGCAGCCATTCCGCGGTTTGCGCCACGAACGAAACGTTACTCACACCGAGCATCGTTTGAATCGGGTTCATTGGCGGCAGATACGAACCACGCGGCTGGGTCATCGTCTTGTGACCCTGCGGCGTTGTCGGCGAAGTCTGGTTCTTGGTGAGCCCGTACACGTTGTTGTCGAGCATCATCGCGACCATGTTCGTGTTGTAGCGGGTGGCGTGAATCCAGTGCCCAGCGCCAATTGAGACACAGTCGCCGTCACCCATGACCACGAAGACGTTCAGGTCGGGTCGGTGCAGCTTGATGCCGGTAGCCACCGGGAGGGCACGACCGTGAAGGCCATGGAACCCGTACGTCTGCATGTAGTGGGGGAAGCGGCTCGAGCAGCCAATCCCGGAGACAACCATCGTGTTCTCCGGGGCGATCCCTTCGTCGGCCATCAGGCGCTGGACCGAGGTCAGGACCGAATGGTCGCCACAACCAGGGCACCAGCGCGGCACCGACTTTGCGTAATCACCCCAGGTGAACTCGCGCATGTCATCGGGAGCGAGGGTCAGTAGTGAACAGGCCTCGGTGGTCATCGGGCAGCCCCCTTCGGCAGGTTGGCGAGGATCGCATCGTGAATTGCGCCGGGGCGCAGCGGCTCACCCGGGACACGCGTCCAGCAATCGACGTCCACCAGGGTGGAGGCGCGAAGGAGGAAGCAGAGCTGCCCCCTGCGGCGATTCTCCTCGGTGATGTAGGGATCGTTGAGGTCGTCCGAGTAGTTGATCTCCACAGTCATGACCTTCTTGAACCGCTGGAAGATCGCTTTCAGCCCTGGAGGGAGAGGGGAAATGAAGGTCAGGTTCATTGAAGACACCGAATGGCCCTGCGCCTTCGCGCGTTCCACGGCTTCTTCGATGGCACCCTTGGTGCTGCCCCAACCGACCACGAGCAGGTCACCCGACGGGTCGCCGTTGACAACGGGCGTCTCGAGCATCGATTGGAGGACGGCCATCTTCCGGCTGCGCATCGTCGTCGACCGCGTGTGAACTTCATTCGTGTAGGCGATGACGCCTCGTTCGTCATGCGAGAGGCCGGTCAGCGTGTGCATGCCGTTCGGCTGCCCCGGGAGGATGCGCCGGGAGAGCCCCGTCTGGGGATCCCAGTCGAAGGGCTTCGTGCCTTCAGGCACCGCCGAGAGGTCGATCGCCGGTGCAAACCACGCTGCGTCCAGCTGCGGCCGGGGGAAGGGCTGCACGCCCGTCGCCAGGTTCGCGTCGGAGAGAACAACCACCAGCGTGCGGAACGTCTCAGCGAGCTTCCGCGCCGTAACCATGATGTGGAAGCACTCTTCGATGGTCGAAGGCGCCATCACGATGTGGGGCGCATCGCCCGGTTGCCCGAACAATGCCGCCAGGAGGTCCGACTGCTCGACCTTCGTAGGCAGGCCCGTCGCCGGACCGCCCCGCTGGACATCAATCAGGACCAGCGGGATCTCTGCCATCACGGACATGCCGAGGAACTCTGTCTTCAAAGCCAGGCCAGGGCCTGACGTAATCGTGAATGCGACCTTGCCTGAATAGGACGCACCCGTGGCAACACCGGCCGCGGCAATTTCGTCCTCAGCCTGGTGAACCACGCCACCGAACTTCTCGAACATCTCGGCGAGATAGTGCGAGGCGGAAGTTGCCGGGGTGATGGGATACATCGCAGCGAGTTCCATACCCGATGCAACCGCCCCGAGCGCGATCGCCTGGTTGCCGTTCATCACCACCATCTGCTGGTCGGTCGCCAGCTGGGGCGGCACCTCCACACGGAAGTCGACGTTTTCAGACGCCCACTTCATGCCGAGGTCCAGGAGCCCGACGTTCGCGTCGTAGATCGCCTTCGACTTGCCCTTGAATGTCAGAGCGATCTGTTCGCAAACGAGGTCGTGGTCCAGGTTGTAAATCCAGGCCAGCATCCCAAGAACGAACATGTTCTTGCCGAGGGTCGGATTCTCGACGATGGTCAGGCACTGCTTTTCCATCGGGACTTCTACGATGCGGTAGGGCTTCTGGCGAAGCTCCCGCAGCGCCGAAACCCACTGCTCGCGCACGTCGGCATCGGGATGCTCCGCCCACATGTTCTCCATGAAGATGACCGCGTCATCGGCCAGCGCATCAACGCGGTGGCGGCCAAGCAGTGCCTGCTCGTTGAAGGCCACCACGGTGTTCGCCTGGTCTCCCCAGTTCGTAATTCGGCTCGAACCGATGCGAATCCGGTTGCCACTGGCACCGTCGATGTCGCGGGCGGGGGGCTGAATCTCCGCAGGGATAATCTCGACCGTCCAGACGCCGTTCCCCATCTTGGCGCTGACCGTCCCGAAAATCTGGCCGCATTTCTGCGCGCCCTCACCCGAGTCGGAAACGATCTCGACGATGTGCTGGTCGGTGCGGATTATCGTTGGGGGTGACTTTGCGGCAGGGGAATCGGCCGCCTTGGAACTGACTACGGAACTCATGGACAAACGGCCCCCTTCTCTTTCGAGGCTTTCCTTACGTAGTACGGGGTTAGGTGCCCCAGATCCTCTCATCTGGCTGACGCACAGGCGAGTTCAACGGATAGCTCAGCCCGTAGCCATAGTGATGATCTATGGCTAAAAACATACGCCATCTTCGTCTGGTGGGCCAGTCACCAATTAATATGGAACTATTTCCGCCAAATATGGTCTATTTATTTCTTTGCCATGATCCGTTAGAGAACCGCTCGTCACCGGTCGCAGACACAACGAAGGGGACCGATATCGGTCCCCTTCGCCAATCCTTCTGCTGGCGAAAAGTCGTGCCACGTTTGAGCAGCGCGTCGTCCTCAGGCAGCGGTATTCTCCCGCGCGGCCGGGACGGTTCGTCGCTGCGGGGCGGGACGCTTGTAGGTGACACGCACCACGATGATGAACACCACTGCCAGGCTCGTCACGAGGTAGATGCCGAGCAACCACGGTGCCCTGGAATCGGTGCCAATCATCAGACCGTGCCAGAGGGCCGCCCCGTATGCGATGAACGCCGTGTAGTGGAGATACTTCCACGCCTTCGTGCCGATGATCGATCGAAACCAGAATGAAAAGGAAACGACCGCCGACAGGTAAAGGGACACCTGTCCGAAGCCACTGAGCACTGTTCTGTAGTAGGAACCAAATGGAATCAGAATGTCCTGGACCGTGAAGTGCGTCCATGGGTCAGGGATCAGGACCAGCCCATGTCCGAGCCCCAGGACAACGCCCGCGATCCCGGCCGTCTGGTGGATCGCAAGCAATCGACCCCGGTTGACCACGCCGTCGAACCACGCCGACGACATCCATAGGCCACCAACCAGGCCCACCCACAGGAAGAGATAGGCCGCCACGCCCGATGCACGCGACGCGTACCAGGCACCGTGCGTACCCGGATCGGGGAAGAGGGAGGCGGCAACGCCTCCCCCATAGGTCGCTCCCGCAACGGCCCCGCCGGCCGCAACGAGGACGAAGAAGGCCAACAGCTTCATATCACGAAGCCCTGGTGGTCTTGGGCGCCGGCGGGGGCGCCGCCGGCTTCGGTGCCGCCGGAGGGGCGGCCGGGGCTGACGCAACCGGGGCCGCGGGAGCCGGCGCCGGTGCTGACGGAGCGGATGCTGGCGAC
>Ga0209014_10001618_pt1 | contig 13293 bp, 12 predicted proteins | sample BarGraNGADG00212_FD_184491 | JGI IMG/M metagenome (GOLD analysis project Ga0209014, IMG submission 184491) | Arctic peat soil microbial communities from Barrow, Alaska - Barrow Graham LP Ref core NGADG0002-212 (SPAdes) (version 2) | ecosystem: Environmental > Terrestrial > Soil > Wetlands >...
CGGTCGGGGCGCCGTTCGCGGATGGCGGGCCTGTGGTGCTCAAGGTGGGGGTGCCGGAGCCGCAGCAAGCGCGCGAGGCGGAGGCGCTGCGGCTGTACGACGGGGAGGGTGCTGCGCGGCTAATCGCGTGGGATGCCGAGCGCGGGGCGCTGCTCATCGAGCGGCTGGCCCCGGGGACGCCGCTCTCAGAGCTGACCGAGGACGACGAGGTCTCGGTGCCAGCCGCGGCGGACGTGATGCGGCGGCTGTGGCGGCCGGTGCCGGACGGGCATCGGTTCCCGACGGTGGCGGACTGGGCGCAGGACATCCCGAAGTATCTCGCGGCGTTCCCGACGGGCGGCCCGTACCCGCGGCGCCTCATCGACGAGGCGGCGGCGCTGTTCGATGAACTGCTCCCAACGAGCGACGCGCCCGTGCTCCTCCACGGCGACCTGCACCACGACAACATCCTCAGGGCCGGGCGGTCACCATGGCTGGCCATCGACCCAAAGGGACTCGTGGGCGAGCCGGCGTACGAGGTGGGGGCGCTGCTGAGGAACCCCGGGCCGCAGATCGCGTCCGAGCCGGACCTGCGGGGGTTGTTACGACGGCGGATCGGGCTGTTCGCGCGGGCGCTGGACATGGACGCGGAGCGGTTGCGGAAGTGGGGGATGGCGCAGGCCGTACTGTCCGCCTGCTGGACCTGGGAGGACAACGACGAGCCGCCGGTGCTCGCCTTCCGCGTCGCCGCGTCGCCGCGTCGCTGTCGGAGGCGTGACTCGCGCAGGCGGTTGCCTCTTGACGCTTACGTGACGTAAGGCGCTAGCGTGGGTTCATGAGAACCGTTGGTGAGGTTGCCAGGCTCGCGGGCGTGACTGTCCGGGCGGGGCTCCATCACTGCGACGAGATCGGGCTGCTGAAGCCCAGCGGACGCAGCGAGAGCGGCTACCGCCTCTACTCGTACGACGATCTGCTGCGCCTGCAGGAGATTGTCGGGTGGCAGCAGCTGGGGTTTTCGCTCAAGGACGTCCAGGCACTGCTCGACCGGCCCGGATACGACCGCGGGGCTGCGCTTCGGCGCCAGCGAGCGCTCGCCGAGGAACAGCGCGACCGGTTTACGGCCATGCTGGGCGCCCTCGATGAGGCCCTGGCGGCGAACCTCGAAGGGCGGCTCTTGAAGGAGGACACGATGTTCGAGGGTTTCGACACGAGCGCGTATGCAGATGAAGCAGAACGACGCTGGGGCGACACGACCGAGTACCAGGAGTCACAGCGCCGGGTTTCAGGCTACGGGGCCGAGGAGTGGAAGCAGGTAGCGGCCGAGGCCAGGGATATCGAAGATGCGTTTGCCGCGTGCCTCGCCGACGGGTGTGCGCCAACGAACGCGCGTGCCGTGGCCGTGGCCGAACGGCATCGACAGCACATCAGCCGATGGTTCTACGAATGCACGCCGGAGATCCATCGCGGGCTTGGCGAGATGTACGTCGCGGATGAGCGCTTCCGGGCGAACTGGGACAAGCGGTGCGAAGGGCTGGCCGAGTACGTGCGTTCCGTACTGGTGGCGAAGAGCGAATCGGCCGAGTAGGACGCCCGGTCACCCGCGACGGGCCCCCGGCCTGACCGGGGAAACGGAGACCCTGGTGCCGCTACGCTCGCACCATCACCAGCAGCATCTTGAGTCGAGTAAGCGCCTTCACTGAATGAGGCTCCAGGGCCGGCATGATGATCATCTGCCCCGCGGCAAGGTGATGCTCATGACCGGAGACGGTGATCTCTGTTTCGCCATCGAGCACCTGAACCAGCGCGTCAAATGGCGACGTGTGCTCGCTCAGGCCCTGCCCTTCGTCAAACGCGAACATCGTGACGGTGCTCGCCTTCTTGTCGATGATCGTCCGGCTGACAACCGCATCCGGCTGATATGCCACCAGTTCGGTCATGATGAGCGGCCGCCCCAGGAGCCCGGTCTTCTTTTCGTCCATTGCACCCAGCTTTCTCACCCAATGGTAGACCCCCCCGCCAGCCACCCTTGCACCCGAATGGCGGCGGCTACTTCTCGAAGACCTGCATGAGCTCCGCCGGGACGGGAGCCTCGAGCTGGTCGAAGGTGCAGGCATGGGGGGGCTTATCGGTGCGCCAGCGCTGGAAGGTGGAGGCGTGGCGGAAGCGCTGCCCCTGGAGGTAGTCGAAGGTGACCTCGCAGACGAGGTCAGGGCGGAGGCGGACCCAGTCCTGGTCTTTGCCCTGGCTCCAGCGGCTGGGCGCGCCGGGGGTGCGGCCCTGGCCAAAGCCTTCCGGGCCGGATTGGTCGATGTAGTCCTTCAGGAGGGGGACGAGGGCGCGCTTCTCGTCGGCTTTGAAGCTCGCGGTGTGGCCGACCAGGTGGAGAATGCCCTCGCTGTCGTAGAGGCCGAGGAGGAGGGAACCGACCAAGCGGCCTTCTTCGCCGCGGTTCCAGCGGAAGCCACCGACGACGCAATCGACGGTGCGGAGATGCTTGATCTTCGCCATCGCGCGGACGCCGGGCTGGTAACGCTGGTCGAGGCGCTTGGCGACGACGCCGTCGAAGCCCGCGCCTTCGAAGCGGTCGAACCAGTCCTGGGCCACCGCCGGGTCGTTCGTCGAGGGGGTCAGGAAGACTGGAGACGGGGCTGAGGAGAGGGCTTCTTCCAGTCTGCGGCGTCGCTCAGAGAAGGGCTCCTGCCGGAGGTCGGTGTCGCCGACGGCGAGGAGGTCAAAGGCCACGAAGACGGCAGGCGTTTCTGCGGCGAGCTTGCGGACGCGGGATTTGGCCGGGTGGATGCGCATCTGGAGCGAGTCGAAGTCGAGACCTTTCGGGCCCATGATGACGATTTCGCCATCGAGCACCATCGGGCCGGGAAGGGCTTTCGGGAGGCCTACCTCCAGCTCGGGGAAATAGCGTCCGAGGGGCTTCAGGTCGCGGCTCTGGAGATAGAGTTCGGTGCCATCGAAGAAGACGATTGTGCGGAAGCCGTCCCACTTCGGCTCATAGAGCCAGCCTTCGCCAGCAGGGATCGAGGGCGTCAGCTTTGCGAGCATCGGTTCGAGGCCGCGGGTGACTGGCGTGTTCATGTCCGCAATGAGCGTACAGACTCCGTCGAGCGAGGTCGCAGCCTGATAGGGGAATCCCTCGGTAAGGTGTTGGGCATGAGGGGATTTCCTGATGGGTATCAGGGTTTTCCCCAACAGGAGCAGGCGATGTTCTTCGACGCGCTCCAGCAAGCCCCAACGATCGCCTGAACCACGCGGGAAGCCCGCCAGGATTGCCTACGGCCGATAGGCCCCTGATTCGAATCTGCTGGGGCCTATTCCCAACAGCCCAACAGCCTCATCTTCATCGTCTCTCTCTCACAACCAGCAAACCTGTGTAAGGATGGATACATGCTTGATGGTGTAGTCATCCAGGTCCACGGTGGCAGTGGCGGCCACGGGTTGGTCAGTTATCACCGCGAAAAGTTTGTGCCCAATGGCGGGCCGGACGGTGGAGACGGAGGCCGTGGTGGCCGTGTCTTCCTGAAGGCGGTGGACGATGTCTACACGCTGGAGCAGTTCCGCTCGAAGAAGAAGTTCCAGGCGGGCAACGGTGGGAACGGTGGCCCCAACCTCCGGACAGGTGCTCATGGAACCGACCTGACGCTGGAAGTACCGGGCGGCACGGTTGTGTACGACGACGATACGGGCGACCTCATCGTTGACCTTGAAACCTTCGGCGAAGAAGCGCTGGTCGCGTATGGCGGCCGTGCGGGCTGGGGGAACAAGCGGTTCGCGACCTCCACGAACAAGACACCTTCGTTCGCGCAGAAGGGACACGAGGGCGAAGCGGTCACGCTCCGGATGGAGCTACGGCTGCTGGCGGATGCCGGGCTGATTGGCCTGCCGAACGCCGGGAAGTCGACGCTGCTTTCGACGATCTCCAACGCGAAGCCGAAGATCGCCTCGTACCCGTTCACGACACTGGAGCCGATGCTCGGGGTCGTGAACGTCGATTTCGGGCGCTTCACGGTGGCTGACCTCCCGGGACTGGTGGAAGGCGCGAGTGAGGGCTACGGGCTCGGCTTCGAGTTCCTCAAGCACATCCGCCGGTGCCGCGTCCTGGTGCATCTGATTGATGGGACGTCCCCGGACCCCGTGACGGACTACGAGCTCATTGAGGGTGAACTCCGGGCATACGACCCGAAGCTGGACGACGTCGTGCGAGTCGTGGCTGTAACGAAGGCCGACCTCGACGAGGAGAGCGCGAAGGAGTCGGCTGCGACGCTCGAGAAGCATCTCGGCCGACCGGTTCGCGTCATTTCTGCGCTCGAGAGCAAGGGGCTCGATGACCTGGTGCACGAACTGGCTTTGCTCGTCCAGGCAGAGAAGGAGAAAGCCCTCGCGGCCGGACCGGCTGAAATCCCGGTGCTGAGGCCCGAGTCACGGGAGCGCTTCAATGTCGACAAGGTCGGCGAGGGCCACTACGTGGTCGAGGGCCGACGAGTGGTCACCTTCGTCGAGATGATGGACACCGACATGGAAGGGGCGCGCGGGGAAGTGCTCCGGCGCCTCGAACGCTGGGGCGTCTCAAAGGCGCTGAAGCGGCTCGGCATCAAGCCGGGTGAGATCGTCACGTTTGGGGAAGTGGACTTCGCCTGGGAGATCTAGAGCGGGCGGGTCGGTAGAATCCTCGCCAGGGTCTGGAAACAGTGAAGCCGCCCGTGGGCGGCTTCACTGTGTGTGCCGTCAGGGAAAACGACACACAGAGGAGGGGGAACAGGGCCCTGCTTTATCCGAAACGCCACTCCGGGACTGCGGTGTAGCAGCCGGGGCAGTAGCGATCGAGGACGTCGTACGACGACTGGCATTCAGGACAGCGACGCTCATCGTCGACCCTGACAAGGGCAAACGAGGGCCGTTGCGGCGCGGTGATGAGCCAGCGAAGCCATGACGACAGGGTGTCGCGCAAAAAAACACCTCCATGACAGCCGACACGAAAACCGACCGGCATGCCGGCGTCTGTTCGCGTGTCCTAGACCGAGAGGCATCCAGCGGCAGACTGAAGGGCTGCCTTTGCCTCTCCCTTATCGCCTACGAGGTTAGCTGACGGGTTCGGTGAGGGAGTCACCTACTCCGGTTAGCCGGAGATACACCCCAAAAGTTGGTTCCCCCGCTCCGCTTTCGCGGATTCGGCATATCCGTTTTACCACACCCCGAGGGGGAAATGTACGTCTATTTGTTAAATTTCTTCGGATATTGCGCTGGCAGGTGGAAGCACTCGGGTGCCCAACCCGAGCGCCATCGGAAGCCCGGTAATTGAATCGATAAGGGCATCGGGGCGCGCGGCCCGTACGGCATCGGGCCCGAACCCGTAGGTCGCGCCGACCGTCCGCATGCCAAGGGCCTGCCCGGCAATGATGTCGTGGGCGGTATCCCCGGCCATCGCGGCGCCGACCGTTTCTGCCCCCAGCAACGAGAGCGCGAAGCGCAGGGGCGCCGGGTCCGGCTTCAGCAACGGCGTGTCCTCCGCCGATACGACAACCTCGAAGAACGAGGCGAGGCCGACGACTTCGAGGGAACGCAGTGACGTCCGCTTCGAACGGCTGGTGACGGCGCCGATTCGTACACCGGCATCCCGTATGCCCGCCAGCGTTTCGCGAGCGCCGGGGAATGCAGTGACGAGGTCGAGGTGCTCCGACTGGAAGGCGCGATGCGATTCGACGAGCGGGGCCGGGTCGCCGCCCGTGATTCGCTCGTAGATCTTTTCGATCGGGAGGCCGACGAGCGACAGGAGCCAGGCGACCTCGGGACGGGCGGACCCGTTTACGTAGTCGCGGAGATCCTGGCGGCTCGGGCCCGCGACCCCGTTTTCTTCGAGGGCGTGAATCATGGCGGAGAGGATGAACTCGCGGGTGTCGAGGACCGTGCCATCGAGGTCGAGGAGTAGCGTGCGAATCGGCATCGCTTCTCAGCCTAACGGAGGAGCAAGAAGGACGACACGCTGTACCCTGTGGGCCATGAAAGCGCTGAGATTCTTTGGGCCACAGAAGGTGGCCGTTGTCGATGTCGACGATCCGGTCGCCGGACCGGGTGAAGTGGTGCTGAAGCTCCACGCTACGGGGCTCTGCAACAGCGATGTTCGCGTCTACCAGGGCGAGAAAAAGGCTGCCGCGGGCGTCATCACCGGGCACGAGATGTCGGGTGAAGTGGTCGCTGTTGGCGACGGGGCGGCGGCGAAGATCGGAGCCGTCGTGTCGGTGTGCCCGATCCTCTGTTGCGGAACGTGCTCGTTCTGCCGCGAGGGCTTTCGCAACCGCTGCCCCTCGCGCCGGACGCTTGGCTACGACCTCGATGGAGGGATCGCCGAGTACGTGCGGATCCCCCGCGAGCTGGTCGCGATGGGGCACCTGTTCGAGATGGACCGGGGGATCGCGCCACACCTGCGGGCGCTGCTCGAGCCGTTCTCGTGCGTGCTGAACTCGATTGAATCGCTCGAGGTGCGCCCGGGCGCGACGATGGCCATCGTCGGCGGGGGGCCGATGGGGCTCATGCACCTGGTGGCCGCGACGGCATACGGGGCGGGCCCGATCCTGGTCATCGAGCCGGACGAGCACCGGAGGGCCGTAGCGCTGGAACTGGGTGCTGCCGCGGTCGTAACGCCCGAGGAGGCCCGCGTGGTCGGGGCCGAGATGACCGGGGGCGAAGGATTCCCGTCGGTCGCCGTTGCGGTGGGGCTGGCCGAGGCGTTTCCCGTAGCGCTTGATATCGCGCGAAGGCTGGGGAGGGTGAACCTGTTCGCGGGCTTCCCGCCGGGTTCGAGCCACGTCCTCGACCTGAACCGGGTGCACTACGACGAGGTGCGGATCTTCGGGACGCAGAACGCGCCGTTCCACCTCTACGTGCGGGCGGCGCAGCTCATTCCGCGGCTGCCCGCGCTGGACCGGCTGGTGACGAATCGCTATTCGCTGGCGGACGCAGCCGACGCCTATGCGGCCCGACTCGGGCGCGAGGGGCTGAAGTCGGCCGTGGTGATGTAGGTCGGGCCCTCTACTGGAAGAGGGCGCCGACGCTCTGGCCCGAGTGGATGCGTCCGATCGCGTCACCGAACTGGTCGGCAATCGGGATGATGCTCATGTTGGGCAGGCGCTTCTCGGCCGTGATCGGGAGAGAGTCGGTCAGGACGATCTCTCGCACGTCGGCTTCCTTGAGGCGCGCGATTGCGGGCCCGCTGAGAACGGCGTGGTAGCCGGCGACGATGACGTCGCCGCAGCCCCGTGAGCGGAGGGCACGCACCGCTTCAGTCATCGTGCCGGCGGTGTCGATCTCGTCGTCGAGGAGGAGGGCGTTCTTGCCCTCAACGTCACCGATGACGTTCATCGCCTCGGTCTTGCCACTGTTTCCCAGGCGCCGCTTCTCGATGATGGCGAGCGGCGTGCCCAGGCGGACGGCCATGTCGCGGGCGCGCTTTTCGTCGCCGACATCGGGGGCGACGACGACGTAGTTGTCGAGCTTCTCATGGTTGAAGTGGGCACTCAGGGGGTAGAGGGCGTTGAGTTCGTCGACCGGGATGTTGAAGAAGCCCTGGATCTGCCCGGCGTGGAGGTTCATCGTCAGAACGCGGTCGGCGCCGGCTGTCTCAAGGAGATTCGCGACGAGGCGGGCGCTGATAGGTACGCGAGGCTGGTCCTTCTTGTCGCTGCGCCCGTAGGCAAAATAGGGAATGACGGCGGTGATACGGCCGGCCGAAGCGCGCTTGGCGGCGTCGATCATGATGAGGAGTTCCATGATCGAGGTGTTCACCGGCGAGGAGAACGGCTGGACCAGGTAGACATCGCGCATGCGGATGTTTTCCTGGTACTGGACGAAGATGTTTTCGTTGCTGAATTCGAAGACGTCGACCTGGCCGGGCTGGCGGTCGAGACGGGCGCAAATGGCGGTGGTGAGTTCGGGGTGGGCTCTTCCGGAGAAGATCGCGAGGTCGGTATACACGGGGCGTCTCAGCTCCAGCTAACGGGTCCGGGGGTGACCGGAACATAGCATGAGGGGGCGCGAGGAGCGAGACGCACGGCCGGCCCGTGTTCGGAGTCCGTGCGGCGTGGCGGCAGGGCGTAGAATCGCCGCGTGGAGCGGCATCTTAAGGCAGCGGGCAAGATCGTTCTCTGGGTGATCGCGGCAGGGCTCACCTTCGCTTGCTGCGCCCTGATTGTGCTCGGGGCGGCGGCGTGCACGAAGGGGACCTCAGAGACCCCCGCCCGTGGGGCTATCGGGAATGCATGGGAGGCGGGCTGGGAAGTTACCAGCTTCGCTGCCGATTACGTCGTCGACTCCCAGGGCCGCGTTCATGCCACGGAGCAGATCGCGGTCGACTTTCACGACGTCCCCAAACATGGGATCTACCGGAACTTCTCGTGGCGCATCGATTGCCAGCCTCCGCGCATTCAGACCGAGGCTGTGGTGTCGGCCTGCCCGTCGGGGAAGTTGCGCACCTACGACATCGCGATCGAAGGCGTGACGTCCGCTGGAGGCGTGCCGTCGGGGTATACGACATCGAGGATCGGCGATACCGAGCAGGTGAAGATCGGCGATGCCAACGCGGTCGTCACGGGGAAGCAGACGTATGTCATCCGCTACACGGTGGCCGGTGCGTTGGACGCCTACGCGAGCCACGACGAGCTGTACTGGAATGTGAGTGGCAGCTGGCCGGTGCCGATCCTGGCCTTCTCATCGAAAGTCACGCTCCCATCGGGTTCGTTCCAGGACGCAAAGTGCTTCGAGGGGACTCCCTTAACGAGCTCGCCGTGCCCGGCATCGCAGGCATCGGCTATCGCCACGTTCACCTCAGTGGGCGCACTCGACCGCGGTGACCAGGTCACCATCCTCGCGACCTTCCCGCCCGGCATCGTACCGGTCGGAGCGCCCCATCTCTGGCAACCATCGAGCTACCGCGACTTCAATCACCTCAACCTCGTCGAACTGGGCGGGACCGTGGTGGTCGGGGTGCTGGCCGCCCTGGCGCTCGTACTGCTCTGGTGGGAAGCAGGGCGGGACCGTGCGTACAAGACGCTCTACTACCTGACCGGGGACCCACGTGAGGGACGCCGACCCCTGTTTGGTGGCCCGCCAATCGTGGTCGAATTCACGCCGCCGGATGGGCTTCGGCCCGGCGAAATGGGGATGCTGCTGGACGAGCGGGCAGACACGCTCGACGTAACGGCAACGACTATCGACCTGGCGGTCCGGGGGTACCTTCGGATCGAAGAGGTGGATCCCGCCAGTTCAGCGGCGAAGGGGAAGGACTGGCGGCTTATACGGCTGAAGAAGGCCGACGAGGCGTTGTTGCCGTATGAACGCAGGCTCCTCAATGGGCTGTTCGAGGATGAAGACGAGCGGAAGTCAGTCCTGCTTTCCGAACTGAGATATCACTTCGCGGAGAGCATGGAGGAAGTGCAGGACAAGCTGTATAAGGACGCCGCGGCGCGTGGGTGGTTCGCACGCGACCCCCGCGTTGCGAAGGCGGGCTGGGAAGGGAAGGCCCTTCTCGTTGCCGCCGCGGGGCTGGTGCTGTGCTACGCGGCCGGGTACTTCTCCGGGCTCGCCCTCGTGCCGACCGCAGTTCCCGTTGCCGGGCTAGCGCTCATGCCGCTGGCGTACACGATGTCGAGACGGACGGCGACCGGGAGCGAGGCGCTGCGGCGCGTGCTCGGTTTCCGGCTCTACATCGATACTGCCGAGACGCGGCGGCAGGAGTTCAACGAGAAGGCGAACATTTTCGTCAGCTACCTGCCATATGCCATCGTTTTCGGGAGTGTGACCAAATGGGCCAGGGCGTTCGACGGGCTTGACGCCCAGGTCCGGGAATCCATCGACTGGTATGCCGGCAGTGACCTCTCTGCGTTTCGCGTGGCCGGCTTCTCGGTCGCCCTGCAGGGAATGGCCTCCGGAATCGGCTACAGCCTCTCGGCGCCGACCATGCCCACGGCGGTCGGGGGCGGCTTCAGCAGCAGCGGCCCCGGGGGGTTCGGCGGATTCGGCGGCGGTGGGTTTGGCGGAGGGGGATTTGGTGGCGGTGGGTTCGCGGGCGGAGGCGGTGGAGGAGGTGGCGGCGGAAGCTGGTAGCAACCCCCGTGGACCAGCCGCCTTTTCCGACCTGCTACACTGGATACAGACCCGCGCGGTGCGCGGATACAGGAGTCCCTTTCCCTTGGCCTTTGCTGACAAGCAGATAGTCTGCCGCGACTGCGGCAATAGTTTCACCTTCACAGGTGGCGAGCAGGAGTTCTACGCGAACAAGGGCTTGATGAATGAGCCCACGCGCTGCACCTCGTGCCGCTCGGCACGCCGGGCGAGCCAGAGCACGCTCGAACAGAACGATGGCTACGTCCGCTACGGCAATTTCGCCAGCTTCGGCGGAAAGACGCCGCGCCAGATGCACCCGGCGGCCTGCGCTGACTGCGGTCAGATGACCGAGGTCCCGTTCGTGCCTCGCGGTGAGCGGCCGGTGTACTGCAGCAGCTGCTACAACAAGATCAAGCCGCGCGAAGCCACCCCACAGCAGTAAGCCAGATGCCCGGGGACATGCGGCTGGTGCAGATCGCACGCATGCTTGCTGTCCCGCTTCCTGAGCTGACACCGGCCTCGGCGGCGGCGCTCATCGCAGCGCGACCTGCCGACATGGCGGATGCGATCTTTCACGAGGCTGCCGACAGCGACGACGTAACCGGGAGCGAAGCAGCCAGGGAGTACCTCGAGGCACGCCTGGCGTTCTTCGGAGAACTCGCGCCGCCCGGCGCCGCGGAGGCGATCCGGGCTGGATTCCGCGAGCGGATTGGCGCCTGGGATTCGTCAGCGGGCTGAATAGCCCCCGTCGACCGGGAGTGTTATGCCAGTGATGAACGAGGCGTCATCGCTAGCGAGGAACGAGGCTGCTGCTGCGACCTCCTCAGCGGTGCCCAGGCGGTTCATCGGGTGGAGCGAGGCGAGGAAGCGTTCGCCCTGGGGCGCGGCGGTCATCCCCTTGATCATGGCGGTGTAGATATAGCCGGGCGCGATGGCGTTGACGCGTACGCCGTGCTGTGCGTAGGTGATCGCGAACTGCTTCGTCAGCCCGACCACCCCATGCTTGGCGGCGACGTAGGCACCGGCGCCATCGGTCACGGGTGCGTTCGCGGCCTGGAGGCCGGTCAGTCCCACGAGCCCGGCGACGGACGCCGTGTTGACGATCGCACCGCCGCCCCTTTCCGCGAGGAGGGCCGCCCCGTGGAGGAGGCCGTAGTAGACGCCGGAGAGGTTGATTGCGATCGTCCGGTCCCAGCCGAAGCCGCCGCCAACGCCGGCGTTGTTGTGGATGACGTTCAGACCGCCGAGTTCGCGGATGGTTAACTGGAGGGCTTCTTTGACATCGTCCTCGGAGGAGACGTCCAGCTTCATCGCGGCCGACCGGCCACCGTGCTCGGCCACCTGCGAGGCGGTGTCCTGCGCGCCCTGTTCGTCGAGGTCCGCGCACATGACGGCGGCACCGTCGGAGGCCATGCGGAGGGCGGAAGCGCGGCCGATCCCCGAGCCTGCGCCGGTGATGAGAACGACTTTCCCGGAAAGGTCGGCCATGGTGCCTCCGTGTGGTGTGAGTGCGGGCATAGCGTAGCGGACGCGCGCAACGATGGTATCGGCCGTGGGATTCCGACATACTGGATTTCTTATCGGTGCGCTCCGCCACGGGGCCCGAAATTCCAACCGGACGAAGCCATGCCACGACATCCGCGCGAAGTCCTCTTCGGAGGCGAGAAATCGATCCCCATCCTCCCGGGTTGCGAGCACTTTGCGGGCACGGAAGAGCGCATCTCGAAGGCGTTTCAGCTGCAGGACCAGATGGGCGGCGTCTTCGACATCACGATGGACTGCGAGGATGGCGCGCCCACGGGCGCCGAGACCGAGCACTGCGCGATGGTCGTCCGGCTGCAGAACAGCCCGCTGAACAAGCACAAAATGGCGGGCGTCCGGATCCACGACCACAGCCACGACCACTGGCAGCAGGACGTCGACATCATCGTCGGGGGCGCCGCGGTCAATATTGCCTACGTCACGATCCCGAAGACGATGAAGCTCGCGGAGTTCCGTGAGATGGTCGACCGGGTGCAGGACCGGGCGTCGAAGGGCGGGGCGAGCCAGCCGATCCCGATCCATGCGCTCATCGAGACGCAGGCATCCCTGCACATGGTCTGGGAGATTGCCGAGACGCCGGGGGTGCAGCTCCTTGACTTCGGCCTCATGGACTTCGTCAGCGACCACCACGGGGCGATCCCATCGGCGGCGATGCGTTCGCCGCTGCAGTTCGACCATGCGCTCCTGCGGCGGGCCAAGGCGGAGATGGTGGCGGCGGCGCTCGCGAACAACCTCGTCCCGGCTCACAACGTGACGCTTGAACTGCGCGACCAGGACTTCATCTTCAACGACGCCCAGAGGGCGCGGCAGGAATTTGGGTTCATGCGCCAGTGGTCGATCCACCCGGCGCAGATCGAGCCGATCACGCGGGCGATGTCGCCGGCGCTCCCGGAGATTGCCCTGGCCGAGGCCATCATCCTCAAGGCCTATGCCGCGGACTGGGGCCCGATCCAGCACGAAGGAAACCTGCACGACCGCGCGACGTACCGGCAGTACTGGGAGCAGTTGCAGCGGGCTTACGTGCAGAACGTGCCGCTCAGCGAAGAGGTGAAGTCAGCGTTCTTCGCGGATGGGGTACCGGCGGCGGGGCGGTAGCGAAGCTTCCCCGGTTCGCTCATTTGTTCTAGACTGGCCGTCGTGACGGCTCCCAGCGCACCACCCGTACCGGATCCGCGGGCCCTGGCGCCCGCGCGGAAATTGCTGCGCGAGGTCTTCGGGTACCCGGAGTTCCGGCCGGGGCAGCCCGAGGTGATCTCGGCGGCGCTGGCCGGGCGCGACACGCTCGCCGTGATGCCGACGGGCGGGGGCAAAAGCCTCTGCTTCCAGATTCCCGCGTTGCTCGCGGACGAGGGTCTGACGATCGTGGTTTCGCCTCTACTGGCCCTGATGAAGGACCAGGTCGACGCGCTGACCCAGTCGGGCGTGGCGGCGGCGGCCGTGAACTCGACGATTCCGCGGGAGGAACAGGCCGAGATCGTGGCGGCGGCCCGTCGCGGCGAGATCCGGCTGCTCTACGTGGCGCCCGAACGGTTTGGGGACGGCGCCTTCATGTCGGCGCTGCGGGGGACGAAGATCGTGCTCCTTGCGGTCGACGAAGCGCACTGCATCTCGCAGTGGGGGCACGACTTCCGGCCCAGCTATCGCGACCTCGGGGGTGTACGGCCC
>Ga0209014_10001624_pt1 | contig 13250 bp, 11 predicted proteins | sample BarGraNGADG00212_FD_184491 | JGI IMG/M metagenome (GOLD analysis project Ga0209014, IMG submission 184491) | Arctic peat soil microbial communities from Barrow, Alaska - Barrow Graham LP Ref core NGADG0002-212 (SPAdes) (version 2) | ecosystem: Environmental > Terrestrial > Soil > Wetlands >...
GAAGGCCGCTGCCCGTACCGGCATGGGAATGGTGGGCGCCTTCGGTCTGGCCAACTCCCACCTGATGTGGACCCGCGAGGCCTACCCGACCCGGGCTTACCAGTCGCTCGGCAACCTCGCGCCGAAGACCGACCGCACGAAGAGCGGAGGGCCTGGCGACGCGTACGGCATCCCCGCGGAGCGCGTATCCGCGCACGCTGACCTCGACGGCGCGATTGATCGGGCTCTGGCGTGCGACGGCCCCGCGCTCGTCGTGGTCGCGATGGACCCGCAGCAGAACTTCGCGCCGAAGGTCGCCTCCGAGCGTCTGCCGGACGGGCGCATCGTGAGCAGGCCCCTGGAGGACATGTGGCCGTTCCTGGACCGGGACGAGTTCCGCTCGAACATGCTGGTGCCCGAGTGGCGACCGCGAACGCGCTAGACTGGTCGCGAGGAAGCATCAGGGGGGGGCAGCGGTCAACGGTTATCGCGCGGGTCCAACGCCCCCTCTGTTCAACCGACGGTGGCTGGATTGAAGGGAGCGGCTTCGTGAACACACTAGAGCGCCGGATGGTCGAGGTCCTTACCGATCTTCGTGAGAATCACCACGTCAACGGGGTGAAGGCCGAGTTCGAGGCCGAGGGCACGCGTCTCGAGGAAGCGCTCAGGCTCAAGGAGGTCGTTGCCGCGGCCGGCATCGGGCTGACCATCAAGATCGGCGGGTGCGAAGCGATCCGCGACATGTACGAATGCCGTGTCATCGGCGTCCGCCGGATCGTCGCTCCCATGATCGAGACCCCGTACGCCCTCAAGAAGTTCACGCAGGCGGTCAAGCTGTCGTTTCCGGAAGATGAGCGCGACCAGGTCGACTTCGCGGTCAACGTCGAGACCATCACCGGCTTCAACAACTTCGACGAGATGCTTGCTCTCCCCGAGTCGAAGCTCCTCGACGGCATCGTGCTGGGGCGAGTCGACCTCACCGGTTCCATGGGGCTGTCGCGCGACGACATCAACAGCAACCCGAAGGTCCTCGACATCGCGCGCACCCTGTTCACAAAGGCGAAGGCGGCCGGGCTCGAGACCGCTCTCGGAGGTGGCGTGTCCGCGGAAACGATCCCGTTCATCGCCGAGATGGGCGAAGGGCTTGTGGACCGCTACGAGACCCGCAAGGTCATCTTCGAGTGCCCGTACGGCATCCCCGTGGCGGACGCCGACAAGGGCATCCTGAAGGCCGTCGGGTTCGAGCTGATGTGGCTGAAGAACAAGCGTGACTTCTACGGTCTGATCGCCAACGAGGACGCGAAGCGCCTCGACATGCTGCAGTCGCGGTATGACAAGCTCATTAAGGCCGCCGGGGGCATGTACGAGTGACCCGGACAGCGCTGGTCACCGGTGCGTCGCGGGGCATCGGACGTGCGATCGCCGACCGCCTTCAGGCCGATGGTGTCGCGGTGCTCCGCCCGACGCGGGCAGAGCTCGATCTGGCCGATCCGGCCTCGATCGACGCGTACGTCGCATCACTGACGGTCGCCGTCGACATCTTGGTCAACAATGCCGGGATCAACCCGCTCGCCTCGCTCGACGAGATGTCCGACGACGATCTGCGGGAGACGCTCGAGGTCGACCTCGTGGCGCCCGTGCGGCTTGCGCGCGCGCTCGCGCCCATCATGGCCGGGCAGGGGTGGGGCCGCATTGTCAACATCGCATCGATCTGGAGCGTCGTGACCAAGCCGCGCCGATTCGCGTACACCGTGGCCAAGACGGGTCTCGTGGGCGCCACACGTGCGATGGCGGTCGAGTTGGGCCCGCACGGGGTGCTGGTGAACGCCGCGGCTCCGGGCTTCGTCATGACCGACCTGACCGCCGTGAACAACTCGCCGGAGGAGTTGTCCGCCATCGCCGCCGGGCTTCCCTTGCGACGCATGGCCGAGCCGGCCGAGATCGCCGAGCTCGTCGTGTTCCTCGCCTCGGAGCGCAACACGTTCGTGACCGGCCAGGTCATCGTGGCCGACGGAGGGTTCTCTTGTCTGTAGAGCCCATGCGCATGTCGAGCCGCATCCGCGACTACGACGTCACATTCGAGTCGGACGCCGCCTTCCTGGAGCGGCTCTCTGCTCCGGGTGACAGGGTGTTGATCGTTGATGAGGGTGCTTGGCGCCATCACCGCGATGGATGCCTCGCCTCGTTCGACGCGGCTGAGACGATCGTGCTTCCCATAGCGGAGGAACTCAAGACGCTGGAGTCCGTGGCCGGCCTCTACGACCGGCTGACGGAGCGGGCTGCCAAGCGCAACATCACGATCGTGTCCGTGGGCGGTGGCATCACCCAGGACATCACCGGGTTCGCCGCATCGACGCTCTACCGGGGTGTCAACTGGGTGTTCGTGCCGACGACGCTGCTCGCGCAGGCGGACAGTTGCATCGGCAGCAAGACCTCGCTCAACTACCGGCACTACAAGAACCTGCTCGGAACGTTCTTCCCGCCGACCGCCGTGCACATCTACGCGCCGTTCCTGACCACGCAGGAGGAGACCGACTACATGTCGGGTCTCGGCGAGGTCGCCAAGCTGCACATCATGGGCGGCCAGGCTGCCGCCGACAGGTACGAGGCGGCCCTTCCGGTCCTGCTCGAACGGGAACCTGCCGCATTGCTGACCGCGGTGAAGGACTCGCTGGCGATCAAGGTCTCCTACGTGGAGGGTGATGAGTTCGACACCGGGCGCCGCAACCTTCTCAACTTCGGACACTGCTTCGGCCACGCGATCGAGTCAGCCACAGCATTCGGAGTGCCGCACGGCCAGGCGGTCGTGCTCGGGATGATGCTGGCCGGCATGGTCGCACGATCGCGCGGGCTCCTATCCGAGGAGAGCGAGCGCCACATTCTCAGGCGGTTGCTCGAGCCCTCGCTCGCACCGGCCGTGACGCTTGCCGGCTTGGACGACGCAGCGGTCATCGATGCCATGAAGCAGGACAAGAAGCGCGTCGGAGCGGGGCTCGCAGTCGTGATGACGACCGACGGGCTCGAGATGGTCAAAGCGGTCGACGTGACCGACGCCGAGGCGCTCGCGGCTCTGCGCCGGTTCGCAGGCGAATACGCACCGGGAAGGTAGAGCGCGCATGGCGGACCGCAAGCTCATCTCGATCGTCACGCCCCTCTACAACGAGGAGTTGAACGTCGACGAACTCGCACGGCAGTTGACCGCCATGTTCGACGAGAACCCCGGCTACGACTTCGAGGTCATCGCTGTCGAGAACGGATCGGCGGATCGCACCTTCGAGAAGCTGATGGCTGTCCGGGAGCGCGACCCGCGCTTCAAGATCCTCCGGCTCGCTCGCAACTTCCGCATGGACGGCGGCCTGACTGCGGGAATGCGCTACGCGAAGGGCGACGCGGCCGTGATCATGACGGCCGACCTTCAGGATCCGCCGTCTCTCATCACGGACTTCATAGCGAAGTGGGCCGAGGGCTACGAGAACGTGTACATGGTGGTGACGCGGCGCGAGGGCACGGGGTGGATGCGCCGGATGAACTCGCAGCTCTTCTACTGGGTGGTGAACCTGCTCACCGGCGGTGCTTTCCCGAAGAACGTGAGCGACTTCCGGCTCATCGACCGCAAGGTCCTGGACGTCTTCAACTCCATGGACGAGCGCAACCGCATGGTACGCGGCATGTTCTACTGGGTGGGGTTCCGTGGCGTCGGCATCCCGCATGAGCGGCCGCCGCGGTTCGCGGGGGAGTCCAAGGCGGACACGCTCAAGGTCCTCGAGCTGGCGCTGAAGGGCATCATGTCCTTCTCGACGGTGCCGCTGCGTCTCATCACGTACGCGGGGGTGACTTTGTCGGGACTGGCGTTCGTGCTGCTCGTCTACGAGGTCATCCGTGTGCTCGTCTCGGGCGTGCCGTTCGCCGGGTTCGGCACGATCATGACCGTCATGCTCCTGATGTTCGGTTTCCTGTTCACGATGCTCGGGATCATCGCGGAGTACATCGGGATGATCTTCGACGAGGTCAAGCAGCGACCGAACTTCATCGTTCGGGACGAGATCGGGCTATGAGAATCCCAGCCCGGTTCGCGTCGATCTACGAGCGCCACGGCGAGAAGTTGCGGTTCCTCTTGGTGGGCGGATGGAACACGGCGTTCAGCTACGGTGTGCTCGTCGTGCTCGACGCCCTGCTACACCAGCGCTTGCACTACACGATCATCATGTTCGTCGCATGGGTGATCGGCGTGACGCAGAATCTCTTCACTTTCAAGCTGTTCGTCTTCAAGACGAAGGGCCACTGGATGAAGGAGTACCTGCGGAGCTACGTCGTCTACTCGGGCTCGTTCGCACTGAACCTGGTCATCGTCGCGGTCATCATCTCGCTCTGGCACCCACGACTCTACATCGCGCAACTGCCGGCGCTGGTGATCGTGACGATCATCAGCTACGTGGGTCACAAGTACTTCACGTATCGCACCGCCGAGGCGTCGCTCGCTGAGACGTATGAGGCGGATGCTGAGAAGGATGACCGTTCGGCCCATCTCGCCTAACGCTGCCAGCGCGCCTGTCTGCTACGGCGTGAGGGACCAGGCGGGTCTCGGATAGTCGAGCCAGGAGCGCCCCTTGCCGGGGTCGAATCCCACTTGCGTCACAGCCCAACCCTCGGGTGCGGACTGCAGCACCCAATCGGGGCCCGATGAGAGTACCGGGCTCCCGACCAGAGGCGCGTCAACGGCGCTCGCTGGCGCATACGATGCCGGCCGGCTTGGCCATCCCTTGACCTGCAGCCAGTCGTAGGGCGCGGGCTGCGGCCAAGTCCGGTAGGCGAGCATCGGGGTGCCGGTCACGCTGACTTCCGCGGGCGTCACGCTCACGGATGATATGCGACTGAGAACGGCGTATCCGGCGTCGCGCGTGCTGCTCTCCACGTAGAGATAGAAGATCGGAGGCCCGCTAGGGTCGACCGCGTAGCTCGTTGACTCGGCCGAGGGCCTTGAGGCGGCGAGTAGTGGGAGGCCGATAAGCGAGCTTGAGTCGATGAGCAGCGAGGCGCCCGCCACGGTCTTGCCCGCGTGCAGCCGGTAGAAGTCGGGGACTTGCCACGCGGTGCCTACATTGGAGAGTACCCATGAGCCATCGGGCACCGGGGCAAGAATGCCAGCAGCGAGGGCCTTGGCGGCGACTGCGGCCGTGTACGACTCGGTGCGGTTGAGTCCTTCAACGGTCAGGCGGTTGTTGTCGAAGTTGACTGCACCTCCGACCGCGAAGACCAGAGCGAGCGTGATTGTAACCGGTATTGCCATTCGCCTGATCTTGGCAGCGCGACGGACTTGATCGAACATCGCTGTTGCCAGGAGCGCAACTCCGAATGCGGATATGAACACCGGCAGATAGCCTTGGCCCCACTCGACCCCGAGCTGGTGGCGCGACGCGAGCGATATCAGCAGGTTCGGGAGTATCAGGAATCCCAATCCGACCATCGTTAATGCCCGCGTTTCAGAAGAGGGTGCCTGTTCCTCGCGGGAAAAGAGTGGCCGGAGCACGAAGAACGACACCGCTAGGAACGCAGCGGCGCCTAGAAGTGTGGTGGAGGGATGCTCCCGGACGTAGGCCAAGGGGGAGTCGTACATGGGCCTGACCGTGAGACCGAGAACCGATGCGAGCATCCTGCTGCCATAGTGGGTGAGCGGGAAAGCCGCGACAACTTGTTTGACTATGGTGGTCAGCACGGGGACGGGAGAGAGGTTGAACTGGTAACCGGACACCTGCCCCGTCGTGCTCGGCTGGAAGTGAAGGGCGAAACGGAACACCAGTACGAGCCCTCCGGCGAGGAACGCAGCACACAGATACGCCCATGACGAGCGCAGCGCTTGCAGAACGGAGCGCTTGCGAGGGTAAGTCCAGGCCAACGCGACGAATACAGCACACATCGGGAGCGCCACTTCGTAGATCAGCAGTGAGGCGGCGAACGCCGTTACGCTGCGGGCGAGTGATTTCTTCTTGCCGGAGTCCAGGTAGTCAACGAACCAAAGCAGCGCCGCAAGGACCAGGGCCGTAATGATGGGCAGCATGCCTGTGTAACTCAGTATCGGCTCATGATAGAAGCGAAACTGGAGCGTGACGGACAGAACCAGCACGGCGACGGCTGAGAGATGCGGTGACTTCGTTAAGCGGCCAACGAACGCGTACAGAAGGGCCGCATCCAGAAGTACCAACGCCATGAGAATGATCTTGTAGGTCAGCGGGTTGCCATTTACGGTGACGAACAGGATTCGTGTGTACTCCGAAAGTGGGAAGAACCGGCCGACCGATGTCACCCAGCTGATTATGTCGCTCCAGATGACCCCGAACAGCCCCTGGCCCTTCACGGCCAGGAGGGTGGAGGTCACAAGCGAGTTCGCCTCGTCATCCCCGTAGAATCCGCTCGCCAACATCGGCAGCAGGGTTATCGCGACGAGAGCCATCGTCGCCCAGAAGTCGGTGCGAGCGCAGTTCGGCGTAGATACTCCACTACGAGGCGGGGATGCCATGTCGGAAGACCGCTGCCGTTCGTCGTTCGATGGGCACATGCACGTTGCCTCTCAGCAGGCGGGCGAAGCCGCACAGATGGTCACGGATGGCGCTCTTCACCAACAGTGGCCTGACCCCATTCGTTAGTCCACTTCCTATGATAGAGCAAGGGCCGGCTCTCGCCGGGCCGGCGGTGCGTAGTCGGAAAGCGAGAAGCCCGGAATGGCGATCGTCTCCGGCGCCGGCGGGCGCTGCCCCAGCGAGCCGTGCGGCCTGATGTGGTTGTATTGGGTTCCCAGCAAGGTTGCCGGACCCTTCGCTGTAGTGATCAGCTTCGTTGTCGCTTTGGCGATGGCGTGGCTTCTGGCCTGGTTGCTGGGCCAGAACAACCTGACGGCATTCGTCCTTCTCGGTCGACGGCCGAGGACTTGGTCCGAGCTCCTCTCTGGTGTGACGCCGCTTCGTGCCGGCTTATGGGTGGCCTGCGCGGCCGCGTGTGTCCTGCTCATAATGCACGGCGGATGGAAGACGAACATCATCCTCGTTGCGCTGCTCATGGCCGCGGCGATGTTCGTGATGTGGCGTCGGAGCAGGGCCGGGACAGCGCCGACGAGTGTCGGCTGAGATAGGCCGACGCGCCTTCGCTCGATCTACCGCGCGAATCGACCACGCACGAGACCGATCGCGGATCGCACCTCGGCCCGTTCGTCACTCGACAACCCGACGGCGAACATCCCGGCGAGATACGCGCCGACGCTCATCGCGCCCACGGCCGCGAGCCCGACCAACGACCCGGACAGCGGTGAGAAGTAGCCCGCCACGCTGACCGCGAGAGGTATCGCGAGCAGCGGGTACACCGGCGCCACGACCTCGCGCGCCCAGCGTGAGGCAGGCACCTTCAACTCACGCAGCAGCCACCACATGTGGATCGGGTAGTCGATCAAGTACGGGATCGCCGTGCCGAGCACCACTCCGAGGATCCCGTACCGCTGGACCAGGATCAGGCTCAGGATCAGGTTGGCCGCCACCATCGACAAGGAGTATGGAAGACGACGCTTGAGCGCACCTGTGCCAACGATGATGCTGTCGCCGATCGTGCCCCCCGCGACGAGCAGTTGGGGAAAGATGAGGATCTGCGCGTTGACCGCCATCGCCCCGAAGCTCGGACCCAGCCAGCGCACGAGCAAGGGTCTGGCGAGCACTAGCAGCACAACGACCACGGGTGCGACGAGTGCCAACACATACTTGCTGCCGCGGAGGAACAGCACCTTGAGCTTCTCCTCGGCGCCCGAGGCATCAAGATGAGATGCCATCGGGATGACTGCGGAGTTGGAGAACGCAACCAACTGACTGATGAATCCTTGGAACTTCCCTGCCGCCTCGTAGACGCCTACTGCGGCGCCGCCAAGGAACACGCCGAGCACCACTCGATCGGTCTGTTGGTAGATGACGACTGTCGACAGCTGGACGAGGAAGATCGCCCAACTGAAGCTGAAAATGCGACGTAGCTGTGCGGGCCTGGCGAGGGCCGGAGAGACCCGCAGGCCATTCAACTCGCGCAGCGACAGGACGACGTTGACGATGGAGCCGACGATGGTGACCGCCGAGGTTGCCGCGAAGAGCATGAGCGGGCCTTCGTGCGTCAAGAGCACGGCGACATAGGCAGCGACCAAGCCAAGGGTCACGCCCAGCTGAACTCGCGCCGTGAGCGTGTAGCGCTGAAAACCGCCGAGCGCGTAGACGAACGTGTTCGCTGGCCAAACCAGGAGAGAATAGGCCGCGGCGACGAGGAACATATTGCGCAGCAGCGAGGCGCCCTCGGGGTTCACCTTGAAGATCGAGCCGGCGGTGAATCCCAAGAGAACCATGATTGCTGCAGCGGCGATGCCGACGATGATGTAGAAGACCAGCGCTGCAGAGACTAGCGGACCGATCTTGTCGCGGTCGCCTTCGGCGAGGTGCTGCGAGATCATCTTGACGAGGGAAGTGCCCACCCCGAAGTCGAGGAGTTGCGCGTACTGAGCGACGGAAGTCACGAGCAGGAAGAGGCCATACGCTGTCAGGCCGAAGGACCTGATCAGCAGCGGCATGAAGACGAGGCTGGCAACGAGCGCGGTTATCTGCGCCCCGCCATTGGCCAGCGTGTTGGATACGATGCGGCGCTTCTCGCTCATGGGTGCCGCCGGGTTTCTGTCGGTTCTCTGCGGTGGCGTGCCAGGCGCGGCCGTCGGCCAACACTCTACCGTATGGGAGCAGCGCTGGCGGACGCATGCCGGTGCGCCGGATGTGCCCCCGCCAACGCTACAATGCCTGCGATCTCCCGTTCCGATCTGTTGCCGGAGTGCAAGCGTGCAGACTCGCGGAATCAACTTGCTCGGCTATCTGAGCGCCCGACTCGGATTGGGCGAGGCTGCCCGCAACAGCGCGCGCGTTCTCGCGCATCGTGACGACCACTTCGCGTCGGCGGACATCATGCCGACGGCCCATCTGACGCACGAGTCTGTCGACCCTGAGTGGAACGTCGTGAACGATGCGCGTGAGTTGATCTACGGGGTGGACCTGTTCCACATGAACCCGCCGGAGATCGTAGCGATGATCGCGCACCGCAAGGTGCCCCGTCTCGAGTGGCGCTCGACGCTCAATGTGGCGGTGCCTTTCTGGGAGTTGCCGTCGCTGCCCGAGTCATGGTGCAAGGCGCTCGGCATGATGGATATCGTTCTCGCTCCATCGCTGTACGTGAAGGGGATCGTCGAGTCCGCAGTACCAGACGCCACCATCATCCAGTATCCGCAGGCGGTGCATCGGCCCGAAGTGATCGTGCGCGACCGCGCACGCTGGGCGCTTGCCGAAGGGGCGATCGTCTTCTTGTGCATGTTCGACGTCATGTCGGACTCGAAGCGCAAGAACCCGTGGGGTGCTATCGAAGCGTTCTTCGGAGCCTTTCCCGATCGGAGTGACGTGCGCCTCGTGATCAAGGTCAACAACGCGCGTGCGCCGCAGGTCGACCCTGGGGACATCGCGCGCTTGGAGGGTCTCGTCGCTTCGGACTCCCGGATTGTTCTCGTTGAGGAGTCGCTCTCGCGCGACGATCTCTGGTCGCTCTACGCGTGCTGTGACGTCTTCGTGTCGCTGCACCGTGCCGAGGGTCTTGGCCTGGGTCCGCTCGAGGCGATGGCAACCGGCGCAGCTGTCGTGGCGACCGGCTACTCGGGTGTCATGGACTTCATGACCGCTGAGAACTCGGTGCCTGTGCCCTACGACCTTGTTCCGGTCGCCGGCACCTCGATAGATTCGTATGCGGGTGAGGGCGAAGGGCAGTTCTGGGCGGAGCCGGACGTCGCAGCCGCAGCCGCTGCTTTGCGTCGGCTGGCGGACGATGAACCGTTTCGTCGCGAACTCGGCCGCCATGCCGCACGGACGGCGAAACAAGCGGCCGATCGCCAACTCAGGGGGGAGGTGTTCGATCGCCTGCTCTTGGAGTGGGACGCCGGGAGGGTGGACGGCGCGGGGCATCGATCGCGGATATCCAAACTGGAGTTCGCGTCGCGCGCGGCCGGGTTCAGGCGGTCAGTGGTGATGGCGATGCGTGCGACCGGCATCAAGCCGCCGCCTCCCGAAGCGGAGCGCCTGTACACCGATGCCCTACGGCTGGCCCTGCCGGAGGACCGTCCCGAGCGCCGGGCTGCACCTGGGCGCTCCGTCGCCCTCTGATACACTCCAGCCAGTCCCCAGGGCGGCCTTCGGGAGGTTGGATCGTGACCAAGCGCGCACTCATCACGGGTATCACGGGCCAGGACGGCTCCTACCTCGCTGAGCTGCTCCTCGACAAGGGCTATGAGGTCTTCGGCCTCGTCCGACGTGCGGCGACGCCCTCCACGGAGCGCATCAACCACCTCCTCGATCGCCTCACGCTCATCACGGGCGAGATGACCGACCAGACCTCACTGATCGATGCCATGGCGCAGTCGCAGGCCGACGAGGTCTACAACCTCGCCGCGCAGAGCTTCGTGGTCGACTCATGGATCGCGCCCATCTCCACCGGCGATGTCGACGGCCTCGGAGTTACGCGCATTCTCGAAGCGATCCGACGGGTCAAGCCTGAGGCCCGCTTCTACCAAGCTGCGACATCCGAGATGTTCGGCAAGGTACGTGAGATCCCCCAGACGGAGACGACGCCGTTCCACCCGCGGTCGCCCTACGGTGTGGCGAAGGCGTACGGCTACTACATCACCCTCAACTATCGCGAGTCATACGGCATGCACGCCAGCAACGGCATTCTGTTCAACCATGAGTCGCCACGCCGTGGCTTGGAGTTCGTGACGCGCAAGATCACCAACCAGGTGGCGAGGATCAAGCTCGGGCAGGCCACGGAGCTGCGGCTCGGCAATCTCGATGCCAAGCGTGACTGGGGATTCGCGGGTGACTACGTCGAGGGGATGTGGCGCATCCTCCAAGCCGACGAGCCGGACGACTACGTGCTTGCGACCGGCGAGACGCACGAGGTTCGTGAGTTCTGTGAGATTGCCTTCTCGCGTGTCGGTCTGGACTACCGGGACCACGTGGTCGTAGATCCGAAGTTCGTGCGCCCTGCCGAGGTCGAGCTGCTGCTCGGCAGTCCGGCCAAGGCGAAGGAGAAGCTCGGCTGGGAGCCCAAGGTGGGCTTCCGGGAGCTCATCGAGATGATGGTCGACGCGGATCTCGCGCGTTTGTCCCGTTAGGGGCGCGACAAGATGACCAAACGCGCGCTCATCACCGGCGTCGCCGGCCAGGACGGGACGTACCTGTCCGAACTCCTGCTCGGCAAGGGCTACGAGGTGTTCGGCGTGACGGGCCCTTATCCCGGCGCCTTCGCGGAGTGGGCGAAGCGGTACGAGGGTCGTCTCCGTGTGGTCGATGCAGACTTGACGGACATGGACTCGCTGCTGGCAGCGGTCGAGGTCTCGAGGCCCGACGAGGTGTACAACTTCGCTGCGCAGTCCTCGGTGGCGGACTCGTTCGACGCGGCCATCTCCACGACCGAGGTAAACGCTGTCGGCGTGCTGCGGATCCTTGAGGCGCTACGCAGTCTCAAGTCTGACGCGCGCTTCTTCCAGGCATCCTCTGCCGAGATGTTCGGCAACGCGGCCGAGACGCCGCAGCGTGAGACGACGCCCCTGCATCCTCGGTCTCCCTATGCGGCATCCAAGACCTACGCCTATCACATCGTCGGGAGCTACCGGGATTCATACGGCATGCACGCGAGCAACGGCATCCTCTTCAACCACGAGTCGCCCCTGCGCGGTTTGCAATTCGTGACACGCAAGATCACGGACGGCGCTGTGCGCTGCAAGTTGGGCTTGGCGACCGAACTGCACCTGGGCAACCTGGACGCGAAACGTGACTGGGGTTTCGCCGGCGACTACGTCGGGGCGATGTGGCTCATGCTGCAGCAAGATCGCGCTGACGACTTCGTGATCGCCAGCGGCGAGGTGCACACGGTGCGTGACTTTTGCGAGGCCGCGTTCGGCCGCCTCGATCTCGACTACGCGGAGTACGTCCGGGTGGACCCGGCGTTCTTTCGCCCCGTCGACGTCAACGTGCTCTACGGCGATCCCGCGAAGGCGAAGAAGGTGCTTGGGTGGGAGCCCAGGGTGAAGTTCCCGGAGCTTGTCACGATGATGGTCGATGCCGATCTCGAACGCCTCAGCGGCGACGGCGCCAGCTAGCGACGCAGTCCTGCGGCGCGAAGCGTCCGGCCCGCGAGCCCGCGCGCACGCCAATACCATCCGGGAAGTCGCTGCAGTTCCGTGAGGCGCGACGCACGGGGGGTGCTCTGTGCGAAGTCGAGCAGGCGCTCGACCGCGGCGCGCCGCTCCGGGTTGTCACGCGTGGCGAGCCCCGCGGCGTGCGCGGCGGCGGCCAGATCCCGGCGGTGCGCGTCGTCCATGAGTTCCAGCATGCCGCGAGCGGCGTCCTCTGCGTCCGGCTCGGCCCACATCTGGCCGGCACCGGTGTAGCGCGGATCGTAGCTGCCGATCGACGTGCCTTCCACGGGCACAAGCGCATAGGTCACGAGGCGCGAGTCATTCGGCGTCATGAAGTCGAGGTTGCCCGAGTAGCCGGTCGCGATTACGGGCACGCCCAGCATCATCGCTTCGAGCAGACCCAGGCCAAGGCCCTCCGCGCGGTGCAGCGAAACGAACACGTCCGCGCTCGCGTAGAGCGAGAGGACGTCTCGGTACGCGAGGCTCTCGGCGAGGATGCGGATCGCCGGGTCGCCTTCGATCGACGTGCGCAGCTGCCTGAGGCGGGCTGCCTGCGAGCGGTTGCCCTGCGGGTTGTTGACCTTGAGGACGAGCCTCGCGCGCGCAGCCGTTGCCGGGTCGACAGCGTTCCGCATCGCGCGGAACGCTGCGACCGCGCCCGCGGGGTTCTTCCGCGACAGGTCGCTGCCCAGATCGAAACTCGAGATGAAGACGACCTCGTCATCCGAGAATCCCCAGCGCTCACGATCCCGAGGGATGTCCTTCGGCACGTCGCTCGTCTGCGGGAAATGGAGTACCTCGACCTCATCGCCCAGTCCGGCGGCTCGAGCGAGGTCGCGGATGAACAAGGTGGGAGCCAATACGACGTCGAGGCGACGCATCACATCGACCCACACAGGCGGCAGTGCGGAGAGTTCCCAGAACGGGACTACCGCATTCACGTGGTCGTCGCAACGCAGCCAGTTCGGGTGGAGCCGGACTTGGGCTCGCAGCTCCGGGGGATTGAGGTGGAAGAGGTTGACCCCATGGGGCG
>Ga0209014_10001626_pt1 | contig 13241 bp, 12 predicted proteins | sample BarGraNGADG00212_FD_184491 | JGI IMG/M metagenome (GOLD analysis project Ga0209014, IMG submission 184491) | Arctic peat soil microbial communities from Barrow, Alaska - Barrow Graham LP Ref core NGADG0002-212 (SPAdes) (version 2) | ecosystem: Environmental > Terrestrial > Soil > Wetlands >...
AGCCCCGAGGGACTCGCCCGCGAGATTCCGTCGTCGGACGCGTCGGGTCCGGGGCTCGTGCTCGCCGGCTACACCGGCCGCTTCGTACACCAGCGCGTGCAGGTCCTCGGCGAGACCGAGGTGAGCTACCTCCACTCGCTCGACGCCGACACGCGCCAGCAGATCCTGCGCACCTTCTTCGGCTATCCCATTCCGTGCGTGATGATCACCAAGGGGCTGTCGCTCCCCGAGGGCATGGAGGGCGAGGCCCGGCGCAGCGGCATCGCCATCCTCGTGTCGGCACTCAAGACGCAGGAGTTCTACCGGCTCATCGTGCCGTTCCTCGAGAGCGAGTTCGCCCCGGCCATCTCGCTGCACGGGTCGCTCGCCGACGTCTTCGGCGTCGGCCTCCTCTTCACCGGGGAGAGCGGCATCGGCAAGTCCGAGTGCGTGCTCGACCTCGTCGAGCGCGGCCACCGCCTCGTCGCCGACGACCTCGTGCTCGCGCGACGCAAGGGCGCCGACGTCCTCATCGGCCGCGGGCATGAACTGCAGCGGCATTTCATGGAGATCCGCGGCGTCGGCCTCATCGACATCCGCGCCATCTTCGGCATCCACTCCGTGCGCCAGCAGAAGCGCATCGAGGTCATCGTGGACCTCGTCGTCTGGAACAGCACGCTGCAGGTGGACCGCACCGGACTTGATGGCGAGACGGCCGTCATCCTGGGCGTGACGCTGCCCAAGATCACCGTCCCCCTGAACCCGGGAAAGAACATCACCGTGATTTCCGAGGTGATCGCCATGAATCACCTGCTGCGCTTCACCGGGGTGGACGCGGCGCACTCGTTCAACGAGCGGCTGAAGTCGCAGATGGTCAAGCGCACCGCCAACGTGAACAACTACCTGCTCCACGACGATGAGTGAACGGCCACGCGCCATCGTCGCGGCCCATGGAGACCTCGCCGCCGGCCTGGTGAGCGCGGTCGCCAGCATCGCCGGCGAGGCGGCGGCGGCGCGACTGGTTCCGTTCAGCAATCGCACACTCGGCGGCGCCGAGCTGGCCGAGGCGCTGCGCGTGGCCGTGTCGTCGTCGGGGGCGACGGTCGTCTTCACCGACCTTCCCGCCGGCAGCTGCACGGTGGCCGCGCGCCGCATTGCGCGCGAGGTTCCCGGCCTCGCGGTCGTCTGCGGCATCAACCTCCCGCTGCTGCTGTCGTTTGCGGTGTCGTTGCAGGAAAGCCCGTTCTCGCTGCACCTGGCCGTCGACAAGGCGCGGGCCGCCGTGCTGGTGGCCGAGGAGGGTGCGTATGGCAATTGAGGTCTATCGCGTTGATGATCGCCTCGTGCACGGCCAGGTCGTGGTCGGCTGGGGACAGCCGCTTAGGCTCGCGTTCGTGGTCCTGGTGGATGACGAAGTGGCGGCGAGCGAATGGGAGCAGGATCTCTACCGCATGGGCGTTCCCCCCGAGATGCGCATCCACTTCGAGACCGTCGCAAGCGCGCTGGCGCGGCTTCCGGAGTACCAGCAGATGACGCAGCCGGGCCTCCTGCTCACCGGTGATACGGCGACCATGCGCCGTCTCGTCGAGGGCGGCGCCGCCATTGTGCGCGTGAACATCGGCGGTGTGCACCACCGGGCCGATCGCCTGCCGCGGCTGCGATACGTCTTCCTGACGCCCGGCGAGGAAGCCGATCTCAAGGCGATCGCGGCGCGCGGTATCGAAGTGACGGCCCAGGACCTGCCCTCCGCGTCGGTGGTGTCGCTCGCCGACGTGCTCGTCGGCCACGGCGAATGATCGCACCCGGCACGCTGGCGCTCCTCGCGCTGCTCGGCGCCGTGGTCGGGCTCGACGGTGTTTCCTTTCCGCAGGCCATGCTGTCGCGGCCCCTCGTTGCGGCCACGCTTGGCGGCGCCGTCTGCGGCAACCCCGTGGCCGGCCTGCTGGTGGGGATCCTGCTGGAGTGCTTCGCGCTCGAGACCATGCCCTTTGGCGCGTCACGCTATCCCGAGTGGGGACCAGCGTCAGTGGCCGCTGGCGTCGTCGCCGCCATCCCCGGCGGAAATCCCGAGGCGTTGGCGCGCATCGTTCCCTTCGCTGTCGTGGCAGGGCTCGGCGCTGCCATGCTCGGCGGCCGGACGTTGCTTCGGCTGCGCCGGTACAACCTTTCCGCCGCGACCCGGCGGCGCGACGACATCGCCGCCGGCGATGCGTCGGCCATCGTTGGCCTGCAGCGGGCCGGCTTCGCCATGGACTTCCTGCGCGCCGGCGTCCTTACCACCGTGTTCGTGCTCGTGCTGGTCCCGGTGCGCGACATGGTGCTGGCGGAGTCGGGAGCACCCGGCGTGCTGGCGGTCGCCGTCGCCGGCACGCTCGGCGTCGGGGTGGCGGGAAGCGCCTATTGGAAGGTGGTGCACACGACCAAGGGGTATGCGTGGTGGTTGCTTGCCGGCGTCTGCGCCGGCCTCGCCGCGGTGGCCCTGCGATGAGTGGCGCGCCGTCGCTCCCCGCAGGCACCTGGCTACGCGTCTTTGCACGTCTCTTTGCCGTGCAGGCGGGCTACAACTACGAAGTGATGATTGGCAACGGCATTGCGTATGCTGCCGAGCCGGCCTTTCGCCTGCTCCCGGGTGGCCGCGGCGGGGCTGCCTACAAGGCTGCCCTCGCCCGCCACAGCCGCTACTTCAATGCACACCCGTACCTGGCAGCGCTGGCCGTGGGAGCCCTCGTGCGCGCGGAGCTCGACGGTGAAGATCCGGCGCGCATCGAGCGCTTTCGCACGGCCTGCTGCGGCCCGCTGGGAGCCGCTGGCGACCGCCTGGTCTGGGCCGGCTGGCTTCCGTTCTGCTCCGCGCTCGCCCTGCTCGCATTTGGCGCTGGATTCCCGGCGGCTGGCGTCGTCGGTGTCTTTGTCGGAACTTTCAACCTCGGGCACGTGACGCTGCGTGCGTGGGGCCTGTGGGCGGGGTATCGCGACGGGCTCAAGGTCGCCGCGGCGCTCGGGAATCCGGTGTTGCGCCAGGGTCCGTTGCAGGTGGCCCGGGGGTCGGCGCTTGTGGCCGGCGCGGCGCTTCCGCTGGTGATGCAACGCATTGGGGCACAGCAGGCCTCGGCGCTCGGCGTCGAGTTGGCGCTGGCGGCGGTTCTCGCCGCGGCGCTTGCCCGCTGGCAGGGTCGGGTCGACGGCTGGCATGTCGGCGTCGGGTTGCTCGCGGTCTTCGTCCTCTACTCGGTGATGCGCTGATGGTCGAACGCTCAGTCCTGGTGCAGAACCACCACGGCATTCACGCCCGCCCGGCGGCGGAAATTGTGAAGGTCTCCGGCCGGTTCCGCGCCAACATCACCATCGTCCGCGATGATCTCGAAGTCAACGGAAAGAGCATCATGGGGGTCATGATGCTCGCTGCCGAGTGCGGCGCCACGGTCGTCATTCGCGCGGACGGCGACGACGCCGAAGCGGCCGTCGATGCGCTCGCCGCGGTCATCACCTCCAAGTTCGGGGAGCACTGACGTGAGCGACGTCTACACCGGGGTCCCCGCGTCGCCCGGGATCGTGATCGGGCCGGTGTTCCTCCTGCGCTGGGAGGTGCCGGAGGTTCCGTCGCGCATGGTCGAGCCGCATGAGGTCGGCCACGAGATTGCGCGCCTCGGCGTCGCCTTCGATGGTGCCGTCCAGCGCCTGCGCCTGGTGCGCGACCGCACGGAGAGGCACGCCGGACCCGAGGAAGCGGCCATTTTCGACGTGCAGATTTCCATCTGCCAGGACGCCGACCTGCACTCGAGCGTCGAGGCGCTCATCCACCAGGGCTTCGCCGCCGAGAAGGCGTTCGAGCTGGTCCTGCTCGAATGGCGCGAACATTTCGCGCGGTCCACCAACGCGCTCATGCGTGAACGCGTGAGCGACCTCACCGACGTGCAGATCCGTGTGCTCTCGCTCCTGCTCGACCTGCCCGACCACGACCCGGTGGGGCTCCCCAAGGGAAGCAACGCCATCCTCGTGACGCAAGACCTCACGCCGTCGCTCACCGTGCAGCTCGACCGCGACGCCATCGCCGGCATCGCCACCGATGCCGGCACGCGTACGTCGCACGTGGCCATCCTCGCGCGCTCACTCGGGCTGCCCGCCGTCGTCGGCCTGCGCGACGCGACCGAGCAGCTCAAGTCCGGTGCGATGGCGGTCCTTGACGGCACGCATGGCATCCTCGTCCTCGACCCGACCCCCGAGCGCATTGGCGAATACCGCGAGCGCGCCCGCGTTGAGAAGGACGAGACACGGGTCATGCGGCGTTACGCGCGCAAGGAGGCGATCACCGCCGACGGCGTGCGCATCACCGTGCGGGCCAACGTCGACTTTCCCGACGAGGCGGCCGCCGGCGCAACCAGCGGGGCCGAGGGTGTCGGGTTGATGCGCACCGAGTTCCTCGTGGTCGGCCGCGCCGCGATGCCGGATGAGGAGGAGCAGTACGCCGCGTACGTCAAGGTGCTGCGCGCCTTCGCCCCGCATCCGGTCGTGATCCGCACGTTCGATATCGGCGGCGACAAGCTTCCGGTGGGCGGGTTTCCGCACGAACCCAACCCGTTTCTTGGCTGGCGCGCCATCCGGATGTGCCTCGACCAGCCCGAGATGTTCAAGGTGCAGCTGCGCGCGCTCCTGCGCGCCGCGATGCACGGGGATCTCCGCATCATGTTGCCGCTCGTCGTCTCGGTCGACGAGGTGCGCCAGGCCAAGGTGCTCATCGCCGAGGCGGCCGGCGAACTCGCGGCGCTCGGCGTGCCGCATCGTGCGGACGTGCCGGTGGGCGTGATGATCGAGACCCCGGCGGCTGCCGTCGGCGCCGACATCCTCGCGCGGGAGACCGCGTTCTTCTCCGTCGGCACCAACGACCTGGTGCAGTACACCCTGGCCGTCGACCGTGGCAACGTCGCGCTGGTCAGCCGCTTCACCGCGCTGCATCCGTCGGTCCTGCGGCTCATCGAGCGCACGCAAGCGGAGGGCGCGACGGCCGGCATAGACGTCTCGGTGTGCGGCGAGATGGCGTCGCAGCCGCTCATGGCCTTCGCGCTGCTCGGCCTCGGCATCCGCGAGCTCAGCGTCGCGCCGCGCTCGGTGCCGGCGGTGAAACAGCTCGTCCGCAGCATTCGCGCTTCGGCGGCCACCGAGGCGGCGCGCGCGGCCGTACAGGCAGGGACGGCACTTGCGGTGGAGGAACTCCTGCGCGAGCGCCTGCTCTCCGAACTCAGCCTGCACGGCGGTGCGGCGCATGGCTTGCTCGCCCTCGTCGATACCCGTATTCTTCCAGATAGACGCGACATTCATTGAACGGCCGGCGCTCCTGCCGGCCGTTCGGTTCTCCAACCACCCGATCTCGTGCTTCATAGACATCTCTTCACGTCCGAGTCTGTCACCGAAGGCCACCCCGACAAGGTCGCCGACCAGATTTCCGACGCCGTGCTCGATGCGCTGTTGGCCCAGGACCCGCAGTCGCGCGTCGCCTGCGAGACCATGGTCACCACCGGGCTTGCCACCATCTTCGGCGAAGTGACCACGAACGCGTGGGTCGACCTGCGGCAGCTCGTGCGCGACACCATCAAGGGCATCGGCTACACCGAGGCCGGCATTGGCTTCGACGCCGATTCGTGCGCCGTGCTCAACGCGCTCGGGCAGCAGTCGCGCGACATCGGGCAGGGAGTCGACACCGGTGGGGCCGGCGACCAGGGGATGATGTTCGGCTTTGCCTGCGACGAGACCGAGGAGCTGATGCCGCTCCCGATCATGCTGGCGCACAAGCTCACGCATGCGCTCGCCGACCGGCGCAAGGACGGCACGCTGCCGTGGCTGCGCCCGGACGGCAAGTCCCAGGTCTCGGTGGTGTACGAGGACGGGCGCCCGGTGGAGGTGGACACGGTGGTCATTTCCACCCAGCACGCTGACTCGGTGCACAACAAGGCGATCCACGCGGCGGTGCGTCGCGACATCATCGAGGCGGTCATCCCCATGGAGCTGCGTTCCAAGCGGATGAAGGTCCACATCAACCCGACCGGCCGGTTCGTGGTCGGCGGTCCCCAGGGTGACGCCGGCCTCACGGGCCGCAAGATCATCGTCGACACCTATGGCGGCACAGGACGCCACGGCGGCGGCGCGTTCTCGGGCAAGGATCCGTCCAAGGTCGACCGCTCGGCGTCGTACGCCGCGCGTTGGGTGGCCAAGAACATCGTGGCCGCCAAGCTCGCCACCAAGTGCGAAGTGCAGGTCGCTTACGCCATCGGCGTGGCGCAGCCCGTCTCGGTGATGGTCGATACGTTCGGCACCGGCACGGTGTCCGAGACGATCATCATGAATGCGGTGAACGCCGTGTTCGACCTCACGCCCAAGGGCATCATCACGGCTCTCGACCTCAAGAAGCCCATCTACGGCCCCACGGCATCGTATGGCCACTTCGGCCGCGCGCCGGAGAAGGCCGAGCGCTTTGGCAAGAAGGTGTCGCTCTTCACGTGGGAGCGCACGAACAAGGTGGCTGAACTGAGGCGCGCCCTGCGCGCCCGCTGAGCCTGCATCGGGAGGTACCGTGGTACCGGTCACCATCGCCAAGCTGGGCCTCGACAGTGCGTCCAACACGTATGTCGTCCTGCTGCAGGAACGCGACGGTGACCGGATCCTCCCCATCTGGATCGGTCGCCCGGAGGCCGAGTCGATCGCCGTGCAGATCAAGGGCGTGCCGCGCGAGCGCCCCATGACACACGACCTCTGCCAGTCCATCATCACCGGGCTCGGCGCCACGCTCACCCGGGTGCAGGTCACGCGGGTGCAGCACGGCACCTTCTTCGCCGAGCTGCACCTCGTCCGCGGCGGGACACCGGTCATCGTCGACGCGCGCCCGAGCGATTCGATCGCCATCGCGCTGCGCCTCGACGCGCCCATCTACGTGGAGGAGTCGCTCCTTGACGGTGACCTCGAGGATGGGCCCGCCGAGCCGGCGGGGCGCGACGATGACGCGCTCTCGGCCGAGCAGCTGCAGCGTTACCTCGAGCAGTTGCGTCCTGAAGACTTTGGCAAATTCTCGCTCTGACATGCTAGGCCGGCTGGCGCAGACTCTGGCGCTCTGTGCCGGGCTCGCCTCGTGCGCGCGCGGCGCCGGCGCGCAGCCCGCAGCCGCACCGCCGCAGGGGAGCCCTCTTGGCGTCCACGCCGGCGCCGCGGGCGAGGTGCGTTCCGTACGCGGACGCGTGGTGCGCGGAGGCGAGGCCGCCGTTCGCCCATTGGCCGGCGCCTGGGTGGTGCTCCACCGCGTGGGCACCGACCGCGCCGGGCCGCTCGATTCCATCCGTACCGACGCGGCGGGCCGCTATGCGTTCCGGTACCGCACGTCGGGCGATTCCAGGGCGCTCTACTTCGCGTCGTGCACGTATGGCGGCATCGCGTACTTCACGTCCCCGCTGCGCACCAGCAATGTCAGCGGCGAGGACGCCGAACTCGTCGCCTACGACACCACCAGCGCGCCGGTGACCATACGGGTGCGGGCGCGCCATGTGGTGGTCTCGGCGCCCGACACGGCGGGGACGCGCACGGTGGTGGAGATCTTCGAGCTCTCCAATGACTCGTCGGTCACGCGGGTGGCCCGCGCCGATACCGGCGCCGTGTGGAAGAGTGTCCTGCTCGACGGCGCGCGCGACGCGCGCGTTGGCCAGTCGGACTTCTCGTCCGAGGCCGTGCGCTTCGCGGGCGGTCGCGTGCGCGTCTTCGCGCCGTTTGCCCCCGGACTGAAGCAACTCTCGTTTTCCTACACGGTGCCGGCGGACGCCAAGGAGCTGAGCCTGCTGGTCGCCGCGCCGGCCGATGTGATGGAAGTGCTGGTGGAGGATCCGTTCGGGGGCGCCGAGGGTGGAGGACTCGTTGCGGCCGGCCCCACGACGGTGAGTGGTCGATCGTTCGCGCGCTTCCTTGGCCAGGACGTCAGCGCCAACGCGGTGGTGCGGGTGCGCGTGCCCAGCCGGGGGCCGGTGTCGGACAACCAGGTGCGCGTGCTCATCATCGTGGCCGCGCTGGGCGCCGCACTGCTCGTGGGCCTGGCGCGCGCCATGATGCGCCGTCCTGCAGCGGCTAAAGCCGGCTCCTTTGACGTGGCCAGCCTGCGCGCGCAACTCGCCGCGCTCGACGAGTCGTACGCCAACCTCGAGCATCCCACGGCCGACCAGCGAGCCGATCATTGGCAGAAGCGCGCGCACCTCAGCCAGCAACTCACCGCCGCGCTTGCGCGTGAGCAGGGGCTGGCATAGGTTCACCGCGACAACTGAATCGATGACGGACGCGGGTAACGGAAGCCGGTGCAATCCCGGCGCGGCCCCGCCACTGTAACGGGCGCAGTACGCCTTGCTCACACCCACTGGCTGCCACATGGCCGGGAAGGGGAGCTCGGGCCCGAAGCCAGGAGACGCCTCGCGTCCGTGCCACAACAGAAGCCTCGGGGGAGGCCAGGTGGCGGCGGATGCGCGCGGTTCGTGCATCCGGCGTGTGCTGGGCTCGTTCCCCGACTGGAGCGAGCCCGTCGTGTTTTCCGCCCCCATGTTCCGTTTGGTCGCCGGCGTCGCGATCGCTGCCGCCATCGCCGCCTGTGCGACGCCGGTCCGTGACGGCTCGCGCGCCACCGGCGGCGACATCGTGGACGACTTCGGTGACACACTGCGCCTGGCGCAGCCGGCGGCTCGCATCGTCTCGCTGATTCCCGTCACTACAGAGGCGCTTTTTGCGCTGGGCGCCGGCCGTCGCCTGGTCGGGCGCACCCATTGGGACTCCTCGCCCGCGGAGGCTCTCGCCGTGCCCGACCTGGGCAACGGCATGCAGCCCAACGTCGAGGCCGTGCTGGCCACGCGCCCCGATCTCGTCGTGCTCTACGCTAGCGATGGCAACCGTGCGGCGGCGGCGGCGTTCCGCCGTGCCGGTGTGCCGACGCTCGCCATGCACACCGACCGCGTCGCCGACTTGCCGCGCGCGCTGTATCGGCTGGGGCGCGTCATCGGCGACACCGTAATAGCCCGCCTGGTGTCCGACTCGGTCACCCGTTCGCTCGACGCCGTGCGCGCGATGGCGCCGGCCGGCTCACGCCGCACCGTCTTCTGGCACGTGTGGGATGCTCCGGTGATCACCATTGGCCATGGAAGCTATCTCGACGAGCTCGTCGACATCGCCGGTGCGCGCAACGTGTTCGGCGACCTCTCGCAACCGTCGCCGCAGGTGACGCTCGAGAGCGTGGCTCAGCGCAATCCAGACTTCATTCTCGCAGGTCCGGTGACGGCCTCGCGCCTGAGCGCCGAAGCGCGATGGCAGGCCGTGCCGGCCGTGCGCCTGCATCACGTGATCACCGTCGATACGTCCATCGTCGGCCGCCCTGGAGTGCGCATGGGCGAGGCGGCGCGCTACCTGCGCGCCCTGCTGGATTCAGCCACCGCCGTGCATCGCCCGTGAGCGCCTCGCGCTGGATGCTTCTTGCCGTGGCCCTCGTCGCCGCCTGCGCCGCCGGACTGGCACTGGGACCCGTGCCCATCGGCCTTGGTGACGTGGCGCGCGCGCTGGTGGGCGTTGGGGAGCCGCAGGCCATCGCCATCGTCCGCGACCTTCGCTTGTCGCGCATGGTGCTCGCCATCATCACCGGCGCCGGGCTCGGCATGAGCGGCGCCGCCCTGCAGGGAACGCTGCGCAATGCGCTGGCCGAACCCTACCTGCTGGGGGTCTCGGGCGGGGCGGCGGTGGGCGCCGTGCTCGCCGTCGTTGCCGGCCTCACGACGGCGATTGCGTTGCCGGTGGCCGCGTTCGCCGGGGCGCTCAGCGCCGTGGTGCTCGTGCTGCTCATCGCGCGCGCCGCCCGCGGTCGCGCCGACCCGCGCATCCTCCTCATGGCCGGAGTCGTCGTGGGCGCCTTCGCCAACGCGGCCATCATGGTGCTGCTCGCCGGCGCCGGCGAGGGCACCGTGCGCAATGCGCTCTGGTGGATGATGGGCTCGGTGGCCGGCGCCGATTGGTCCACCATCCGCTGGCTTGCACTGTACGCAATCGGCGGCGCCGCCGCCCTGGTGGCCGTCGCCCGCGACATCGACCTGCTTGCGCTGGGCGAAGATGCGGCGGCGGGGCTCGGCGTGCACGTCGCCCGCGCCACGCGCCGCATCTTCCTGCTCGCCGCGCTGCTGGCGGCCGTCACCGTAGCGGGTGCGGGACTGGTCGGCTTCGTGGGACTCATCGTTCCCGCGCTGGCCCGCGCGCTCGGCGCACGCCGCGCACGCGTCGTGCTCCTTGCGTCCGCCGTGCTCGGCGCCGCGCTCGTGGTCGGCGCCGACGTCGTGGCGCGCACCGTGCGCGCGCCGGCCGAGCTCCCGCTGGGCGCGGTGACCGCGCTCATCGGCGTGCCGTTCTTCCTCGTGCGACTGCGGAGGGTGTCATGATCTCCGTTTCGAACGCGGTGGTGCGATACCCGGGGGCGCGCGACAACGCGCTCGACGGTGCCTCGCTGGAGGCGCTTCCCGGAAGGATCACGGCAGTGGTGGGCCCGAACGGCAGCGGCAAGAGCACGGTGGTGCGCACCCTCATCGGGCAGGTGGAGCTCACGTCGGGCGCCATGCGCGTCGGCGCGGTGGATGTGGCCATGGCCGACCGGCGCCTGCTCGCGCGCACGCTCGCCGTCGTCACGCAGCGCGAGGAGCTCGCGTTTCCGTTGCCGGTGCGCGAATACGTGATGTTCGGGCGCTATCCGCACCACGGTGCGTGGAGTGCGCTGGGAGCCGCCGACGACCGCCTGGTGGATGCCGCCGCGCTTCGCGTTGGCGCGTCCGACCTGCTCGACCGTCGCACCGACGAACTGTCGGGCGGCGAGTGGCAGCGCGCGCGCCTCGCGCGTGCGCTGGCGCAGGGCGGGGACGTGCTGGTGCTCGATGAACCCGGCACCTTCCTCGACGTGGCCCACGAGATGGCACTGTTCGAGCTTCTCGACGGACTCGCGCGCGAGGGACGCACAATCCTGCTCGTGAGCCACCAGCTCAATCTCGTGGCTCGCTTCGCGGCGCACATCGTCCTGCTCGACCACGGACGCGTGGTGGCCGCCGGTACGCCCGCGGACGTGATGCGCGGTGACGTGCTGGAACCCGTCTATCACTGGCCGCTCGTCGTGTCGCGCGACCCGGCGGTAGGCGCACCAGTATTGGTGCCGCTGAGGAAACGGTGAAGAAGGGAAGCTGTAAGCTGTACGCTGTACGTTCTACGCTGTCCGTCAACTGCCATCCAGCAACTAACACCTATCACCTAGCACCTAGCTCCTAGCTCCTGGCTCCTAGCCTCTAGCATCTGTTCCCCCCTCCGCTCTCATCATGCGCCCCATATTCCTCTCCCTGCTTCCGTCGTTCGCGTTCGCCCAGGCGACCTCCCCCGATTCCACGCGCCTCCCCAGCGTGGTCATCACGGCCACGCGCGTCGAGACGGCCGTCGCCGTCCCCGCGTCGGTTACGGTGATTTCAGGCGACATGTTGCGCGAACGCGGCATCACGCACCTCGCCGACGCGCTGCGCCTTGTTCCCGGTGCCACCGTGGTGACGTCCTCGTCCTTCGGCTCGCAGTCCTCGCTGTTCCTGCGCGGCGGCCAGAGCAACTTCGTGCGCGTCCTGCTCGATGGCGTGCCGCTCAATGAACCCGGCGGCACCCTCGACATCGGTACGCTGACGCTCGACAACATCGACCGCGTGGAGGTCGTTCGCGGGCCGGCCAGCGTGCTCTACGGCGCCGACGCCGTCACCGGCGTCATTCAGCTGGTTTCGCGCACCGCCGCCCGTGGCACGCGCGGCGCGCTCGCCGTCGATGCCGGCAGCTACGGACAGCGCGACGCCGTCCTCAGCGGAGGCGTGGGATTCAGCCGTGCCTCCCTGAGTGCTTCGGTCGCCGATCGCGCCGCCGACGGGATCCTGGCGTACAACAACTCCTACAGCAATCGCGTGGCCGACGCCTCGCTGCATCTGCTGCCCGATGCGCGCACCGAGGCCACGCTTAGCGCGCGCTGGCAGGCGACGACCTACCACGTGCCCACCAACTCGAGTGGCGTGCTGAGTGACCACAACGCCGAGAATACGAGCCACCGCCTCGTCGTCGCTTTCAGCGGGCGACGCATTCTGGCGAGTCGGCTGACCGCGGCGTGGAACCTTGCCTCGGGAGAGAACAGCCCGCGCAGCAACAACAGCCCCGACACACCCGCCGATACGCTGGGTTTCTACGGCTACCACTCCCGTGGCACGGTCACCCGCCGCTCCGCCGACCTTCGCCTGACCGCGCGCGCCGGTGCCACGCAGACGCTGACGCTCGGCGCCGAGGCGGCGCGCGATCACGAGCGCTCGTCAGATATTTCGCTCAGCCAGTACGGCACCTATCCCGGTTCGTTCGTCGCCGCGCGCAACGATCGCTCGGTGTATGTGCAGGCCGTGGGCGCCGTTGCCGGTCGTGGGAGTTACCAGGTGGGGGCGCGCCTCGACGACAACAGTGCCTTCGGCACGTTTCGCACGGCGCGGCTCGCCGCCTCGTGGGCGCTGGCCGGAAGCTGGCGTGCGCGCGCGGCCGTCGGTTCGGCGTTCCGCGCCCCCACCTTCGAGGAAAACTTCGCCACCGGCTACGAGCGGGGGAACGCCGGTCTGGTTCCCGAAAAGTCGCGCAGCCGCGAGATCGGACTCGACGGCACATCGCACGGCGTCACCGTGTCGCTCACGGCGTACCAGCAGCGCTTCCGCGACCTCATCCAGTACACGTCCGACCCGGCCCCCCCGGCCCCCCCGGCCCCGAGCACGGCACCAAACTTCTACAACGTCGCGGGCGCCAATGCCGACGGGGTCGAGGCCACGCTCGCCTACCTGCTCCCGGCCACGGTGCGCGCCAGCGTGACGTACGCGTTCACCAGGACGCGCGTCACCGATTCAGGCTACGACACGGCGCCGGGCGCCAACCTGGTGCTCGGTCAGCACCTCATCCGCCGTCCAGGGCACATGGCTCGAGTGGAGTTCGGCCGTGCCCTGGGCGCACGCGCCAACGTCACGATTGGAGCCGCCTATACAGGCAAGGCCGACGACCGCAACTTCGGTGTGTATCCGGCCGAGCCCGTCGTGCTGCCGGCGCGCACGCTCATCGACGTCGCATCCAGTGTGCGGCTCTCGGCTGCCAGTGCCAGCGTGCCGCTGAGCGCTCGCCTGCGCATCGACAATCTGGCTGGCACCAGCTATCAGGGCATCTTTGGCTTCCAGGCGCCG
>Ga0209014_10001627_pt1 | contig 13234 bp, 9 predicted proteins | sample BarGraNGADG00212_FD_184491 | JGI IMG/M metagenome (GOLD analysis project Ga0209014, IMG submission 184491) | Arctic peat soil microbial communities from Barrow, Alaska - Barrow Graham LP Ref core NGADG0002-212 (SPAdes) (version 2) | ecosystem: Environmental > Terrestrial > Soil > Wetlands > Peat...
TCCTCCACTCATCCCCCTCTACCAAGCCCCCGCACCCCGCACTCACACCGTTCGCTCAGCTATCAGCCTCATAATTTCGCCCGGCTGCGCATGCCGGCCGAGCTTCGACTTCTCGAAGATTGGCGCGCCGTCGACCGCCACCTCGAATCGCCCACCGCTGCTGGGCGTGAGGGCGACGAGGGCGCTGGGATACTGTTCACGAATCGCGGCCGCCAGACCGGTGGCCCTGGGTTCGTAGTTTCAGATGACGCAGAACTCGATGGTGATTTGCACGCGTGGGCCCTGGTTGGGAGTCAGCGGAAAGTAATATCGGCGTCAGCGCGTCCGTTGCGTCGCAAAGGTCCGGCGCAGGTAGAGGAGCGACGGGATGAGCAGCACGGCACCCGCCGCAAGCGCCCAGGCCACGATCACGAGCGTGATTCGCGGTGCGACGGTGTTCCTGATGGTCAGGTCCGACGGCACCAGATACGGGAACTGGGCGAATGCCCATCCCCACAAGATGAGTGACAGCTGCGCCGCAGCGGCGAGCCGCGCCACGGTGTAGCGTCGCCACCACAGGGCTCCGATGGCGGTGATCGCCGACAGTCCGGTGGCGACCTGGAAGGGCACGGCCCACGCCGAGCCTACGAGCCCGGCCCGCATCAACGGTGCGTCGCGATGCGCGACGGCGAGCGCACCGAACGCCGCCACGAACACGGCCACTGCCGCGACGAGCGCGCGTCGCCGGAAGTCTTCGCGCAGCGGGCCGTCCTGCGTCTCGTACGCGAGATAGACGGCGGCGAGCATGGCGAAGAGCGCCAGCGCCAGCACGCCCACGGCCACCGGAAACGGCGACCACCAGGGCGCCACGAACACGCTGCGGAAGGACGCCGCGCCGATCTGCGCCTGCGCGACGCCGACCGCGCCAGTGGAGACGGCGCCGATCACGACGCCGAGCGTCAGCGGGGTGAACGTGCTCGCCACGGCAAAGATGCGCCCCCAGTTGCGGCGCTCCTCCTGCGAGCGGCTACCGTAGCCGCGGAACACGAACGCGGCGCCGCGCAGCACGATCCCCACCAGCATCAACGCGAGCGGAATGTGCAGCACCGTGCCGAGCGTGGCGAAGGCCGCCGGGAAGGCGGTGAAGGTGAGCACCACCACGAGCACGAGCCAGACGTGATTGGCTTCCCAGATGGGGCCGATGGTGTGGGCGATGAAGTCGCGCTGCTGGTTGCGTCGCGGTCCGCTGGCGAACAGGTCCCAGACGCCGGCCCCGAAATCGGCGCCCCCGGTGAGTACATACACGTTCAGCGCCACGACGATGATGCCGGCGAACAGCTCGGGAAGGCCGAGGGGGGCAGGCACGAAGGTCACGCGCGCACCTCGAGCGGCCCGCGCACGTCGCCCGCCGGCTCACCGGCGGTCTCGCGCACCATGGCGCCAATCACCGCCACGACCACCCCACCGAGCACGACGTACAGGAGCGTGAACACGGTGAGGGGCACGATGAGTCCGGGCATCGGCGTGACGGCGTCGGAGGTACGAAGCAATCCCTGCACCACCCAGGGCTGGCGCCCGACTTCGGTGACCATCCACCCGACCTCGGTGGCGATGAAACCGAAAGGCGCCACGAGCACCAGCGCGAGCAACAGCCACGGCTGCTCGGCGATCTCCCTCTTGCGCCACGCCACCCACGCCGCCCACAGCGCCACCATCGCCATTGCCGTTCCCAGCGCGACCATGACCTGGAAACTTACGTGCACCGGAGCCACCGGCGGCCAGTCGGCGCGTGGAAATGCGGTGAGTCCCTTCACCTCGGCGTTCCATTCGTGGAACGCGAGCAACGACAGGCCGTGCGGAATCTCCAGTGCGTACCGCGTCGTGGCGGCCTGAGCATCGGGCCAGCCGCCGATGCGCAGGGGTGCGCCGCGCTGGGTGAGGAACTGTCCCTCGAGGGCGGCCAATTTTGCGGGCTGCGAGCTGGCGACCAGCCGGGCACTGATGTCGCCGGAGAGCGGCTGCAGCAGGGCGGCCGGCGCGCCTACCCAGAGCGCCACGATGAGCGCCCTGCGGTGAAAGTCGCGCGTCGCGCCGTGTCGCAGCATCCATGCATGCACGCCCGCCACGGCAAGGCCCGTGGCGGCGTAGGAGGCGAGCACCATGTGCAGCGCCTGCGGGAACGCGGCCGGGCTCAGCATGCCGGCCACCGGATCCACCGCCACAATCCGTCCGGCAGCCATCGTCACGCCGGTGGGGGTGTTCATCCACGCGTTGACCATGAGCACGAAGACGGCCGACGCGGCACCACTCACCGCCACGACGATGCCGGCCAGCAGGTGCGCGCGTGGCGAGAGCCGCTCCCAGCCGAAGAGGTACACGCCCAGGAAGATCGCCTCGGTGAAGAAGGCGAATCCTTCGAGCGAGAACGGGACGCCGACGATGGGGCCGGCGAAGCGCATGAACCCGGGCCAGAGCAGCCCAAGCTCAAACGAGAGCACGGTGCCCGAGACGGCGCCCACGGCGAAAAGGATCGCCACCCCCTTGGCCCACCGTCGTGCCAGCTCCAGGTACACGGCTTCCCTGGTGCGGAGCCACCGCCATTCCGCCAGCACCATCATCAGGGGCATGGCGACCCCGATCTCGGCGAACACGATGTGGAAGCCAAGGGATATCGCCATTTGCGACCGGGCCGCGAGCAGGTCGGTCATGCGGTACGCTCACAGGGTGACAGGCACGATTGGGTCAGCACGGCATTCCGCAGCAACGGGAGATTTCTGGTTGATTCAAGCCTTCGTGGTCTGGCTCGCCGGCTCGGGACGGCGCGGCGTGCGCCTCCGGTACGCAAAGATGACGACAATCACTGAAAGTAGCCAAGCCGGAACGTCACCGACACGCTCGTACACGGTGCCCTGGCTCATGAGGTGGACGACGGCGTCAATGCGCTCGGCCCGAAACGGCCGCGACTGCACCACGATGCGGCCCACCGGGTCGACGATGGCGCTGACACCGCTGTTGGTGCTCCGAACGAGGTATCGGCGGTGCTCGATGGACCGGAAGGTCGAAAGGGCCAGGTGCTCCCACGGCTCCGACGTGTCACCGAACCAGGCGTCGTTGGTGATGTTCACCAGGATTTCCGGGTGCGCGTGAGCGACCATGCGATTGGTGAAGGCCGGCAGGATGTCCTCGTAGCAGATGAGCACCGAGGCGTGGTGCGTGCCCGTCTTCGTCTCGAACGGCAGCGGATCGAACGCCGTTCCCGGGAGGAAGTGCCCGGTGTTCGGTGACCACTCGCGGAGAACGGGCCACGTTTCGGCAAAGGGGAGCGTCTCGCTGAAAAGGAGAAGGTTCCTCTTGTCGTAGCGCCCGGTGATGTTGCCCTGCGCGTCGCTGCTGAAGGCGCTGTTGAAGAACGCCACGCGCCTCGGGTCCGGATCGTCGCGGACGATGACGCCGCCGAAGATGGTTTGCACGTCCAGGTGCTGCGTGACGCTGGCCTTGTATAGCGCCCTGTAACGGTCTTCGGTGACGCGGAAGTTCACCGACGTCTCGCTCCATACGACGAGATCGACGCCAGCCTCCACCAACTGGCGGGTCATCTGCTGGTGCCGGGCCAGGCCTTCGAGGGCCTGCTCGCGCTTCTGGAGGAGCCCCATGTTGCCCTGCACGATGCCCACGTGCACTGGCTCCGAGGCCTGCGCGCGTGCGTCCACCCGCGCGATGCGCCAAAAGCCGAACAGCGCCGACACGGCAACGCCGCCGAAGCCGCCGAGCACGATGCAGCGGCGAACGGAGCGCCTGGCGAGCCGCGCGTGGATCAGCTCCTCGATGGAGAGGTTGACACCGAGGAGCATCACGCCTACGAGAACCGGCCCGCCAAGCTCCGCGATCTGGGCGAGCGGCAGCGCGTTGTGCACCGTGGCGCCGAAGTGCCACGGAAAGAGCAGGGGAAAGATCAGCTCGCTCGCGGAGAAGGCGCCGAGGGCCACAACGACGTGCGGCCATTCGCGCTGCGTCCCCCGGGCGTACAGCCAGGCCATGAGCGCCATGCGCCCGCCCTGGTAGGCGCAGATCATGAATGCCAGGAGCAGGCACACGGCCGCCGGAAGGCCGCTGAAGGAGCGCAGCATGTTGGTTAGCCAGTAGAAGCCGGCCACGTTCATGGTGAGTCCCGCAAGGAACCCGAGGGTCAACGCGCGCGCCGGCGTTTGCCCGCGGAGCGCGAGCAGCAGGGGAACGAAGGCAACGAGAGCCAGCGGCCAGACGTTCACGCCGGGAAAGGCGAGCCAGTAGAGGAGGCCGGTGAGTACCGCCGCCGAGCCAGTCACGGTGGGGCCGAGCGGCAAGGCTCGCCCTTGCTGGGTCATGTCATGGCCTTGGCTGCGCTGGCAATCACGCGTGCTCGATGGTTCGGCCGGGCGGCATCACCGGGCGCATGGCGCGCGCGATGAGCCAGAGGCCGGCGAGCACCGGCACCAGGCTCAGCCACTGTCCCGTATGGATGGGGAAACCCAGCCACCGCTCGATCTCACGGAACGGCGGCATGCTGCGCCACGGTTCGGGGTAGACGTCCTTGAACTGCTCGACGACGATGCGAAGGGCGAAGTAGAGCGTGAGAAACGTGCCGGCGATGAGTCCCGAGCCGATGGGCCGGATGTTGCGACGCTCGACGGCGCGGAGCGCCAGGTAGGTGACGGGGCCGATCATGAAATCGTAGAGTTGCGCCGGATGCCGTGGCACGAGGTCGTGCCGTGCGAAGACGACGGCCCAGGGCACTGCGGCGGGGCGCCCAATGACCTCGGAATTGAAGAAGTTGCCGATGCGCACCCAGCCCACCGCCAGCGCCACGGCGGGAGCGAAATAGTCGGACAACTTGGTCCACGTGATGTGATGGCGGCGGCTGAACGCCCACAGTGCCACGACGAGTCCCGCCGCGACCCCATGCGATGCGATACCGCCCTGCCATACCGCGAAGACGCGGAGCGGATGCGCGAGGTAGTCGTTCGGCGAATAGAACAGGCAGTACCCGAGCCGTCCGCCGACGAGGACCGCGGGGACGCTGAAATACAGGAACTGTTCGGCAAACTCCGGGGATTCGCCAAACCGCCGCACGCGTGCGAACCAGACGGCAAATCCGGTCACCAGGGCAAGGCCGAAACAGATTCCGTAATAGCGGACGGTCAGCGGTCCAAAGTGCACCAGCACGGGATCGACGTTCCAGACAATAGGGTCAGGCATTCGCAATTCGGTGTGTCGGCTGGTTAGGGTTAAACTAGCCTGACGACGCACACTGCGTTGCCGAGTGACTCTGCGTTGTCAACTCGAGGGTGCCCCTAATGAAACGATCGTCCTTCGGCGCGCTCGCAAGGCGTCACCGCCTTGCCCTTTCCCTCTTCGCAGTCGTCGCAGCCAGCGCGGTGATCTTGCCTGCATGTGGCGGCAGTCCCGGCGGCGGCCTCACTCCGCCCACCACCGGCGTTGCGACGTCGATGACGATCAGCGTGACGTCGTCGCCGGCTTCGGGGACGGTGCTGGTGGGTGTGACGCGGCAGTACGCCGTCGAGGTACGCGACCAGAACAACGTGATCATGACCGGGGCCACGGCGACGTGGAGCCTCGTTGGCGCGGCGGGCGTCGCGACGATCACGACAGCCGGCGGCCTTGCCACGTGTTCCGCGGCGGGCACCATCACCGTGCTGGCGACGGGGCCGGTCAATCAGGCAGGGACGAATCTCACGGCGAACGCAACGCTGGATTGCGTCGCACCGCCCGTTCCCGTGGCGACGACGATGACGATACTCGTCACCTCATCGCCGTCGACTGGCACGGTGCTGGTGGGCGCGACCCGTCAGTATGCCATTCAAGTCCGCGACCAGAACAACGTGGTGCTTCCCGCACTCACCACCGCGGCGTGGAGCATCGTCGGCGCGGCTGGTGTCGCGACTATCTCCACTGGTGGTCTCGCAACGTGCACGGCGGTGGGCACCGTCACCGTGCACGCAATCGGACCCGTCGGCGGATCGGGAACCAACCTGACGGCCGACGCGTCACTGCAGTGCATCGTGCCACCCCCCGTGGCGACGACGATGACCATCCTGGTGACATCGGCGCCGACAACGGGAACAATCCTGGTGGGGGCGACGCGCCAGTACGCCATTGAAGTGCGCGACCAGTACAACGCGGTCCTGCCCGCCTTGACCACCGCGGCATGGAGCATCGTCGGCACTCCGGGCATCGCGGCCATCACACCGACCACCGGCCTCGCGACCTGCGGCGCGCCGGGCACCGTCACCGTGCACGCGATTGGGCCGATCGGCGGATCGGGGACCAATCTCACGGCGGACGCGACGCTGCAGTGCAGCGCCACCAGCGGTGCCGTGGCGACGGTCATCGTGCTGACGCCGTCGACAGTCACGACGACGTACTCGGCGGTGGCGAACGGGACGGCCACGATCGTGGCGACGTTCCTCGATGCGAGCGGCCATTCGACCACAAACGGGTGCACGGTCGGGTTCGCGATCGACGCCTCGGCAGCGGGCACCATCGCGAGCGTGAGCAACAGCGGACTGACGGCCACCGTGACTGCCGTGCATGCGGGGACCACGACCTTGCGTGCCGCCTGCACCACCGGCAGCCCGCTGACGGCGCTGGCTCGTATCCAGGTGGCGTTGTCGCCGCTCAATATCGCCAGGGTCGTGATGGAATCGCGCTACTTCTACTTTCCGGCGAGCGCCAGCGCGAGTACGGCCCGGTTCCTTGCCACCGCGCAGGATGCGAATGGCACCGCGGTGCCCGCGGCGAGCATTGCCTTTTGGATTTCCGGTGGCAGCGCCGCGTCAACCGACCAGCTCGGCAACGTGACGGTGGCCGCGGGGGCGTCAGGTGCGGGTGGTCCCTTCCGTGGCGGCGCGGTGCTCACGGCATTGTCCGGTGGCCAGAGCGAGGTGGGCTTCGTGACGTACGGGGACGCCGGCACCATCCGTGGGGTGGTCTCATCCACGACCGGCCAATACGTGGGCGGTGCCACGGCGACGGCGACCAATATTCTGACCGGCGCGACCACGACGGCCGGCGGTGTGACGAACGACGGATACTTCTACATCGTGGGCCTTGCCCCGGGCACGTACAACGTGAGCGTGAACGGTGCGGTGAGCGGCCAGCTGCAGACGTTCTCCAACGTCGTCGTTACCGCGGGCCAGCAGACCGTCCTGACGGTTGCGCCATTTGCGCTGCGTGCGGGACGCTAGCGCAGGAACGAACACGAACGGGGCGCATGTCTCGCCGACAGCGGACGTGCGTTCGAACTACCGGGCGGAATCCGCCACGCATGGCCGCCTGTTGCACTGGCTCGGTTCAGACGCCGAGCTCTCCGCCCTCCGTTCGGGCATCGGCGGCGCGGACAAGCGCGTCGTGTTCGCCCTCGTGTACACCGCGGTGGTGCTCGCCCTCATCGAGTACTTCTTCTCGTTTGCCGCGATCAGGCGCCACGGATGGCTGCACGGCGACGACCCTGGCGGCCAGAGCCTGGGCGCAGGCCTCATCTGGGTGGCGTCGCTGCTCGTGTTCTTCGTGGTCATTCCCGCGATCATCGTGCGCGTCGGGCATCGCGAGCCGCTCTCATCCATCGGCTGGAACACGGGCGACCTCGGTCGTCATCTCCGCGCATACCTGCCGCTCTACGCGCTCGTCCTGCCGGTGGTGGTGTTCGCGTCGCAGCGCGCGGACTTTGCCAGGACGTATCCGTTCGTGGCCGGCGCCCGCACGGACGTGGCAACGTTCCTGCTCTGGGAGTGTGCCTACGCCCTGTCGTTCCTTGCCCTCGAGGCGTTCTTCCGCGGCTACCTGCTTTTCACGTGCGCGGCGCGCATGGGCTGGCTCAGCATCTTCGTGATGGTGGTGCCCTACACGATGATCCACTTCCACAAGCCGTGGCCCGAATGCCTCGGCGCGATCGCGGCCGGCATCACGCTGGGAGCGCTCGCGCTGGTGTTCAGGTCGTTCTGGGGCGGCGTCGTCCTGCACGCGCTGGTCGCCGTGACGATGGATACCCTGGCGGTGCACCGCGCGGGACTCTTCTAGCGGACAGTTGCCGGACCACCACACCGCCCTCAACTTTCCTGCCATGCGCATTGCCATTTCCACCGGCGGCGGCGACGCCCCGGGCCTGAACGCCGTCATTCGCGCCGCCGTGCTCTCGGCCATCGACCGGGGCTGGCACGTGCTGGGCATCAAGCGCGGCTACATGGGGCTGCTGGGCGAGGACGAGGTGATCCCGCTCACCCGCGACACCGTGCGCGGCATCGGCCACCTGGGCGGCACCATCCTGCGCACAACCAACCGCGGCAATCCGTTCTCCTATCCGGTGCTCCAGCCCGACGGCAGCTACACCGAGGTCGACCGGTCGGACGAACTGCTCGACAATGCACGCAATCTCGGCATCGAGGCGCTCATCACCATCGGCGGCGATGGCTCGCTGGCTATCGCACAGCAGCTCTTCATGAAGGGCATGCGCATCGTCGGCGTGCCGAAGACGATCGACAACGACGTCAGCGGCACGATCACGACCTTCGGCTTCGACACGGCCGTGACCACGGCCATGGAAGCCATCGACAAGCTGCACACCACCGCGCAGAGTCACGACCGCGTGATGGTGCTCGAGGTGATGGGGCGCGAGACGGGCTTCATCGCGCTGCACTCCGGCGTGTCGGGCGCGGCGCACGTGATCCTGATTCCCGAGATCGCCTGGTCGATGGAGAAGGTGTGCGAGCACATCATGATGCGCGACGCCATAGGCAAGAAATTCGCCGTGGTGGTGGTGGCCGAGGGCGTGAAGTTCGACGGGGAGGTGGCCGTCATGGGTGCATCGCTGCCCGGCCAGGCCACGCGCGTGGGCGGTGTGGCCGAACGACTGGCGAAGGCCATCCAGGAGTGCACGGGCAAGGAGTGCCGCTCGATGGTGCTGGGCCACCTCCAGCGCGGCGGCATGCCCACCGGCTATGACCGCCTGCTCGCGACGCGATTCGGCGGGGCCGCCGTGGAGGCCGTGGAGAGCGGCAAGTGGGGGCACATGGTGGCGCTGCAAACGCCGCACATCGTGCCCATTCCCATCGTCGATGTGCTGCAGAAGCCCAAGCGGGTGGACCCCACGCACGATCTTGTGCGAACGGCGAGAAGGGTGGGAATCTCCTTCGGGGACTGAACGGCTAGGAACTAGGCGCTAGGCGCTAGGTGCTAGGTGCTAGGTGGCTGGTGGTTGGTGGCTGGTGCCAGGTGGCTGGTGGTTGGTGGCTGGTGCCAGGTGGCTGGTGGCTGGTGGCTGGTGGCTGGCAGCGGACGGCGTAGAACGTACAGCGTAAAGCCTACAGCTTCTCTTGCAGTTGCCCCCCGTTGGATCATCCCCGTGCCCCGAGGGTATCATTCCGCGACCACCGGAACCCATTGGCTCCCGATGATCGTCCGTAGGGCGGACCATCGCCCATGTATGTGGAGGCAGTTCTGACTCGTTTCGCCTGGTTTGTGGCATCGTTGGTGCTTGCGGCAGCGGCCGGTCCACTGGCCGCGCAGGAAGCGCGGGCCGTGCCGTCGCGGATGCCGGAGACCTTCACTCCGCCGGCGGGACTCTGTCGCGTCTGGCTCACTGGCGTGCCCGCATCCCAGCAGCCGGCGCCCACCGACTGTGCGAGCGCCATCAAGAACCGCCCGGCCAACTCCGCCGTTGTCTTTGGTCCCAAGCACCGCAGCGAGCCGCGTGAACTGGAATCGTTCACGCGGCGGGGCGGTTCGCCTGCCGCCCGCGCGTTCAGCCCCAATGCGCTGGCATCCCCCCGGCGCAACGACGCACGTGACGGCAAAGCCGATTCCACGGCGAAGCCGCCCGTGCGCAAGCCGGAGAAGCCGCAGTAGGCCAGCCCCTGCGCCCCGTCCACGATCCGTTCCTCCCGCGCGATCGTGATGATTTCGTTCGCAGCGGGACCGGCGGGCGCATCATCGTCATCGCCCCCACGCGCGCGGCATGCGAGACCATCGAGCTGGCGTTCACGCTCGACATCGAGACGGTGCTCTGGAAGTCGCATGGCGAACGCCTGCGCGCGCTGGCCGACCGCCTCACGCGCGAGGCGGTGCAGGACGGGCGCCGTCCCGGCTTCGGCATCGTCGCCGGCACAGGCACGGGAAAGACGCTCAGCATCAAGCCCATCGCCCAGGTGATGCTCGCCACCGACGATCTGCGCGTGGGCGTGATCAACCGCGAGCGCGAGGCAACGCCCGAAACGCCGACGTGGAACGTCATCATCGTCACCACGGGGATTGCGCGGCGCTGGTTCCAGGACGACGACATCCGGCCGCAGGACACGCTGGTGGTTGACGAAATCCACCAGACATCCGCCGAACTGGAACTTTGCCTTGCCCTCGGCAAGCGCGTGGGGTGCCGCTACATCTGGCTGTCGGCCACCGTCGACCCGGCGTTCTACGCGCGCTATCTCGACGCCGCCGAGGTGATCGAGAGCAGCGCGTTCGATGCGGCCAAGGCCGCCGACGTGCAGGTGCTGCGCAAGAAGCCGCTGGAGTTCCTCGACGACAAGTTCCTGCAGCGCGTCACCAGGGAAAAGCGCGGGGTCGGCGTCTTCCTGCCGACGCGCGCCGGTGTGGAACAGGCGGCAGCGCTGGTGGAGAGCCGCTTCCCGCGCATGAACGTCGCCTTCTACCACGGCGGCGAGCCCATTCGCGTCATCCGCCCATTCCTCGAGGCGCAGGAGCCCAAGCCGTTCCTGCTGACGATGACGGCGGCGGGGCAGAGCGCCCTCAACGTGCAGGGCCTCGACACCGTGGTCATCGACGACACGCGCTTCACCAACCTGGTGGAAGGCGGCAAGAACGTGCTCACGCGGCTGCACCTGGGGGCCAACGAGATCCTGCAGATGGCCGGGCGCGTGCACGGGCGCGTGGCCGGCGGGCGCGTGTTCATCCTGAGCGACCGCGACATCCAGTTTGCCGCGCTCCAGCCGACGGCGCCCGAGTTCCAGCTGGCGGGCGACAGCGAGCGCGTGGCGCTCACCTGTGCCGCGCTCGGCGTGCGTGCCGACGAGTTGGAGCTGCCGGTGCCGCTGGACAAGCTGAGCTACCGGCGCGCGCTGGAGTTCCTGGAGTCGCGTGGCATCGTGGTGCAGGGGAAGCTCACGGCATACGGCAGGAAGGTGGAGGCGATGCCGGTGGACCGGCCGTGGGCCGAGCTGCTGGTGCACTGCGACGACGAGCTGCTGCCCTACGTGGCGGTGATCGCGAGCATCGAGAGCCTGCACCGCATGACGCGCGAGGACCGCGACCTCAGCGGCCTCATCGTCCCCGGCAGCGACAACCTGACGGCGTACAACGTGTACGCCGAGGCGTTCACGCGCTGCGGGTTCCTGGGCGAAGTCTACGGCCTGCCGCGGCAGCTGTTCGACGACAGCGTGGGAATGTGGGCGGAACGGCGCGGCGTGCTGGTGAAGGCGCTGGAGGATGCGGCACTGGCGATGGCGAGCATCTATCGCGCCACCGGCCTGCCCCTGCCGACGGAAATGCCCCGGGTGATGCCAGCCGTGGAGCGTCGCTTCGTCGAGTTGCTGGCGACCATCATGCCGTTCGACCTAGTGATCGACGAGCAGACCGCGTGGGGTGACGAGGCGCGCGTGTCGAAGACCAGCGTGTGCGGAAGCTGGGGCGCCATTGCGGGGACGCTGCGCTACTTCGCCGACCGCTGGGGGGTGCCGCGCGCGGCGATCGAGGGGACGCAGCTTCCCAAGGACCTCGTGCGCCAGAATGCCACGGCGTACGCGCCGACGCTGACCTTTGACGCGCGGCACAAGCAGTCGCCGCTGGCGCTGGAGCGGCGCGTCACGTTCTTCGGGTTCGAGTTGTCGCGCGAACGCGAACCGGTGATGGCGTTCCCGCCGGGGCAGGAGGTGGAGGCGCGGCGCGTGCTGGCCGAGGCGATGGCGCGTGGCGAGGCGCATCATCAGGCCGTGGCCAGGAACAGGCAGACGGTGGAGGAACTGCGCGAGGTGTGGCGACGGAGCGGCGGCACAACGCCGCGCATGGGGCTGGCCGACCTGACGGCGTGGTACGAGCGGGCGATTGCCGGCGTGCGCGACATCCAGGAATGGCGCGCGACGCGTGCATTGATTGATCCCGACGAGTTCGTGCCGCGCGCGCAGCGCCTGCAACTGATGGCGCTGCCCGGCGCGGCCGAAGTGCGGGGGCGCACCGTGCCGATCGACTATGACGTGGAGGAGACCCCGACTGGGGTGCTGGGGGTGGCGCGCCTGCGGCTGCCCGAGAAGATCGCGCGCAATCTGGTGGACGAGGAGTTGCCGGATCTCGACCGTCCGGTGCGCTTCACGGTGATCCGTGGCGCGCGTGGGGCCGTGAAGGCGGCGACGTTGACGGAGTTGCAGCATCGGCTGGATGAGCCGTTTACCGAAGATGAGCGACTTCGGTTTTCGGAATCGAAGAAGGAAGGCGAACGAGATCGCGAGAAGGATCGGCGCGGTGGCCCGCGTCGTGGTGGCCCGGGTGGTTTCGGCGGGCGGGGCGGGGATGCGCGTGGCGATCGTGGCCGCCCTGGTGGGAGTCCGTGGGATGGTCGAAGTGACGGCGATACGACGGGCGCCGCCAGAAATCGTCCAGGTTCACCGTCCGGACGGGGAAAGCGCAGAGGAAAATAGAGTTACCATCGTGTTACAAACATATGTTGTTGTGGAATTCCCGTTGAACACAGCAAATAGTCGAACTCATCGTCGACTGAGCCCGTCCTGAGGGACGGCCCGCTCGCTTAGACCGCGACGTGCCCCGCAGCCGTCGAAGCTGGGCACGAACATCCGCAAGGTGTCGGCGGTTTCAGCTGGCTGAGTTGCGCGTTGCGCGCGCGCCTGCCCGGTGGAACGAGGGCAGCGGAGGTCTCCGCACGCCCACGATAATTGACACGAAGGTGCTAGAACCTATGGGCGATGGCTCTGTGACCTGGGGTGGACATAATTGCAGTATCACCGTTCGGAACGGCCCCGTGAGCTTCTCGCGATGAATCCTGGCTCGGAGGTTACGCTTGCATTCCACCCGGAAGCGCACGCCTAAGTCGGCGCAGAACAAGCGCGACGTTCAGGCGTCAGCGCCTCTGCTGAAGGCCGGGGCCCTGCAGAGCGCGATCTTCAACAGCGCCAACTTCTCGAGCATCGCCACCGACGCGAAGGGCGTCATCCAGATCTTCAACGTCGGCGCCGAGCGG